>WOR8_10008446_pt1 | contig 11191 bp, 8 predicted proteins | sample DeeMarSeWOR38_10_FD_19890 | JGI IMG/M metagenome (IMG submission 19890)
ATCATCGCCCGACCGGGAATTGCTCTCAAAAAAAACAGTTTTTCGACAGTCTCGTTAGAAAAGTTTCAGAACTCCAGGAGTACTCGCATGAAGGTTAAAGAACTCGTAACCAAAAACCGAAGCTACCGCCGCTTCCACGAGGATGTTTCAATTGAGTTAGAAACACTCAGACAGCTTGTAGACCTGGCAAGGTTATCAGCATCGGGAGCCAACAAACAGCCGTTGAAATACATCCTTTCCTGTGATCCAGAGAAAAATGCTTTGATTTTTCTTCAACTTGGATGGGCTGCCTATCTCAAGGATTGGCCCGGCCCATCAGAAGGTGAGAGACCGTCAGGTTACATCATCATTCTGGGAGACAAAAATATATCCAATTCTTTTGGGGTCGACCCTGGAATCGCGGCACAAAGCATCTTGCTGGGCGCAACTGAACGAGGCCTGGGCGGCTGCATCATTGCCACGATCCGAAAAGATGATTTGCGCGAGGGGTTAGGGATTTCGGATCAGTATGAGATTTTGTTTGTACTAGCCTTAGGCAAGCCAAAGGAAAAGGTTGAGATCGAAGCGGTTGGGCCTGATGGGGGGATCAAGTATTGGCGTGATGACGAGGGCGTACATCACGTTCCCAAACGTTCTTTGGATGAGATTATTGTTGGCTAATTGAGCGAGTTACCTTTACTTAAAAGCGCTTCTCTCGAGGCGCTTTTCACCTACCTGAACTTATGCATTTTCAGCAGGCAGCATAAAAATCCCGACCAAGCCTAACAGCGAAATGGCGGCACTGCCCATGAAGGCCGTTTGCAAACCAAAGGTATCGCCCGCCATACCGACGATTACCAATACCAGCGAACGCAGCAGAAAATTCATGGAAATGTAAATCCCGTTGCTGACGGCGCGGTTCTCGGGGAAATTGTCCTGGATGAGGGCCAGGAAAACCGGACCAGCCGAGATGCTGACGAATCCATAAGACAGCAGCACCGGCACCAGCAGCCAGCCAGAAACATTCAGAAAGGCGATCATCAATAAGGGCGCCAGGATGGTAATTCCCATCAAGAGCGGCTTGCGTCCTAACCTGTCGCTGAGTGTGCCACCCGAAAGCGCCCCGGCGAACCCGGCCAATTCCAAGACGGAAAGTGACGCCCCGGCCAAAAACAGCGTGGCCCCGTTCAGGTTCATATAGGTCGGCAAATACGAAGTCATACAGACCACCATGAACATCCTGAAAAATTGAATAATGAGCAGCGGCAGGAACAAGGTTCGCAGCTTGGGCAGGATACTTTGCAAGCTGCCTTTCCTTCGCGCGCTAACGGGGATATCCTTCAACCGCAAAAACAACAGCCCAGAAGTCGCCCAGCCGATCACCACAATGCGGAACATCCCCTCCAGTCCCCACAGCGAAGCCGCCCAGACGGCCACGAGCGGTCCTACTGTACGAGCCAGCTCGCCGCCACCCATGAACCAGCTCATGCCCTTTCCTACGCGCATACCGGAAATCTGACCGACCATCGCCGGGGCCGGGGCATGGAAAATCGCCGAGCTAAGGCCTGATAGGAGCAGAATCAGCGCCAGGCTCACATAATTAGGTGCTAACCCCATGGCGCTCATCGCGGTCGCCGTCAGCGCCGGGGCAATGATGACCAGGTAGCGCAGATTATATTTGTCCGCCAGGTGACCAACAAAGGGCGTCAGGATGGCCGGAAGCTGCACAAAGGCACTCAGCGAACCGGCCAGCGTCAGCGTCAGGGACATTTTCTCGATCAGCAGGGGCAGCAAGGGCGCGAGAAACGCGGAATACACATCGTGAACGAAATGCCCGCTGGAAATCGTCAATACTTGCTCAGTTTGGAATGCACCCTCATCCACACGCTCTTCAATAGCTAAATCCTGTGCTCTCATAAGTTTCCTTTTTTCATTAATTTCTATCCACTCTGAGAAAATCAAAGTAGGATCAATTCTTGTCACAAACGATGATAAATAAAATTCAATTCACCCAAACGACCACGAAGCCCATCTGACAGCGCTTTCTCATCCATCCGCCAGACCCAGTTGCCACCCAGCGTGCTGGGGTAGTTCATTCTCGCTTCTGTCCCTAGACCCAACAAATCCTGCATGGGCGCAATGCGTGCAAAATCCCGCTCATTTTCTGGGGCTGACTGATACCATCCACGCGCCGTATCGTTGTCATGCGTGCCGGTATAGGTCACACAATTGTCGGGATAGTTATGCGGTAAGAAGGGGTTATCCGGCCCTGAAAAAGCAAACTGCAAGATCTTCATCCCGGGCAAATTGAACTGGTTACGCAACTCAATCACATCCGGCGTTATCTCGCCCAGGTCTTCTGCGATGATGGGCAAACCCGTGCTGAGCCCAGTCGAAGCATCGCCCAATGCGGCTTTCAATACTTTTAGAAAATCTTCGCCAGGGCCAGGCACCCAGCGTCCTGTTTCGGCTGTAGGGCTGCCAGCCGGGATTTCCCAATAACCCGCAAAGCCGCGGAAATGATCCAGGCGTACAACATCCACCTGCCTGAGTATGGCGCTGAAACGCGCAATCCACCAGTCATATTCTGCCGCCTTAAGCACATCCCAGCGATACAACGGATTGCCCCACAACTGCCCAGTTCGGGAAAAATAATCCGGCGGGACGCCAGCCACAACGGTAGGCTGACCGTCTTCATCCAGATGGAACAGCTCCGGATTGGCCCACACGTCCGCGCTGTCATATGCGACAAAGATGGGAATATCACCAATGATCCGGATACCGCGCCCATGAGCATGTTCACGCAAATCTGCCCATTGACGGAAGAAGATAAACTGGTAGAACGAGAAACGCTCCACCGCATCAGCATGATGCCGGCCTGCTTCCGCCAAAGAATCAGCATCCCGTTTCCGCAGTGGATCCGGCCACCCGTCCCAGGCGCCGCCTCCATAGACTTCTTTGAGCGCCATGAACAGTGTATAGTCCGGCAACCAGGAGACGTTTTCAGCGCAGAATCTTTCATAGTCACGGCGAACAGGTTTGGGGGCGGATCTGAAGCGGATGAAAGCCCGCTCGAGCAGGTTCAACTTCCAGGGGATCAGGCGTCCAAAATCCACCTTGTCCACCGGGAAGTCCGGTATTTCGGCCAAGTCATCCGAATGCAATAAATCATCCCGCAAAAGGAATGCCGGGCTGATCAGGTAAGGGTTGCCCGCGAAGGCGGAAAAACACTGGTACGGCGAATCCCCGTACCCGGTGGGGCCCAGTGGCAATATCTGCCAGAGCTTACAGCCTGAATCAGCCAGCCAATCAACAAACCGATAAGCAGACGGGCCAAGATCGCCTATGCCATAAGGGCCAGGCAGACTGGTGGGATGCAAAAGCACCCCAGACGCGCGTTCAAATTTCATAGGGTTTTCGGTTACTACGGACGGTTTGCCCCGCCTTGACATATAGCTCTTCGAAATCGGCTGCGTTAACGTCAGTGCCGATCTCTGCACCAGGCTCAACCACAATTCCAGGTGGAAGCTCAGCATTCTTGCCAACCAGAGTCAGCAAGATGTTGGCATTTTGTATGCCACCCCCAATACGCGCATTTTCTCCCACGTGTACACGCTTATCGATGACAGCGCGCTCGATGACAGCGCCACTTTCGACAACACAATCCGTCAATATAATCGATTCGCGCACAACAGCCCCGGCACGCACGATAACCCCCGGCGAGAGCACACTGCTTTCTACCCGCGCCCCGGCTTCAACAAAACAGCCGTCTGTGATCATGCTGGCGTATACATACGCTTCATCCGGGAAACGAACAGGCGGGCGTTCCTCAGTGCGGGTATGGATGACCCAACTGCGGTCGTAGAGCTTGAGCGGCGGAATTGGAGAGAGCAAATCCATTTGCGATTGCCAGTAAGAATTGATGGTTCCAACATCCATCCAGTAGCCGGTATAAGGAAAGGCATATACGCGCGCATTCGATGCAACCAGCCTGGGGATAATATCCTTCCCAAAATCATGCGATGTATCATCGCTTGTATGATCCTTCCAAAGAACGCGATCCAGGGTTTCCAGATTGAACAGATATACACCCATGTTTGCCAGGTTAGAGGGTGGAGTTTCTGGCTTTTCTACAAAGGATTTGACCCGGTACGCCTTATCAGTCGCCAAAATACCAAAGCGTGAAGCCTCCTCTATCGGCACGCGGATCGTGCCTACTGTGACGTCAGCCTGGTGGTCACGATGAAATGAAATCATGGCATCGTAATCCATCGTGTAAATATGATCGCCAGAGAGCAGAAACACCAGATCCGGAGAGCCCCGCTTGATGAAAGTGAAATTCTGCTGGACAGCATCTGCCGTGCCAATATACCAGTCTGATTTATGGCGGGCTTTATAAGGGGTCAGTATTTTCACGCCACCGGTAAAATCGCGGTTCAAGTCCCAGGGCGCACCTGCGCCGATGTGTTCGATCAAGGATTGCGGACGGTATTGCGCCAACACCATGATATCGAATATGCCCGAGTTCACACAATTGGAGAGGGCGAAATCAATAATGCGATATTTACCTGCAAAAGGCACGGCGGGTTTGGTCCGCTTGGCGGTAAGAACACTCAAGCGAGATCCTTCCCCCCCAGCTAAAATAACAGCTCGTGTTTTCATAGGGAAAGCAACCTAGGTCCGGGCAGCGATCAAGCGCTGATAGAGTTTGAAGTATTTATTAGCTGAATATCTCCAGGAGAAATCCTGCCTCATACCATTTTCTTGCATGGCGCGCCAGGCATCTTTGTCTTGATATGCTCTCAGTGACCGCTTGACCGTAGCCACAAAACTCCTCAAATATGGCTTGATAAAGACAAACCCTGTTTCACCATCCGTTACGGTATCGTGCAATCCGCCGACAGCCCGAACGACCGGCACACAGCCATAGCGCATGGCGATCATTTGCGACAGTCCGCAAGGCTCATACCGGGAGGGCATCAGGAAAATGTCAGTGCCTGCATAAATCTGCCGGGCAAGTTTTGCATCATATTTTGCTTCGATGCGCACACGCTCGGGGAAATCTTCCTCCAATTCACGCGCGGATTTTTCCAGCCTGGGGTCGCCCGTACCAAGGATGACCGCCTGCCAGGGGAAATCTTCCAGCTTGCGCAGGCCGTTGAGCACCATATCTATCCCCTTTTGGGGGTCCATGCGGGAGACCACACCCAGCAATGGCACATCGTAATCAACCTGAAGTTCAACCCGGTTCGCCAGGGCAACTTTATTGGTATTCCGCTTGTCAAGGGAATCAGCAGTAAACTGAGCGGCAATATCTTCATCCCTGGCAGGGTCAAAGCTGTCCACATCCAGGCCGTTCAAAATCCCTGTGAGATTTTCCCGGCGGCTTTTCAGAAAATTATCTAACCCGGAGCCATACTCTTCTGACAGCATCTCATCCGCATACGTTGGTGAGACAGCCACAATCGCATCCGCTGCCCATAGTCCTAATGGCAAGGGCTTGAGGCGGGCCCAAGCAGGCAAATCAGTCTGGGCTAACGGAATCTCATAAGCTTTGAGATTATTGTCTATATCAGGTCCCAGGAAAGGTAAGTTGTGCACAGTGATAACGGAAGCCGGACGCTTCTGTCCCTCCTGCCACTGCTGCAGCAGCAAACCATAAGAAGTGAGTGCAGTATGCCAGTCGTTGGCGTGGACTACATCAGGATGCCAGCTCAATTGTTTGATCAAAGCCAGTACCGCTAAAGAGAAGAATGTGTATTTCTCACCATCCGTGTCTGCCTTCGCTGAATAAACAGAACTACTGGAATCAATTGGTCCCCCACCGATCAAGTAGACCGGCATATCATCAAGGGTTGTCTCAAACGCTTCTACAATTACTTCTTTCTCTTCGCGCCGCAAAGAGAACGGTTCTATCGGGCGAAGGGATGATATTTTTGAGCGCAGTACCGGGTGAAAAGGCAGCACCAGGCGCACATCCATCGTTACATCATTTGTCAATTCGGGAGGTAGCGAACGGAGCGCGCGCGGCAATGACCCAGCAACATCCCCCAACCCGCCTACCTTTATAAAGGGGTCGGCTTCGGCGGCAAGGAAAAGAACTTTTATTCGTTCTGACATTGTGCCAATTGTACTTCAATTCACTGGAAGAAAATCAAATTCCGTGACGCCAGAATCGATGGTCATGGCTGCTCCATTCATATCTCCCCATATCAATTCGCCCTTACGAATGGCCAAATAGTGCGAAGCATCCACCCAACGGAGGTTTTCAGGCAGGGCAAGCTCGACCTCCACAGGTGAGCCGTCAACTTGTCCTACATGCAAGTGCGATGCCCCTTTCTGGCCGAAGACAAAACGTTTCGAATCAGGAAACCAGCCATACGCGCGGATATTTTCACCCGGCTCTCCGTAAGGCCTGGTCGCACCACTGCTATCCATCAAATACAGCGTCTCGTCGCCATCACTCGATTTTGCAGTGTAGATAAGATAGCCACCATCTGGAGAAAAATAGTATGGAGAATCAGGCGAGGAGACCATCGCGAACTTCGCAAGGCTCGCAACAGTGCCATCCGGGAAAACGTATAGCATCTCCGCCTGTCCCCCCTCTGTCGGGGTCGGAATAACGGTCTTGAAGCCCGAAGAATCAGGCATCCACATCACTTCGGGGGCATATCCACCAGGAATGACCGGGTATGTAACCCCAGCCATTTTCCCGCTGGTGTTCAAATCGAGCACATCAATATGATCGTCGGCAGAAACGGCTAACAGGGTATTGTTCGGCGCGAACCACAATCTGCCATCTGAGCCCGTCTGTGTATCAATTAAGCGCGCACCCGTCCCATCCATGCGGACCGTCCAGACTTCGTTTCCACGCATGAAGGCCAGCAGTTGGCCATCGTCAGAAACACGGATGCTTGACATATCTCCGGTATCCGTCAACTGCGATGAACCGCCCGCTTCACTCCATGACCAAAGGTTGCCCCCGCGAAGGTAAACGACTCGCAAGCCCGTAACGGATACCGTTACCTCCGTTGCCACGCCTTGTTCCGTTTCCAGGCTTTCGGTGGGAGAGACGGGTTGTCCGGATGCGGGAGATGCTTCCACAACTGCCCCTCCCTGCGGGGATGATACAGGTTTCTGCGTGGGAGGAGACGTTGTGCTTCCACAGGCCAATATCACAAAAATTATTGCGGTCAAAAAAATCGTGGCGGGTTTCGTCATTTGTCCCTTTCCGTAAATAATTCTACCGTATTCAACCAAATCCATTTGAGAAAGTGCAACGCACTTGACCAGAAGTTTCTTCAGCTGCTCTCAACATTGAAGTGCGTTGCACTTAGGAGATTAGGGATTATGGTACACTGATTTCAGGGTTGAAACATGCTTAGAGAAAAAACGATTACGAGGCAGCAATGACAGAATCTATCACCATCGGTCTGGCACGTATGCACCTGGAATATGGCGAACGGCGCGATTTCCTGCCATCTCTTGTAGCCGACTTAGAGAAACGCGGCGCACAGGTGTTCCTGGAATATGGTTATGGCGCTGGAATAGGATTTACTGAAGCCGATTACCTGAAGCTTGCCCCTAACGTTCAATTCGTCTCCCACGAAGATGTGTATCAAAAACAAATTGTTCTGGTTTTGCGCTGTCCGTCCTCTGATGAGTTAAACTTACTCCAGCCTGGTGCATGCCTGATCTCTATGCTGCACTTTCCAACCCGTCCACAGCGAGTAGCACAGTTGAAATCGCTTGGTATTGAGGCTATCTCACTGGACTCGCTCAAGGATGAAACAGGCCGCCGGTTGATTGAAAATCTGCGCGCCGTTGCATGGAACGGACTGGAGGTCGGCTTTCAGGTTTTACATCGCACTTATCCATCCCCGGGCCTGGAAAGCCATGAGCGTGCTGCAATACAGGCTACGATCGTGGGCGTCGGTGCAGTAGGCATGCATGCCGTCCAGGCGGCCAGCCGCTATGGAAAAGAAAAGCTTTGGCAAGCCCTGGCTGCACGGGACGTGCCAGGTGTACAAGTCACAGCAATTGATTACGACTTGACAAAACGAGAAGAACTCATGAAAGAGATTCTGTCTCGAACCGATATTCTGGTGGATGCCACACAACGCCCGGAACTGAGCCAGATCGTTATCCCGAACAAATGGATCGAGCTGATGCCAGAACACGCTGTACTGGTGGATTTATCAGTAGACCCATACGATTGTTCAGCCAACCCGGTTGAAGTTAAAGGCATTGAAGGCATACCGCAAGGCAACCTTGACCAATATGTTTTCATGCCAAATGATAAGGTTTACGACTACATTCCCAAATGCGTCTCTGTTGAGCATCGCCGTCATGCAGTTTCATGTTACTCATGGCCTGGTCTCCATCCCAAACAATGCATGGCGCTATATGGCGCTCAAATCCGGCCTATTTTTCGCACCATCATCGGACGAGGTGGTGTTCAAAATATCAATCCGCAGGGCCGCTATTTCGAACGCGCGATTGGCAGAGCTTTGCTGTCCCGATGGGAAAGCGTAGAGCCTGCACCAACAACATCCAAACCTGAAAAGGAGGACAAAGGATGAGCACTCCAAAAACCATCGGGCTTCCACGGATGCAAAACGAAATAGGTGAGAAACGTGTTTTTCTGCCTGAATTTGTCCACCACCTTGTGGGGCTTGGCGCGAAAGCGTATATCGAAGAGGGCTATGGCGCGCGCTCAGGTTTCAGTTTTGAAGATTACAAACGCGCCCACCCGAATATCTACATGTGCACCCGGGAGGAGGCTTTTCAGAAAGATGTTTCATTGATTTTGCGCGCCCCCCTGCCCGACGAGTTTCAATTGGTCAAGCGGGGCACAATTCTCATTTCGATGCTGCACTATCCCACCCGCTCCCTGCGCGTTGCCACGCTCAAGAATTTGGGCATCAAAGCCATCTCGCTCGATAGCATTGCCAACGACAACAATATTCGTTTGGTTGAAAATATGAAAGCAGTCGCCTGGAATGGTCTGGAAGCTGCCTTTGACTGGCTGGAATCAATTTGGCCCAAGCTGGTGCGCCCGGACAAAAAGCCTATTCAAGTGCTTATCATTGGAACTGGCATGGTCGGCAAGCACGCCGTGGAAGCGGCCACCAAGATGGGCAACATCGAACGTAACAACATCCACATCGCATCAAACGGACCCGGAGCTGCCGCCGTTTCGATAGGTCGCAACGTGGTATCCAACCCTGGCACCATGCAAGCACTCTTCCGAAAGGCAGATGTCCTCGTGGATGCAACCCAGCGTCGAAACCCGAGCAAGCCGGTCATCCCGAATGATTGGTTGGCCTGGCTGCCAGAACATGCTGTCGTTGTTGACCTGTCCGTTGATCCCTACAAACTGGATGCAAATCCACCCATCGTACGCGGCATTGAGGGCACCCCACAGGGCAGCCTGGATCAATACGTCTTTCCCACTGACGATCCCAAATGGGACAGTCTTGTCCCAAAATCGATCCCGTCAAAACATCGCCGCACCACGGTCACATGCTACTCATGGCCGGGCGTGCATCCTGAAGCCTGCATGCGACACTATGCCCGGCAATTAGAGCCGCTGATGTACCACCTCTTTACAAAAGGCTATGATGGCATCTCCATCAATGGGGATTATTTTGAGCGTGCCCTGTATCGCGGCACACTGAAGGCCTGGCTGAAAGGCGAAGCTGATGCTGCCATTGCTGCGCAAAAAGGTTCTGAATAAGATGCAAAAATTCCGGCTCAAGGCCTGGCTGGAGGGTGAAGCGGGCCGCTCGACCGGATGATCGATCAAGGACAAGATACGTGGAACGGCAACAAGATCAGTATAAGTTGACTATAGGGACGATATAGGAAGGATATAGGAAGGATATAGGAAGGATATAGGATGACTATGAGTTGATTATGAGTTAAACCTGCCCCAATAACGCAAACATTCAGGAAGCACGCGGGCGCGGGATTTGCGTGGCGGGGATCCCGAAAATGGGGGAAGGGGCTAAGGCGTATAATCAGGTTTCGTCAAGGGGGGATCTGACCGCCAGACCGCCTTTGTTTAGAACATGAGTGTATATCATGGTGGTCTTGACATCTTTGTGGCCGAGCAGTTCCTGGACGGTGCGAATATCATAGCCGTTTTGGAGCAGATGGGTGGCGAAGGAATGGCGGAAGGTATGCGGGCCTACAGGCTTGTCGGTGATACCAGCCAGTTTGGCCCCGGCGCGCACGGCCTTTTGGAGACTGCTATCGGCTATATGATGACGGCGTTGAACGCCTGAACGCGGGTCAAGTGATATGGTTTTGCTGGGGAAGACAAACTGCCAGGCCCATTCGCGGTTTGCATTTGGGTATTTCTTTTCGAGCGCGCCAGGCAGATAGACGGTACCAAAACCGTTCTCGAGATCTTTTTGGTGGATCTGTTCGACGTGGCGGAGGTGTTCTTTGAAAGGGGCGAGCAGGCTTTCAGGCAGGATTGTGATGCGGTCTTTGTCACCCTTGCCGTCTCGTACGGTGATTGATTGCCGCTCAAAGTCAAGATCTTTGACGCGCAGGCGGATGCATTCGTTCAGGCGCAGGCCGCTTCCATAGAGCAATTTGGCCATAAGCCGATATGTGCCCGTCATGGCGTTGATGATGCGCAGGGCTTCGTCCTTTGTCAAGACGGTCGGGATGCGCTTGGGTTTGCGGGCGCGAACCACTTTGACGGAGTCGAGAGGCTGACCAAGAACTTCTTTGTAGAGGAAGATGATGGCACTCAGGGCCTGGTTTTGCGTGGAGGCAGCGACTTTTCGCCGAGTGGCAAGATGGGTGATGAAGGCTTCGACTTCGGCGTTCCCCATATCTTTGGGGTGTCGCTTATCGTGAAACAGGATGAAGCGGCGGCACCATTCGATATAGGTTTGCTCGGTACGATAGGAATAGTGCTTAACTTGAAGGGTTTCGCGCATCCTTTCGAGTAGTTTCTTTTCCTTGGTGGAAGGTGTGTGTTTGTGTGTGGGGGTGGAGTTTTGGGACGGGGACATGGTGAGGGGTTTTGAGAGGGTGTATAATTGGGAGGGATTTCCATATAAGTTTTTGTTTCCGTTCGGCAGGGATATTATATCGAACTTTTTACTTCTAAACCGACATATAAAGGCATTATCAGGAATGTTTTCAAGAGATAAGTTATTAGGAAAGAAAAAGCGCGGGTTAACCCCCAGTT
>WOR8_10009863_pt1 | contig 11190 bp, 10 predicted proteins | sample DeeMarSeWOR38_10_FD_19890 | JGI IMG/M metagenome (IMG submission 19890)
ATGTTTGCCATCATTACTCCGGCCCTTATAACAGGAGCATTTGCAGAAAGAATGCGCTTCGGTCCGTTTCTCATTTTCAGTGTTTTATGGGCTGTCCTGGTTTACAACCCTGTTTGTCACTGGATATGGGGAGTTGGCGGCTGGCTGGCGAATAAAGGGGTGCTTGATTTTGCCGGTGGTTTGGTTGTGCATCTAACCTCAGGTGCAGCAGCCCTGGCTGCAGCAATAATTCTCGGGCCCCGCAAGGGATATGGCAAGGACAGCTTTATGCCGCAGTTCGGCTTTAACGGCGGCAGCGCCCTGGCGGCAAACGGGATTGCTGCTACAGCCTTTGTCTCAACACATCTTGGCGGTATGGCCGGTATGGCCACGTGGACCCTTGTGGAGTGGCTGCATCGGGGTAAGCCGACAACGCTTGGCGCTGCTTCAGGAGCAATTGCCGGCCTGGCAACCATAACACCAGCTGCAGGTTTTGATGACGACAGCCTTGATGTGGTAGGTATTCACGGACTGGGAGGTGTGATCGGCACTATCTGTCTCGGGGTTTTTGCCTCCAAGCTGGTGAATCCAGGCGGCGCCGACGGCTTGCTGGCCGGGAATCCTGCTTTTCTTGGCACTCAGATATTGGGGGTTTTCGTTGTGGGAATCTATGCCTTTGCTTTAAGCTGGGTACTGCTCAAGATTGTGAATGCAACAATGGGATTACGGCTGGCTGTGGATTCAGAAGTAAGTGGACTTGATTTAAGTGAGCATAGTGAAACAGCATACAGTTAATAACTGTTATGTTGCCGGATAAAAAATAAAAGGAGCGTGTCATGAAAAAAATTGAAGCAATTATAAAGCCTTTTAAGCTTGATGATGTCAAAGAGGCTTTGAATGGGATCGGCATCAAGGGCATGACGATTTCTGAGGTTAAGGGATACGGCCGCCAGAAAGGGCATAAGGAGATCTACCGGGGTGCAGAATACATTGTTGACTTTATTCCCAAAGTAAAACTGGAAATAATTGTCGATACCCCCCAGGTGGATGAAGTCATTGAAACAATATGCCAGGCTGCAAAGACCGGCAAGATTGGTGACGGCAAGATTTTTGTTCTGCCTGTTGATGAGGTCATCAGGGTCAGGACAGGTGAAAAAGGCAAGGAAGCCATTTAAAAGATTGTACTTTTTACCTGTGCAGACAGAAACATATAAGCAAACTGGAGTGAGGCACGGACCTTCAGCAATGATGCAGACAGCTATCGAACCCCAGGATTTTACTGGCCTTCAGGCCCGGCGGCAGGCCCTTGATGCTTATTGGCAGCAGGGTATAAGCGGGTATACCCTGCTGCGCAAACATTCCGATTTTGTTGATCACCATCTGGCAAGCAACTTTGAAAAAAGTGTTCCGGCAGGAGAGGGTTTTGCCCTGGTAGCCCTTGGAGGCTTCGGCAGGAAAGAACTGTACCCGTTTTCAGATATTGACCTGATGCTGCTTTATGACCCTGCCCAAAAGGAGAAATTGCCCGGTCTTGTTGAGGCAACACTCTACCCGCTGTGGGATACCGGGCTTGAGGTGGGGCATGCTGTCCGCACCGTGGATGAATGCATGGCCGCTGCGGCAGAGGATTTTTTTTTCAGGGTGGCAATGCTTGATGCCAGGCTTATAGCGGGTTCTGTTTCGCTATATACTCAACTTACAGAAATTTACAAAACAGAATATATTGAAGGCAGGCGGCGCGAGTTTCTTGATGGCATGCTGGAGCAGCGTATTAAACGGGAGAACCAATACGGCCGGCATACCTATCTTCTTGAACCGCATATAAAGGAAAGTTGCGGGGGGTTTCGTGATATCCAGTCAATGGTGTGGACGGCCCAGGTTGTTTTCGGGCGCCTTCTCTCTCTTGAGGAATTCAAGAAGTTTGAAAAGGCCCAGGATTACCTGATCCGTATTCGCAACAGGCTGCACTACCTTAGTGACCGCAAAAACGATCAGCTTTTCTTTGAACATCAGGAGGAAATGGCCCAGGCCTTCGGTTTTACCAATGAAAAGGACATGCTTGCAGTAGAGCATTTCATGCGTGAAGTTTATGGACATATGCAGACAATATCGGTAACCACGGATCTCTTTTTTGAGCATGTAGAGGAGATACTGGGCAGAGAAGATGAGCAAAAGATGGCTAAGATTCTTGAGCCGGGCATCGAGGTGCGCAACAACAAGATCCACCTGGTAAATACCGAACTGATCCAAAGCAAGCCTCAGCTCTTCATGCGGCTTTTTTATCAATCCGCCAGGACCGGCAAGCCCCTGCATTTCAGAACACGCAAAACCATTACAGCCAATCTGCACCGTGTTGATGCCAATCTACGCCATTCCCGCAGAAATGCAAAACTCTTTTTGGCATTGCTTGTTGCCCCCGAACCCTTCAGGGTCTTGGAAGAGATGCTGGATACCGGTTTTCTGACGGCATATATCCCTGAGCTTGCCAAGGTTGAATCCCTGGCACAGCATGATGTGTATCATGTCTTTACCGTAGACCGTCATCTTCTCCAGACCATTAACGAATTACAGCAATTAATTGAAAAAGACGCCAATACCTACGCAGGGGTAAATTCTCCGCATATTTTGTTTCTGGCCGGACTGCTGCATGATGTCGGCAAAGGCTTTGGCCAAGGTCATGCGGACAGGGGGGCTGACCTGGCCCGCAAGATAGGGGAGAGAATCGGCCTGAAAACCGAAGAACTCGACACTCTTGATTTTCTGGTCCGCAATCACCTCTTTCTCTCGCACACCGCTCAACGGCGGGATCTCGAAGATGAAGAACTGATTATGCGATGTGCCCGTCGGGTCAATACAGAGGAAAAACTTGCCATGCTCTACCTTTTGACCATTGCCGATGCCAGAGCAACCGGCCCGACTGTCTGGAATGACTGGAAGGCAGCCCTGCTGCTTGAGCTTTATCTTAAAATTGCCCTGGTGCTTGGCAGAAGAGATATTTCAGGCCATGAGCAGGCCCGCAGTGCTAAGCTCGGGGCGCAATGGATACGTGATAAGGTTTCAGAATTATTGCCCGCTGGTGACAAAATTAATTTCACCCTTTTTTCAGATGACTATTTACTCAGTTTTCCGCCCGAGGTTATTGTAGAGCATATCACGAACGCCAAAAAATTGGATACGCAGGATGTCTTGATTTTTCATGAGCAAAGCACGGAGTCCTGGTCCCTATTGGTCATGGCCAAGGATCGGCCGGGGTTGCTGGCCAGAATTTTTGGCGTGCTTGCACTGCACAACCTGAACGTACTGGCAGCAAAGATCTTCACCTGGGCTGATGGTACTGCTGTTGATACAATTGAGGTTTCCTCGGCAATATCAGAAGTCTATGAATGGCAGGATTGGGCGGCCATGGAAAATGAACTGCACCTGGCCATAAAGCAGCGTCTGGGGCTTGAACATCGTCTGAACCAGAAGCTGGCACCACTGAGAAGCAAACCGCTAGGGACGCAGAAACGTCTTGCGGCAAAGGTGACCATTGATAACCAGGCATCAGAACTCTATTCGGTTATAGAGGTGTTTTCCGAGGACAGGATCGGCATACTCTATGATATTACCAAAACCCTGTCTGATTTCGGCATCAGCATATACAGGGCCAGGATCGGCACCAAGGCAGACCAGATCGTAGATGTTTTTTATGTGCTTGACAATGACGGCAAGAAGATCGAAGACCCTGCCTTTAAAGATGAACTGCAACAGGGATTGCTTTATGCAGTCAAAAATGAATGAGAAGAAGAGGCGACAGGAATAAAACACAAATAAAAGGAGTTTTCTATTCCAGTAACAAGAAAAATTTAACCATTCAATAAAAGGAGACAAAAAATGACCAGAGCGCAAATAATGAAAATCATCAAGGACCAGAACGTCCAGTTTTTCAGGCTGCAGTTTATCGATATTAACGGCATCATGAAAAACGTAGCAGTACCAAAAAGTCAGATCGAAAAAGCCCTGGATGGCGACATGATGTTTGACGGGTCCTCTATTGACGGCTTTGTGCGCATTAATGAATCTGATATGTACCTGAAACCTGATTATGACACCTTTACAGTATTGCCCTGGAGGATCAAGGAAGGAGTCGCCGCTGCCAGGATCATCTGCAGAAGCGAAGCAAATGGGTTTTGCCATGAATGTCGGCACAGAGGCGGAGTTCTTCCTGTTCAAGCGGGATGCTAGCGGTGATGCCACCACAATTACCCATGATACCGCCGGGTATTTCACTGTGGATACTGACGACGAAGGCATAGACTGCCGCCGTGAGATCATATTGGTCCTTGAAAAAATGGGTTTTGAGATCGAGGCCTCCCACCACGAGGTTGCCGAAGGACAGCATGAGATCAACTTCAAGTATGCCGATGCCCTGACCGCAGCAGACAACACTGTGACCTTCAAATGGGTTGTCAAAACCATAGCAAAAAAATACGGCCTGCATGCCACCTTCATGCCCAAGCCTGTTTTCGGCATCAATGGCAGTGGTATGCACACCAACCAGTCGCTCTTCAACCTGGATGGAACCAATGCCTTTTTTGACCCCAAAGATAAGCTGCAGCTCAGCAAGGTAGCATACCAGTACATTGCCGGTATCACTAAAAATGCCCGAGGCTTTGCGGCGGTAACCAATCCCCTGGTCAACTCCTATAAGCGCCTGGTTCCTGGTTATGAAGCACCGGTTTATGTTGCCTGGTCCGCTTCCAACCGTTCAGCACTGATGCGTATTCCTGCTGCGCGCGGCATGAGCACCAGGGTAGAGGTGCGCTGCCCGGATCCGTCCTGCAACCCCTATCTGGCCTTTGCCATGATGCTGAACTCAGGTTTGGACGGTGTCAAGAACAAGTTGACCCCGCCGCCGTCTACCGATGTCAATATCTACCAGATGACATCCGGGCAGATGCGGAAGGCAAAGATCAAGAGCATGCCAGCCTCGCTGCTGGAAGCCCTTGAGGAGATGAAAAAAAATCCCATTGCCAAGGAAACCCTTGGACCACATATTTTTGAAAAATATGTGGCAAGCAAAGAAAAAGAGTGGGACAGCTTCAGGATACACGTCACTGATTGGGAGATTGAGAATTACCTGAAGATTTTCTAAGTTATTTTCCGTATTATAAAGCCCGGGGTTTGAGCCCCGGGCTTTATTCTGTAAAAATCGGGTGATTCAGGGAGCAACTTTTCGACATGCTTGGAATTCTCGGCCAACAATCATGGCACTCTAAGCGTGCTGAAATTTTTGGTTTTGATACTTGGCGGGAGTGAGCGAGACTCAATTACTTTTTGACCTTGAATTTCTTTGGCTCAATTCCGTACTGATGGATCTTGTAGTTAATGATCCTGAGGCTGGTGTCGAGTTCCTGGGCTGCCCTGGTCTGATTGCCGCCTGTTCTCTTCAGGGCCTCGATTATCAGCTCCTTTTCAAAATTTTCCACTGCACCTGCCAGGGACATGGCCTGCTTTGAGTTGACGCTCTCCGATGTCTGCAGACTTGGCGGCAGGTGGTAACTCTTGATCGACTCCTCGTCGCAGATGAGAACCGCCCTCTCGATACAGTTCTGCAGTTCCCTGACATTACCGGGCCAGTGATACTGCAGGAGCAGATCAATGGCAGGAGTGGAAATACGCCTGATCTCCTTGGAATTTTCCTCGTTATATTTTTTGAGAAAGTATTCGGTCAGCAAAAGAATATCTGTCCTTCTTTCCCGCAGTGGAGGCAGATATATGGGGAAAACATTAAGGCGGTAATAGAGGTCTTCACGAAAGTGCTTGTCTGCCACGGCTTTTTCCAGGTCACGGTTGGTTGCTGCCACCAGCCGCACATCACACTTGATGGGACTGATTCCTCCCAGCCTCTGAAACTCCCGATCCTGCACAACCTGTAGAAGCTTGACCTGCACAGAATGAGTTAACTCCCCGATTTCATCAAGAAAAAGAGTGCCTCCTTCGGCAAGCTCAAAGCGCCCTTTCTTCATGGTATGGGCACCGGTAAATGCCCCTTTTTCGTGACCGAAGAGTTCGCTTTCCAGCAGCGTTTCCGGCAGAGCGGAACAGTTGACCACAATAAAAGGTTTTTTAGCCCTGCTGCTGTTGTAGTGCAGCGCCCTTGCCACCAGTGTTTTACCGGTCCCGGACTCGCCGCGCAACAGGACAGTGGCATTGGAATCCGCAACCCGGTGCAGCATTTCAAACATTTCCTGCATGCGGCTGCTATTGCCTATTATATTTGCAACCCGGTATTTTTCTGACAGTTCATTCTTGAGTTCAATATTTTCCTGGGTTAACCGTTCCCTGTCCTCCTTTTCCGCTTGGACACGTAGAGCCGTCTGGGCAATGAGACCGCTTAAAATGGTGAGGTAGCGCAGTTCGTCTTCGTAGTTCAGGTCCTCCTTGTATTCCAAGTCTATGCTCAGGGCTCCCAGGGTGCGCTTGTCATGCTTGATGGGAACACAGATAAAGGAATTACGCTGTTTGCTGAGGTCACCGCGTGTACCGGTGCGGTTCAGAAATTGAGTTTCCTCGCCAATATGAGGGATGACGATTGGCTGGCCTGTGGCAACGACCCTGCCAGTTATGCCCTCTCCGATCTTGTATTTCCCCCTTTTTCTGGCTTCAAGCGACATGCCGTGGGCCACCTCAATTTCCAGTTGTCCTGTAAGCGGATTGATAATGGTAACCGTGCCGTTATGCATTTTTTTACGTACAGACAGAATGTCCATAATCTGCTCCAGGCTGGCACGCAGATCAGTGGATGATGCAAGCACTCTTGTCACTTCGTACAGGCAGGTGATATCCTCCAGTTCCTTGTTTATTATTTCTTTTTCCGGCGGTTTCATCTGTTTTGTTTGATATTGAATAGCTTGGTTTCGTGCTGCTTGAAGGGTGATATTGATTTGCGTGAAATATAAATCCTGATATATTCCAAATTTGTTTTTATGTGAAGAGGGACATTACATAATTGTCATAATTTTGTCCAGTTACATTTGCCCCGGGACACGCCTGACCAGAGAATCATGGGGGATAAACCGGTTGACACCTTGCCTGAAAAAGGAATAGATTCGAAAAAATTGAAACTGTCTGATTTTAGGTATTTCTTAAGCAATTTCATGTATACAACCCGCATACCACCGCAGGACTGACCATAAATGAAGGCGCAGACCCTGCAGTCCAGGATGACATTGTGTCGGTTTTCAAGAAGATTATCCCGTTTGACCATCCTTACCGACATCTGGAAGGCAACTCGCCGGCCCATATTATGGCTTCTCTTATGGGCAGCTCGGTCACCGTGTTCATAGAGAACGGCAGGCTTGTTCTTGGCACCTGGCAGAAAATCTTCTTTTGTGAATTTGATGGTCCCCGCTCCAGAAAGGTCATTTGGAAACTGCTGTAACATACAATTATTTATGGATGAACTATGAAGAACAGAAAAAAACAGGACGGGAATAAAAAAGCGCTGACACAATCCATAGTTTTCGGATTTGACAGGGCTATGGACGAACATTCTCTGCTGCTGTTCTTGCGGCAATTTACTGATAAAAAAGTATTGGATGTCCTGCTGCCGCGCCTCCAGGACCAAGATATTATTGCAACCGTGGATTTTCTGACCACGATCATGCAGAAACACTTTTCAGAGCATGAATATCACAGCCTTTTTCTATCAGAATAGGCGAAACGCGCAAGGGACAACAGAAAATGGGTTCCGGGATAATTGAAGACCTTTCAGCTTTTCTGCACATCCTGAAAAAGGAGTCGGAACTGCTTGAAATTGATGTTCGGGTTGATCCGTCCCTGGAAATAGCGGAAATACACCGCAGGGTCATTGCCCGGGGTGGTCCGGCCCTGTTGTTCACCAATGTGGTCAACAGTGAGTTTCCGGTGGTAACCAACCTGTTCGGTACCAATCGGCGTATGGAGCTTGCCTTTGGTTCCAGGCCCCAGCAGTTTGTCAAGGATCTGGTGCGGGCTGCTGAAACCCTCATGCCGCCAAACCTCGAAAAGCTCTGGGCAATGCGCGGTCTGATATTTGCTGGGCTCAAGATGGGAATGAAAACTGTCAAATCAGGGCCCATTCTCGAGGTTCATAAAGCCCCCCCGAAGCTGATGGAGTTGCCGCTCCTGACCTCCTGGCATTCTGATGGGGGCCCCTTTGTAACCCTGCCACTCGTCTATACTGAACATCCTGATTCAAGGGGTCATAATCTCGGCATGTACCGTATCCAGCGTTATAATGATACTACAACAGGCATTCATTGGCAGATTCACAAGGGGGGAGGATACCATTATCATGCCGCAGAGCAAAGAAACGAAGCGCTGCCTCTTACCCTCTATATCGGAGGCCCTCCGGCCTTGATATTGGCGGCAATTGCCCCATTGCCTGAAAACATACCCGAACTTGTCCTGGCTTCACTGCTGCTTGGCAAAAAGCTGGAGATGGTGAAAAACCCGCACGGCGGCCATCCCCTTGTGGCCCAGGCAGAGTTTGCCCTTACAGGAATTGTCCCCCCGCATGTCAGGCATCCGGAGGGGCCCTTTGGCGATCATTATGGCTACAATTCCCTGCAGCATGACTATCCCATCTTCCAGGTGCAGCATATGTATCACCGCAAAAAAGCAGTCTATCCGGCTACGGTTGTCGGGCGGCCGCGCCAGGAGGATTTTTTTATCGGTGACTTTCTGCAGGACCTGCTTTCCCCGCTGTTTCCGCTGGTGATGAGCAGCGTACGCCAGTTAAAAACCTATGGTGAGGCAGGGTTCCACTGCCTGGCTGCAGCCAGGGTCATGGACCGCTATCCACGTGAGGCTTTTGCAGCGGGTTTGAGGATCCTCGGAGAAGGACAATTGTCCCTGACCAAGTTTCTTATCCTAACCGATGGGGATATTGACGTGGAAAACTTTGCAGGGCTCTGGCATCATGTCCTGGCAAGGGTTGACTGGGAGAAGGACTTATTCGTGTTTGCCAATGTTTCACAGGACACCCTTGATTATACAGGCCCGTCGGTGAACAAGGGTTCCAAGGCAATGCTCATGGGTCTTGGCAAGGAGCCGCTTCGACAACTAACGGATAGCTTCACAGGTTCTCTCCCGGACGGCCTCAGCCATCCAAAGGTATTTCTGCCCGGTACTCTGGTCGTCCAGGGCCCTGAGTATGAAGCTGAACCGGACCTGGCACGCAAAACTGCCGAATGGCATGGCCTTGGTGACTGGCCTGTTGTCATTCTTGTTGATAACTCACATGCGGCAACACTGAGTATGCAAGAATTTCTCTGGACCTTTTTTACCCGTTTTGAACCTGCAGCAGACATCCATGGGGCCAAAGAATCAGTAGTGCGGTATCATGTAGGACTGAAGCCGCCGGTAGTATTTGATTGCCGCATGAAGCCCTGGTATACGGATATACTGGAGGTGGATCCGATGACCAAACAAAAGGTGGATGCCAGGATCCGTGAGATTCTGCCGGCAAAGTGGCGCTAAGGATTTTCAGGTCGTGAAATGAGATTTTAGTGAGATTTAATGCAGGAGCGACTCCAAAAAATATTAGCCAAGGCAGGCATTGCTTCCAGGCGCAAGGCCGAAGAACTGATCAGAGAGGGCAAGGTCAGGGTTGATGGCAAGGTTGTCACTGAAATGGGAATCCAGGTCGACCCGGGCATCCAGGAAATTGAATGTGACGGGATCCCTGTCATATCCCAGGAGAAAAAGATTTATATCCTGCTGTATAAACCTGCGGGTTTTCTTTCCACGGTCAATGATCCCCGGGGCAGACCTATCGTTACCGACCTTCTGCAAAATGTCAAGGAGCGGGTCTATCCCGTGGGCAGACTTGACCGTGACACTGAAGGGGCCTTGCTGCTCACCAATGACGGTGAAGTGGCCCAAAAGATTCTGCACCCCAGCCACGAGGTAAATAAGACCTATGTCGCAAAGGTAAAAGGGAAACCCAGTTTAAAAAAACTGGCATCGCTTTCCAGGGGTATAGAACTTGAAGGCAGGAAAACCTGGCCTGCCGAGATAAAGGTTCTGCATGCTGAACTGCAGGAGACCACAATAAAAATCGTTATCCATGAAGGCAGAAAAAGACAGGTCCGGAAAATGTTTGAAGCAGTCGGTCATCCTGTTCTGCAGCTGAAACGCATAGCCTACGGGCAGCTGGAGCTCGGAGATCTGGAGTCCGGCAAATACAGGTTTTTGGGCCCAGGGGACATTAAAATGATTTTCAGGAAATAAAATTGTGGGTCTCGTACAGAGGTCGAGAGTAAGGTATTGAGCCCGTATGGAATTAATACTATGGGCCGCTGATGACGGCGTGGCTTTTTACAGTTGTCTCAAAATTCCTCTTTACAATATGTTAACTGCTTGATATAAATATACCTTTATTGGCAAATTTGTTAGGATGGACTGGTTCGGCAGGAAGCATCAGACCAACGTGAACTGCTTCGGGGAGAGAAAAATGAACAAGTCAGAACTTATTGAAGCGTTGTCCCAGGAAATTAATGTGCCCTTAAGGGAGGCCGATTCGATCACCAATACCATATTGGATTCGATGACAGATGCCCTTGCCGCAGGCGAGAGTATTGAAATTCGCGGATTTGGTTCCTTCGTGGTAAAAGAGTATGGTTCCTATCAGGGCCGCAACCCGAAAACCGGTCAGAAGATCAAGGTGCCCCCCAAGAAATTGCCATTTTTTAAAGTCGGCAAAGAGTTGCGCGAGAAAGTCAATAAAAAATAGAAAGGCTGTCTTCCCTATTCTTTTATCTCGCCAACAAGATCATAGGTATGGGCCTCGGTGATCGTAACACTTACAATAGCACCGGGCTCAGCAGTCCCCTGAGTTATATAAACACATCCGTCGATCTCAGGGGCCTGGTGCCTGGTCCTGCCCTCCAAAAGCAAGTCAGATTCTTTGCTTAAGCCTTCCACCAAAACCTCTTCCACCCGGCCAATATGTCTCTGGAGTGCTGCAAAGGAAATTTCCGCCTGCAGTTCCATGATTTTGCGTAATCGTTCTTCTTTGACCTCTTCAGGAACCTGGTCCGGGAAGGAAGCTGCCTTGCACCCTTCCTCATTGGCATAGGCAAATACTCCCAGATGTTCAAAATGGTGTTGCTGCAAAAAATCAGTCATTTCTGTCATATCACCTTCTGTTTCACCCGGAAAACCAACCATCATGGTTGTCCGCAG
>WOR8_10009157_pt1 | contig 11188 bp, 11 predicted proteins | sample DeeMarSeWOR38_10_FD_19890 | JGI IMG/M metagenome (IMG submission 19890)
GGCGCAGTGCGCTGAGGCGGTCAGTTGGTAGGGTTCTACCAGCGAAGACCAGCCGAAAATCTCCCCCGGCCCGATGGTCATCACCAGCGCTTGCTGGGTGCCTTCGGCGTTGGTGGCCATCAGCATCTCTACCCGGCCTTCGAGCAGAAGATATAGCTTGTTTGCTGGGTCCCCCTCGCAAAAGATAAACTCTCCCGGTCTGTATTGCTCTTCTTCGGCCAGAGTGGCCAGCGCATTTATCTCGTTTTCCTCGAGCTTCTCAAAAGCCGCGAAGCTCTCGAGGACCTCTGGTGGGATCATAGTTGGCCTCCTTCGAGATCGATGCTCAGACGTACCGCGTGGCTGTGCCCCGGATTCTGGGAAGACCGGGGGGCAATTGCCCGCCGGCCTGCGGCGCTGTGCGTCCAAGACTTGGCGACGCACCCGTAGCGTTCAGTGGGCTAGAAACAGGTTCACCATCTGAAGGCGGGTGGCGCGCAGCCGATGGGCAATCACTTGACACACTTTTCTCATCACCACACAGCACAGGTTGGGGTCGAGCTCGAACATCCCCAATAGATCGGCTCCTTTGAACTCGATGGCTTCTACCTGGCTGGCACACAGCGCCGTCCCGGTGTAGGCGAATGGCTCCACAACTGCTGACCAGCCGATTATATCTCCAGAGCTGAGCGTCGTCACCAGTTCGTGCTGTTCGCCCTGGGCGTCGGTGTTGACCACGATGTCCACCCAGCCGTCGACGATCAAGTACAGCGTGTGAGCCGGCTGATTCTCCTCAAAGATCCTGTCCCCTCGCTGGTATGAGACCCGGTTGGCGATGATAGACAGGCTCCTTAGCTCCGTCTCGCTCAGACCATCGAAGAAACAAAAGGCCTTTAGGGTTTTGATAGTCACCACCTTGGCTCATCCTCCAACCATCGCGACGGACGGCAGACAGGGGGAGCAACTGCTGCATCTCTGCCTGACCGGTGCCCCGTCACAGCTGTCTTATACCATACTTGCCCACGCCGTGACTACCTGCCCAGCCTTGCCCGCGGGCCGGGCCGGGTCCTTTCCGGGAGTATGACAAAGGCCGCAGTCACCTGGGTTGGCTGTGTCCTATCAAATCTGTCACGCCAGGGTACTGGCGTCTTATTCGGCTAGATGGGCCAGCGACTCAATGCGCAAGTCGCGCAGTCGCTCTCGGATGACCTGGGCGGCCTTGCGGGCCATGACATAGCCGAAGCGGCAGTCTTCCTCAAAGGTTTGCAGGAGTTCTTCCGAATCAAACGAAAGCACTCGGCACGGCGTAATCGCCTTGGCGCTGGCCGTGGCTGTGTTCGGGGGTATCAAGCCCGACCAGCCAAAAACATCCCCCGTTCCCACCGTGCTGACTGTGACGTCCTTGGTCTTGAGTTCGCCGGTTAATTGCCCAGCTACCTGTTGCTCCACATCCTGGTCTGGCACTTCGAAGACAATAGCCACTGCCCCTTCCATGACCAGATAAATGCTTTCCAGCTCGTCGCACTCGTGGAAAAACCAGTGCCCGTTTTCCACTCTTTCCTCGTCGGCTACCCTGGCCAGCTTGACGATGTGCTCATAGTCAAGGCCTGCGAAAAACGGATAGCGACGGAGTAGTTCCGGTGAGACCATGTTGTCCTCCTCGATCCAGTGGCTCAAAGAGACGCCTATTCTGTTTGGCTGTCTATTCGGTGGATCTGCTCAACTCATCCAGTACGGCTGCCGCTACCTCAGGGATCGCCCTGGCAACCGCGGGCGTGGGCTCTTCTCCGAAGTAGGTGATATTTTCCACGCCCACGCCGTAGATCGTGATCTTCTTGGGCAACGGTAGCCCCAGCTGCGATCCCATCTCAAGGGCGGTGACCAGGCTGGTGTCGTGCGCGCAGGCGCTGTGTTGGGTGGGACTGATGGTGCGTAGATCCTCCAGGGTCATGCGCCGGATGCTGCCGGGCCTGGCGTCACAATGTTGTAAGGCGTCGATGAGGATTGCGCGATCGTAACCCAGCATCATCTCCATCAGACGCAGACCCCCCACACTGGCCTCGGTCACGGTCACATCACGTACCCGGCCCGAGGCCAGTGCAGCTCTCACCGCGTAGGCAACCTTCACGCCTACGCCATCATCCGTCAGAATCGGGTTACCCAACCCGACAACCAGCGTTTTCATCTACTCAGTCCAGGTACTGGCTGGCATGATCCACCACATTCCCCTCTGCGTCGCGGAGGGTGACCTCCAGCGGCATTTGTCCCGGCAGCGAATGGGTGGCGCACGACATGCAGGGGTCGTAGGAGCGGAAGGCCATCTCGATCTGGTTCAGTGCGCCCTGCGTGATCTCCTCGCCCTTCTGGATGGCTGCCTTGGCCGCCTTTTTGATGGACAACGAGATAGGGGCGTTGTTGTTGGTGGTGCCTACGATCAGGTTGACCTTGGTCAGCATGCCTTTTTCGTCCGTCCAGTAGTGGTGCGTCAGCGTACCGCGTGGCGCTTCGACCGAGCCCACCCCCTCGTCCGGGGTTTCCGTAACCGGTGCACGTACGTTGGGATCGGTGATCTCCGGATCGGTGGCCAGCTCCAGCATACGCTCGGCTGCGTAGAGCAGCTCAACCAGGCGCGCCCAATGCGTTGCTAGTTGGTGATGCACCGGCGTGTAGTTCCCGTTGACCTTCTCGCTGCCCAGCGTCTCATACAACTTCTCGTAGGCTTCCTGGGCCTTGGGCGTGGCCATGCCATCGGCGGCGTTCAGACGCGAGAGTGGTGTAGCCGAGTAGATGCCGCTGTCCATGCCATCCTCAAACCCCTTCCAGCCGACGTTCTTGAGATAGGGGAATTTTAGGTAGCTCCACGGCTCCACGCGCTCGGCCACGTGCTGCGGGTAGTCGCTGGGGTGATACTTGGCGAATTCCTTGCCCTCGGGGTCCACCACCCGGATCATGCCGTCGTAGAAGTTGGTATGGTTGTTCTCGTCCACCGTTCCCATAGAGTAGATGCGTTGCGTGTAGCCGTCCGAGAGGATCAGGTCTACGTAGCCCTGGTTGCTGAGCACCACGTCGTTAAACAGCTGCAGGCTGAAGAGGGCAAAATCGACGTTCTTTTTAGCGATCTCTTCAATCTCCTGGCGCTCTTCTTCCGAGACTGCTTTGCTCCAGCCGCCCGGCAGGCCGGCCACGGGGTGGATACCTCGCCCACCCAGCATCTGGATCACGTGGTGGTTGCGCATGCGGCACTCGATGACCTGCCCGCCGATCTCCAGGCCCACTTTGTGCACCACACCCAAGATGTTGCGCTCGGCGGGTGGCGCATCGGGCCCCATCACGAAGTCCGGGCCGCCTAGGGCGTAAAAGTGAACCGTGTGGTCGGTCACGTAAAAGGCTGAGTAGAGCAACTCACGTATCTTCTTGGCGACCGAGGGTGGCTCGACGTGAAACAGGGCGTCGAGAGCCTTGGTGCCCGCCATGTGGTGCGCCTCGGGGCAGACACCACAGATGCGGTTGGTGATGCGCGGCATCTCCTCGGCTGGCCGGCCGACACAGAACTGCTCGAAGCCGCGCAATTCGGGGATCTGGAGATAGGCGTTGGCGACCTCGCCCTCCTCGTTCAGAAAGATCTCGATCTTGCCGTGGCCTTCCAGCCGCGTGATAGGATCTATCGTAACTCGTTTCATCAGGTTTGCTCCTTCCGTCCAGCTCACGACGAAGTCTGCTGCACGCTACCACCGTTCGCCTTGGTGCGCCGGAGTAGCGAGTGGGCCATACTGAAGCGATAGAAAGTTCCCGCCGGGTCTACCAGCGTCTCCATCGCCTCCGCGATCTTACGCTCCAACTCTGCTTCCTCCTCGCCGGGTTCTCCCACGGCTACCACCGAAGCGATGGCGGATAGCATCTTAGCGCCTTGATCATCCACGCCGGGCAGCGGGCCGTAACAGCCCCGACAGCCCATAGCCACCTGCGGACAGAGCGCGCCGCAGCCGCTTACGGTGGCCGGTCCCATACACACCAGACCCTGCTCCAGTAAGCAGATGCCCGGTTCCGGCGTGATCTCGTAGGGCCGATAGAAGCGCTCTATCGTCTTGACGTTCTTTTCCAGGGGGCATTCATCACACACGGCCACTGTGCCGATGCCGACCACCGAACCGGCTGGCGGCAGCTCGGCTCCCTCCGTCAGCGCCGCTACCACGGCCTCCAGCACGGCCCAGATTTGAGGTGGTTCGGGGGGGCAGCCAGGCAGATAGTAATCCACCGGCACCACCTGATCCAGGGACTTGACGGTGTTGTAGAACTTGGGAAGCGTCAGTTCCCCTTCCGGCACCTGGCTCACCAATTGGGGCCGGACCCCATCCGGGTTGTCAATGGAGGGATTGTCGTGATAGACGGCTTTGAAGGTCGCCTCCGCGGTGGTCAGGTTGGAGAGGGCCGGGATGCACCCTTCATAAGCGCACGAGCCATAGGCCACCAGGACCTTGGACTTTTGGCGCAGCAGGTGGGCCATCTCTTCGTTTTCCGAGTTGCGGATGGCACCGTTAAAGAGACATACGTCGATGTAGCCATCCGGATAACCTCTCACATCTGCGACCTTGAAGTCGGCGATGCAGGGGAAGAAGGCCAGGTCAAAAACGGAGTCCACGATCAGGATCTTGTCGCCGATGTTCAGCACCGAGATTTCGCAGCCACCGCACGAGGAGGCCCAGTACATAGCCAGTTTAGGTTTGTCACTCATCGTCATACCTCCTCCGCCTCGGGGAGAGTGACCTCTTCCTGGTGACCGGCTGCGGCGAGCTCCACCGAGCCGTTGCCGCTCAAGACCGTTTGTTTCCAGCGTAGCGGACCCAAAGCGCGCACCTGTTCCGTCATGCGATCCACCGCCTCGGCCAACATCCTGCCCTCCGAGGCAGAGGCCCACACGATTTGCACCCGCTCCTCTTCCACACCAAACTGGCGCAGCATTTGCTTGAGTAACGTGTGGCGGCGTAGCGCCTTGATGTTGCCCTCAACGTAATGGCACTCGCCGGGATGGCAGCCAGCGATCAGCACCCCGTCTGCCCCTTCGCGCAGTGCCTTGAGCACAAACTGCGGCTCTATGCGGGCGGTGCACATCACCCGGATCGGGCGCATGTTGGGCGCGTATTTGATGCGGGCGGTGCCGGCCAGATCAGCGGCCCGGTAGGAGCACCAATTGCACAAGAATCCAACAATCACGGGTTCAAACTGTTCACTCATTTCTTTCTCCCTTATGCCTCCACCGGTTCAGGCGCTGCCACCGGCTCAGTTATCATGTCCCACAAGATGCCCTCGATCTCGGACATCACTTGCTGTTTGGTGAAGTGGGCGCCCGTAATCGCTTCGCTGGGGCAGGTCGCCACACAAGCGCCACACCCCTGGCACAGAGCGGTGATGACCTCCGACACCTTCCTATCCTCGTGGAACTCGATAGCGTTGTAGGGGCAGAGTTCGTTGCACAGGCGGCAGCCGCAGCACTTGTCTTCGTCGATGCTGGCGCGCACCGGCTCCATCATAACCGTGCCCCGTGCAATCAAGCTGGCCACCCGAGCGGCAGCCGCTGCGCCCTGGGCGACCGAGTCGGGGATGTCCTTGGGGCCCTGGCAGGCGCCGGCGATGAATATCCCCTCGGTCATAGTCGCCACCGGGTCCAGCTTGGGGTGCCGCTCGATGAAGAAGCCCTCAAAGTCGCAGCCCATCTTGAACAGTTGGGACACTTCGCGCGAGTCGGAATATGCCTCCATGGCCGGACTGAGGATGACCATGTCCACCGGAATGCGGCGCTGCAACATAAGCAGGGTATCCTCGGCTTGGACGATCAGTTTGCCCTCTTCCTCGGGGGTGCGCGGGACGTCGGTTATCTCGGCCACCCGGCCCCGAATGAAGTTGGTGTCCTCGTCCAGCAGCCGATGGTAGAACTCTTCGTACCCTTTGCCTGGGGTGCGCACGTCGATGTAGAAGTTATACACCTGCGCGTCTGGCAACCGCTCGTGGATCAGATGCGCAAACTTCAGCGAGTACATACAGCACACCTTGGAGCAGTACTCGTGGTAGTTCTGGTCGCGCGAGCCGACGCAGTGGACGATGGCCACGCTCTTGGGCGCGGTCTCCATATCACGCAGTACGACCTTGCCACTGGTTGGGCCGGACGCGTTCACCAGGCGCTCGAACTCGAGGCTGGTAAAGACGTTGGCCAGCCGCCCGTAGCCATAGCGCGGGATGCGGCTTACGTCGAACAGCTGGTAGCCGGTGGCCAGGATGACATTGCCCACCTGGAACTTGACCATCTCGTCTTCCTGTTCGAAGTCGATGGCGTCGGTGGGGCAGAAGATCTGGCACGCCTTGCACTTGCCCCGGATAAAGTAAGTACAGTTCTCCGTGTCGATGACCGGATACTTGGGTACTGCCTGGGGGAAGGGGGTGTAGATAACCTTGCGCATGCCCACTCCAGCCTCAAAAACGTTATCCACCACCTTCTTGGGGCATTTCTCTACGCAGATGCCACAGCCGGTGCACAGCTCTTCGTTTACGTAGCGTGCTTTCTTGCGCACCGTCACCGTGAAGTTGCCGAGATAGCCATCGACCTCTTCCACCTCGCTGTAGCTGAGCAGGGTGATGTTGTCGTGCTGGCCCACGTCCACCATCTTGGGGGTCAGGATACAGGCCGAGCAGTCCAGCGTGGGGAAGGTCTTGTCCAGCTGGGCCATGTGGCCGCCGATAGACGGCTCGCGCTCGACCATATACACGTGGTAGCCTGCGTCGGCCAACTCCAGCGCCGCTGATATCCCGGCGATGCCGCCGCCTACTATCAGCGTGTTGGAATTGATCTCCACCGGCAGTGGCTCCAGTGGCTGGTGATGGACCACCCGGTCAATGGCGCCTCGGACCAGCGCTTTGGCCTTATGGGTGGCCGCGTCGTTGTCATCAGTGGTCCAGGAGTCGTGCTCCCGGATATTCGCCATCTCGAACAGGAACGGGTTCAGGCCAGCCCGCTGGCACGCTGTCCGGAAGGTTTTTTCGTGCATATGGGGCGAGCAGGCTGCCACCACCACCCGAGTCAGGCCCTTGTCCTTGATGTCTTCTTCGATCAGTTCTTGTCCGAGGCTGGAGCACATGAACTTGTAGTCGCGGGCGATCTCCACGTTGGGTTGTTTGCCCGCCCACTCCGCCACCTCCTCCACCGCCACCTTGCCGGCGATGTTGGTGCCGCAGTGACAGACGTAGACTCCAACTTTTTCGCTCATAGGTTACCCTCCTGCTTCTCACGGTTATGATGATCCGAGAACTCACTCGCCAGGTTCTTTGACGTGACCGGCGGTTCTCGTTCTTTCCCGATACACAGTGACGTCCGTCCCGGAGGACACATAGGCTTCGTCCGCCCTTTCTTCAGGTCTCATACGCCTTAACTTGACTCCGCACGCTTGGTAGGGAACAGCACTGGTGTCGCGGAAACCAGTTCTTTCCCAATCCCCAGGCGTTCCGGAGCAATGCCCATAGCCATTCCCACAAGCTGGGTGAAATACATAACGGGCATCGACAACTCGGTGCCAAACTCCTGGTTGACTTGCTTCTGATAGCATTCCAGATTGACCTGGCACAGTGGGCACGCTGTAGCAATCACATCCGCGTCACGATCTGCGGCACTTTGAAGCAGATTACGCACCATGCTCAGCGCCGCCCGCCGACTGGTAAGAATCAAGGATCCACCGCAGCAATGGACCTTCAATGGGGAATACTCGATGGGCTCTGCCCCTATGGCCGACAGCAGATCTTCGAAGAACTGAGGTTGCTCAACCTCCTCCGCACCGTTCTTCTTGGGTCTGACTATCTGACATCCATAGTAGGGCGCTACCTTCAGGCCCTCCAGAGGAGAAGAGACCTGGCTCTTGACCTCTTCCAGTCCCACCTCGTGCACATATACCTCCATGAGGTGTCGTACCGCGATGTTTCCAGAAAACTGCAAGTTATCCTCTTCCAGAGCGAAGTTGATGTGTTCAGCCAGATCCGGATCTTCTTTCAGGTAGGCGTTGGTGAAGTACGAGTTTTTGTAGCAGGCGCTGCACGGTGCAACCAGATCCAGGCCTGCCTTCTCAGCCATGGCCAGGTTGCGAGCTGTCAACGTATACGCCAGCAGCTCGTCAACGTGGAAGTAAGTTGTAGCGCCGCAGCAGTTCCAGTCCTCGAGTTCTTTGAGTTCCACTCCCAGCTTGCCTGTGGTCTCGATGGCGGAAAGGTGGTAGCTCAAGGCCATCTTCTCAAGAGAGCAGCCCGGAAAATATGCGTACTTCTTCATCAGGACCCTCCCACAGGGATGATTCTATTCACCATGCGTCTGAAGTTCTCAAGCCTCTTGATCCTTGGCGGAAGCACGGGCACCCTCCCCTTCAGCATCAAGCTGGTAGCCGTTTGAGCTTCCTGAAGGAAATCTCGAAGACCATAGCTGAAGATGTAGGCGGGAGCCAGGACAGGTTCATAGGATCTTCCGCTTCTGACGATCGTTTTCACGAAGGCTTCAGAAAACGTTGGCCCAATCAATCCTTCCTGGTACTGGTTCTTCCACATGGAATAGCGCTTGAGCGCATACATCATTTCTGCGATGTCGATTTCGCTCGGACATCTCACGGTACAGTGGTAACAAGACGCGCAGTACCAGAAGGTGTTGCTGGCCAGTACCCGGTCTTTCATATTGGCACGGATCATACCGATGATGCGCCGCGGTGAATAGTCCATAAATGGCATAACTGGACAGGTCCCGGAGCACGTTCCACACTGGATGCAGGTCTTGAGCGGATTCCCGTGCGCAGCGTGCAAGAGGTTTGAAACCTCTTGACTGAACGTAGGTTTAGCTGGCATACGTTTCTCTCCTAAGTTTCACTGTCAGGAATGTGCGTCATATCCCAGTTTCCACATGAGTCCTCCCAAATTCTGGGGGTGGGGGGTGAGGCATGTCACGCCCCCCTCGACACGGCCTAACTGGTCTCTGCCTTCCTCGCTTCTGCGGCCTCCAGCAATGCACTGACCCTATCCAGAAGGAACTCTGGCTCTACGGGTTTCTCAACCAATTCGTCGACAGCAACGAAGCGGGGGTGTACAGGCTCACCGGGGAACAGAAAGGCGATTTGTTCGCGTATGCCGGTAATGATCAACACCGGCATTTCCCTCAGTTCGGGGTCCTTTCGAATCTTGCGGGCCAGCATAATACCTTCCGCCCCTCGTCCCATCATGATGTCAAGTAGCAATAGGTCGGGAGGGTTGGTCTGCAGGGCCTTATAGCCGTCATCGGGGTTGTACTCCACGTCAACTGCATAGTCGGCACCTTCCAGAATTGAGCTGATGCCCTCGACGAAATCGGGGTCATCGTCGATGATCAGAAGTCTCTTGCGTTCACCCATTTTTTACCTCCTTGAGGTTATAGCTATGATATGAATATGCGACGGTGACTAATCCTCTAGATTACCCTTGTACACAGGTAATTCGATCACAAACGTACTGCCCTTGCCTGGCTCACTTTCTGCGGAGATCAATCCGTCGTGAGTCTCAACGATGCGCCGGCAGATGGCTAGACCAAGCCCGGCGCCTCCCGCAGCCGTCCGGCCCGATTCTGCTCTATAGAAATCATCGAAGATAAAGGGCAGATCTTCTTTGGGTATGCCCACACCCGTGTCGGAAACCGAGATCACGATGTGCCCATCTTTTTCCTCGGCTTTGATCGACACTTGGCTTCCCATGTGGGAGTATTTGACGGCATTATTGCCGATGTTGACCAGCGCTTCGGTTAACGTTACCTCGTCTCCAAACACGGGGCTTAACGGCTCCTCGACCGAAGTTACCACTTCAATGGCCTTGCGCACGGCGTGGGGTTCAATACTCTCGACCGCTTTGGATATCACCGTGGGCACAGAGACTGGCTCAAAGTTGTCTTTGATGGTTTCAATGTCAACCGAGATCGCTCGCAGCCAGGTATGAATTAGCTCTACGAGATCGCCGATGCGCGTCTTCATGCGTTCCAGCCGTCTGAGTTGATCTTCTGTGACCGTGCCCGACAGTTCGTCTATTAGCGTGAACAGATTCTGCTGCACAGCACCCAACGGAGACTTCAGTTCGTGAGAGACGATGGCTGCGAAGTTCTCCCTCAGCAATTCTTTTTCCCTGCGCAGGGCAATGGTATCCAATACCAGCTTTCTTCTTTCCAGCCCCCGGTGAGTGATCAAACGGAACTGGTCGGGAGTGAAAGGTTTTGGAAGGAAATCGTACGCTCCTTGCTTCATGGCCTCCACGGCCGAACTCACCGTTGCGTAGCCCGTGATCACGATGGTCACAATGGTCGGATCCAATTCGTGGATCTCTTCCAGAACCTCGAGCCCCGATAACCCGGGCATCTTGAGGTCAACAAAAACAAGGTCCGGTTGAAACTCCTTGAGGCGTTTCAGCCCGCGAGTTCCATCCGTTGCGGTGGCCACCTCATAGTCACCACCCGCAAGAATTTCCGTGCAAGAATCTAGAATGATTTCCTCGTCATCGATGATAAGTATTCGGTAGTTATTCTTCATCATCCGTTTATCTTCTCTTCGGCCGTTACCGGCAAGCTGACGATAAAGGTTGTCCCCTTACCGACTTCGCTCTCCACATAAATGGCCCCTTTGTGTTTCCTGACGATGCCGTAGCTGATGGCCAGTCCCAATCCTGTTCCGTGCCCAACTTGCTTTGTCGTGAAAAAGGGGTCAAACAGACTGGCCATGTCTTCCTCTCTGATGCCGTGACCCGTATCTGTGAACATCACATCTACCGAGTTGTCATTGGGATCGTACCTGGTTTCCAAAGTCAGTCGCCCGCCACCTTCCATAGCTTCTGCTGCATTGATAATCATATTGATGAACACTTGTTGTATCTGCGTTGGGTCTGCTGAGACCAGTGGCAGATTACCCACAAAATCCTTTTCGATTTCGATGTTGTGAAATATGGGCTGTTTTTCTACCAGCGCAAGGCACTCCAGCAAGATGTGATTGACGTTGACTGGCATCTTTTGGGGCTTGGTTTGCCGCGAAAAATCTAACAATCCCCGGATGATATCCGTGCATCGGTCCGCTTGGGTTACGATTTTTTCAAGGGAGCCGGTCATTGGGTCCTCGCAAGGCACCTTTTCCAGGAGCAGGTGCGAGTAGGCGACGATTCCTTGAAGCGGGTTATTCAGTTCGTG
>WOR8_10006517_pt1 | contig 11184 bp, 10 predicted proteins | sample DeeMarSeWOR38_10_FD_19890 | JGI IMG/M metagenome (IMG submission 19890)
AACATCACCAGCTAGTAACGCTGCAATACGGGAAGAAGCTTCTGTTATCCTTTTATAGATTACATTCTCGAAAGCTGGCTTTGGACCCCAATAGTCATCATTTCGTACGTATTGAATGTAATCCCCTTCTACCCATTTGACGAATTTATAGGGACCAGTTCCTGAGGGATCATTTTGGAAATCTTCACCTGGACGTGTCTCATCAGGCCTTGATAACTCCTCACATTTTGCTTTGGAGACGATCTCGCTTGGTTGGTAGTTAAAGTAAGGCATCAAGTCTGCGTATCCCGCAGTTTGAATCTTTACTTTATATGTATCAACAACTTCCATACTGATCATTGGTCCACCTGGAGGACCAAAGGTTCTTTGCACAAAAGCTCCGCTGTCGGGTGCGGCTACTCTGTCCCAGAGAGTGTATTTCACATCCTCTGCGGTCAATTCACTACCATCATGGAACTTTACTCCTTCTCGAATTGTAATTGTCCAATTTTCAGCATTGGCATCTGTTTCCCAAGCAGTTGCTAGAACGGGTAGGACATCTCCAGTCTCCTGGTCAAGCTTGACAAGGGTTTCACAGACCAGACGAATCATACCCAAATTTGACATCCCAAATGTATATTGAGGGTCAAAAGCTGATGGGTGAGTTCCAAGAGCAATAACGATAGTATCATTGGAAGGTTCTAGTTGACCACTGACCATTGGCGTTATGAGGAAGTAGGGAAGGATGAGAAGCAATGTCACGGCAGAAATCTTCAGGTACAAGGCTCTTTTCCTGATATATTTTAATGGCAAACCATTTTTCACCTTTTTTTCTTAATTCATCCTAACACTTCTTTTCTTACTTACATCATTTACAGAAGTAGTAAGATGTAGGACAATTTTGAATCATATTTTTCATAAGATAAAAAACTTTTCGTCTGATTTTTCTTGTTATAAACTAACATGAGGAAAAACTTTAGAAAAAATAAAATAGTACCAAAAAAATAACATTCTTCAATTTATAAAGAGGTTAAAAAAGTTGATATCACGAGAGGAGTATCTCTCTCTTGACCCTGAAGAGAGATTTGTACAACTTAGCTCTTCTGAAAAAGAAAGAGCCAACGAACTCTTTGAGAAGAGCATAAAAATCGATTTACATACCCATATTTTTGGTTCCATCCATTTCGAGTGGAATGCAACCATTCGAAAACAGGTCGAGAATTCTGGAATCGATGGTTGTTTCGAAGCAGTTCCCTGTTTGGCTGAAGACTTTGCAGAGACTACAGCAATCATAGGAACCTACAAAAGCATTGTAGAAAAAGAACCAGGCTTAGTTTCGGCATATAAAGCGGCAGATATCAAGAAAGCAAAAGAAGAGGGCAAACAAGCGGTACTTTATCAATTAGAACCCTGGAGTGGTCGTCGTAATCTGGATCTCGTTGATGTGGCCTATGGCCTGGGATTCAGGATGATTCTACTCACTTTCAATACACGAACCTACATTGGCGATGGGTGTGCTGAAAAAACCAACGCTGGGCTAAGCTATTTGGGACTAGAACTCGTGGAACGATTAAACAAGGCTGGAATATTGATTGATCTAAGTCATTGTGGAATCCAGACTGCGCTCGATGCGATCGAGCACTCAAAAGATCCTTGTCTCTTCAATCATAGTGGAGCACGTACGCTAAACAAACCTGTTGGCCGTTTAAGAACTGACGAAGAAATAAAAACATTAGCAGAGAAAGGAGGACTTTTTGGAGTGTCAGCTATCCCTAATCAACTGTCATGTCAACCTGTACAATCCATTGACGATCATATTAATCATATTGAGTATGTAGCGAATCTAGTAGGAGTTGATCATGTAGGGATAGGTTTGGATAATACATTCCATGATCAGGTGGCCTTTCATAGAAAAATGGCAGCAGAAAAAACAGTCAACCTAGAACGTGCGGGAATCGTCCTTGCAGCGGATTATATTTACGGCCTAGAGTCTCCTAGTGATTGGCCCAATATAATTAGGGGATTGGTCAAGAGGGGATACAGTGACAATGAGATTCAAAAAATAATTGGTGGAAATGCACTACGTATACTCGAGCAAGTAGTTGGATAAGGAGATAGAATATTGATTTCTAGAGAAGAATATCTGAAATTACCTTTAAAAGAACGATTTATTAAATTAGACAAAGTAGAGGAAGAAAGAGCCGAAGAACTACATGAAAAACTAATTTCTATAGATATGCACTCACATATTCTAATGGATAGGTATTTTATCGTTGATCGGATAAAAAATTCTGGTGTCTGTGGCTGGTTTGAAGCCATTGCTGGCATAGCTGAAGATTTTCAAGAATCCATGGATACTCTAGGTAAATTTCTCACTAGAGTAAATAAACATCCAGATTTTATGCCTGCATTTAAAGCAGAGGACTTCAGACGCGCGAAGAAAGAAGGAAAAATGGCTGTGTTGTTTCAATTAGAACCTCAAACCTTTGGTAAAAACCTTGATAATGTAGATATAGCATATGGACACGGTATCCGAATGGCTTTACTTACGTTTAATACACGAACATATGCAGGCGATGGCTGCGGAGAACGAACCAATGAAGGTTTGTCGTATTTTGGGATTGATCTAGTCGAACGGATGAACAAAGTGGGAATGTTGATTGATCTTTCTCATGTAGGCATTCAGACCACGCTGGATACCATTGAGACTTCTAAAGATCCAGTCATTGCTAACCATGTCGGGGCACGAGCTCTTCATCCACAATGTAAACGATTAAAGACAGATGAAGAGCTTAAAGCTTTAGTAGAGAAAGGAGGAATCGCAGGTGTCTCCGCTATTCCCAATCAGCTGAGTAGTGATGAGGAACAGGGGATTGAGACTTTTCTTGACCATATGGACTATATGGTGAATCTGATTGGGATCAATAATGTTGCTATTGGACTGGACAATACGTTTGGGGATCAAGTTGGCTTCCACCGCGAAGCAGCAAAAACAATATTCAAGCTTTCATACATAGGACAAGGTTTAAACGCCCCGTATATGTATGGAATTGAAAATCCAGAGGAATTCCAAAACATCACACGAGGATTGGTAAAAAGAGGGTACAGTGACCAAAATATCGAGAAAATTTTATCGCGAAATGCACTTTCGATACTTGAAAGAGTAGTAGGTTAACAATCATGTAAAGGTGGTAAGAAATCAAATGACAAACCGAGGTTATACCCGTGAAGAATATCTAAAACTTCCAGAAGAAGAAAAATACATCAAATTGAGTTCATCAGAATCTGAAAGGGCTGAGGAACTCTTTACAAAATCGTTAAAGGTCGACTTACATACGCATATCTATGGATCAGTGATCTTCGAATGGGATGAGGAAAAAATAAACCTTGTTCATCAAATGGGTGTCGAAGGGTGTTTCGAAGCCGTCCCAGCACTATCAGAAAATTTTGCGGAATCCATGGATCTTCTAGGAAAATATCTTGCAATCACTGAGAAAGAACCAAGTCTGATACCTGCCTATAAAGCTGAAGATATCAGAAAAGCGAAAAAGGGGGGTAAACAAGCCGTCCTGTTTCAATTAGAGCCAAATACCTTTGGTAGAAATCTTGATAGAGTGGAAATCGCTTATGGGCATGGAATAAGAATGGCTTTACTGTGTTTCAATACTAGAAACTATATTGGTGACGGTATTGCCGAAAGAACTAATGCAGGTCTTAGTTATCTAGGTCTTGAACTCGTGGAGCGTATGAATAAAATTGGAATGCTCATTGACTTGAGTCACAGTGGAATTCAGACATCATTAGACGCAATTGAACATTCAAAAGATCCCTGTGTCTTTAACCACGCTGGGGCTCGTGCTTTGAATCCACCATGCAAACGATTAAGAAATGATGAGGAATTAAAGGCTGTTGCAGAGAAAAAGGGGTTAATAGGGATCAGCGCGATTCCGAATCAATTGTCTTTTGACAAAGATCAAGGAATTGAAGACCAACTTAAGCACATAAATTACTGTGTCAACCTGGTTGGTATCGACCATGTAGCTATCGGTTTGGATAACGTCTTTCGAGACCAAGTAGCAGGGCACAGAAAATCAGCAGCTTCTAGGAATTTTAAGGAGTCAGGAATACAGCTTACTGGCGATTTTCTCTTCGGTATTGAAGGCCCTCATGAATGGAAGAATATAGTTCGTGGGTTAGTGTCAGAAGGATACTCAGACGAAGAAATACGGAAAATAATCGGGGGAAATGCGATGAAAATCATTGAGAAAGTTATTGGGTGAAGAAAGGATCAATCTCCTCTCACCCCAATTCAACTCATAGGAAGGTATAAAATGCTCTCACTTGAAGAATATTTGAAATTACCTCTGAAAGAACGTTTTATTAAACTTGATAAAGCAGAAGAAGAAAGAGCTGAGGAGTTACACAAAAGCATCATCACTATTGATCTTCACTCCCATATTTTACCAGATGAAGACTTCATAGTGCCTAGGATAAAGAACTCTGGTGTAACAGGATTCGTAGAGGCTGTTGCAGCCATTCATGAGAACTTCCAGAAATCAATGGATGAACTAGGTTATTTGATGCAGCGATCAATAAAACATCCCGATTTTATGCCCGCGTTCAAAGTTAAGGATTTTAAACGGGCCAAGAAAGAGGGAAAAATAGCTACGATGTTTCAATTAGAACCTCAAACGTTTGGAAAAACACTAGACAATGTAGACGTAGCGTATGGATTAGGAATCCGGATGGCACTACTGACATTTAATACACGGACGTACGCGGGGGACGGGTGTGGGGAACGAACCAATGAAGGCTTATCGTATGTTGGGATCGAACTGGTTGAACGAATGAACAAAGTGGGGATGTTGATCGATCTTTCCCATGTAGGTATCCAAACCACCTTGGATACTATAGAGACATCTAAAGACCCAGTCATTGCTAACCATGTTGGAGCACGAGCGCTCCACCCGCAATGTAAACGAATGAAGACCGATGAAGAGCTTCAAGCTCTAGCTGAAAAAGGTGGGATTGCTGGAGTCTCTGCTATCCCTAATCAGCTCAGTAATAAACCTGTACAGGGTATTGATGACTTATTAAACCATGTTGACTACATCGTGAATTTGATAGGGGTCGATAAATGTGCAATTGGATTAGATAATGTTTTTGAAGATCAAGTCGAATATCATCGTCAAGCTGCTAAGACGGTCTTCTTTTTGGATCGTACAGGACAAGAATTAAATGCTCCGTATATGGCAGGCATTGAAAGTCCTGAAGAGTGGCCCAACATTACTCGAGGCTTGGTTTCTAGAGGCTATAGTGATCAAGAGATTGAAAAAATCTTGGGTATCAATGCGATGAATCTTATGAGAAGAGTGATTGGTTAAGAAAATTCGTAACCTTTTATTGAGAAACACGAGAGAGGAAATAATAAAGGTTGAACACGGATTTTCTGCTAATCATTTGCGTTGGGACTATATATACCACTATGTTGGGTTTGTTAAGTCCGACTGTTCCTTTAGCAGCAAGTACATTGGGAGCAACGACTGCCCTAGTAGGACTAATAGCAAGTGCACGGGCAATAATCCAATCAGGGCTTCGAATGCCGATGGGAGAGAGTGCTGATAGGTTTGGGTGGGAGCTTTTTTATGGTGTTTCATTTATACTCGGATTAGCTTCTGGAGTAACTTTCTTCATAGGTATGGTCTCAAAGCAGGTTCTACTATTCATCCCTGCACAGATATTATGGGGACTGACTGCAGCGTCGTTTCGCGTAACAGAACCCGCATATATCTCAGAGATGGGAAGTGAGAGTGAACGACCTCAATTATTAGGACGGTATTTAACAATCACAGGAATAGGGCAATTGATTGGTCCACCCATTGCTGGGTGGCTCATTGACCATATTAGTTATGAGGCAGTCTTTATGGTTTTCACATGCCTCGCCATAGCTGGATTCTTCTCAACACTTCCTCTCTTAAAAACGAATCGAAAGAAGCAAAGTCAGGAATTTACTGAAGTCGTTCATCGGGAGAGGAATGGAATTCTAGAGAGTTATTCCAAAGGATTCGACATATTTCGCACTAAAAGAAACGTTTTACTTGCGACCTTTGGATCTTTCCTGATGACATTGTGTTTTAGCGTTGGAGTTTCATTCCATCCGTTATTTCTTAGGGGAATAGGGCTAGTTTCCTTTGAGATAGGTATCTTACTAGCAGTCAGAGACATTAGTGCGATTTTAAGTCGGTTATTAACTGCAAAAATTATGGGGTTGATAGGGAATAGATTTAACATGTTCTTAGGGATAACCTGTATTAGTGTAGGAATTATGATTACACCAACAATCACAGACCCATTAATTGCAATAATCCCACTTTTTTTGGCAGGATTCGGTTTTGGGATTATCTATCCTTCGTTAATATCTCTTGTTGCAGTAGACACGAAACGTGAGGAGCGGGGGTTGGCAATGGGAGTATTTGGTACTGGACTAGCTACAGGTTTCGGCATTGGTTCCATTATCTTTGGTATTATTGCGGATATTTTCTCAAGTTTAGATATTGCTTTTATTCTAAGTGGCTTGTCCTCTTTATTTGGATTATTCTTGATTTTATGTTATTTATTCATCAAGAGAGACCTTAAATTTCCTTCTTGATACTTTTTTAAGGTTGGTAGGGGGAAGTCTCCTTTTTTCCAATTGGCTACCATTCTTCAATTTTTAAACCAGGAACTAGTTCAAAATGTTTGACATTGCGTGTTAAAATATCCGCTTTGTTCTCTAATGCAATTCCTGCAATTAACGAGTCCTTCAATCCTATAGGCTTACCAATTTTTTTCAAAGTATTGAGAATATAGGCAGATCTCTCGGCGGAACTTACATCCAAAGGCAATATCGTTAGATTTGATAGAAAATCTCGTGTTGATTCTATTCTTTTTCCTGATACACCATCAACAGCTATAATACCAGTATACAATTCTAAAGCATTTATTGCTGTTGAGACTAGTTCTTTAGATGCTTCTTCAAGTATTTTTACCTTAGCTTTAGCCTGTTCATTTCCCCTCAAAAGGGCGATCATGAAATCGCTATCCAAACATATCATTGAATTGTCCCTCTAACTCTTTTAAAGCGGCATTCATTATCCCCAGTTCATCTGATGAGAGCCTCCATATACCAGCAAAACTCAGTAAAGATTTTTGTTTAACAGGACGTGTTAATCGTTTAACAACATCAGAAAACGATTCATTCCCATTTTTTTCTTTTTTCAACCTTTGGTATGCTTCTTCATCTAAGCTGATCGTTTTACTGCCCAATTTGATTCACATGTGTATATACACACACAGAATATTTAAATCTTTTGATCTCCAGTTTGTCGTATACTAATACCTAGGGAGGAATAATAACCTGAGACAAAAGACCAAAAAGCTACTTATGCCCTATTAGCGGATACTCAATCACTTCTGATGCCAACTGACGACGGACCGCAAAATTTCCACTCAAGTCGCCCTCCTGCGATTAATGGCAGCCAGCTAAGCCTGTCAGTCGAACCCTCCACACGTACACTGCTGCTCTATCAACAGAATGTTCTATTCCAGCATTCGTCTACTAGCCCACGGTTGCTGTCAGATTCCCATAACATTCAGCACAAACAAATCGATGGTTTTTTTCTCATTGGTAGCCTAAATCAGGGTTGACCACAAATACTAATTCAAGTTTTTTCTAAAAGGACTATACAAAGAATTTCTGATCGTCCTAAGTCGGTTCTTCAACCCATGTCTCTCAGAAAACTAGCTTGTGCTGAGGACATTGCATCCACAATTTTCAGTCTTTCCTCTGATAAATTAGCTAGCCATATTTCTGGCTGGAACGTTCAGTTTGGAGAGCTAGCTTTGAAGTCATTATTCTTTTTTCTTATGTCTCTTTAACTAGTTGTTTGATTAGCTTAATCTCTTCTTATTCTGAAAGCTTGTAAGAAAGAGGGATTTCTTGTAAGATAGCTGTTTGATGATTTAGCTGTTTTCTTAGCTCATAAATTTTTTTCCAAAATTCAGGTGTGATATTATAGAGCCCTTTATGCACCTCTAAACTCCTTTCAAAGAGATCTTCTTCGATTTTACTTACCTATAGTAATATATGTTGGTTAAGTACTTGAGAAGTCAGATGTATCAGAATTTCCTCTATATCACTAGGTTTATTAGGATTAAGGGGAAAATAATCTATCCCCCAAAAAAATTCGCTCCACCACTTTCATTACCATTGCAATTCAATTTTAGAATGTAATCAACTGATTTGTTTAATATTCGATCAAAGTCATCAGGAAAAACATGCCCTAATTCGGGGTAGGAAAAAAAATGACCTTTAACTCCTCTGTGAAGTAAGATCTCATATAAAAGCTTATTTTCCTGGTAAAAATTATCCTGTTGACCGGCAATTATAGAACCTCTTAAGGATTGTAGGGATTTAATAGTCTCAAAATTGTTGATAAAGGCGTGAGAATCCTTAATTGATGGAAACGCATAAATAAAACCGCTAGCTGGAATTAAATCAGATAATAATGCTGTTAATGACAAACGGGCGCCTTGAGATGCACCTGCTAAGATTATTTTTGATAAATTAATGTTAACTCTCTCTTTGAGAGAAACAAAAGATTGGTACAATTCTAAAAGCCCTTTTTTTTCATCATCCCAGCAAAATTGGTTATCTCCTGATATTTGAGAGGATTGCAGTAAGCAAAGTAAGATTTCATTTTGTTCTAGAACTTTATTCCAATAAACTTCAAATTCAGTGTTGTTTCCTCCTCTCCAATGAAGAACAAATAGGAGGGGTAATTTTTTATTCTCATTGTAAGATTTAGGAGTTCTAACTAATAATTTAGGTTGACAGTTTGTTTTTTCTTTGTTAAGTCTTTCATCTCCCAAGTTTGCAATATTCAGTAATCGTGGATGTGTTCTTAACTCTTTGATATCTGGTTCATTTAATAGTAAATTTCGTGGCCACCATGCACCATGTTGAATACCTTCTTCTAAAGCTTCTAAGGCTGTTTCACGATCACCGAGTAGAGCAGAGAAACAGGCAATCCAGAAAACTGTCTTTGATATGCTTTCAGGATATAGATGTCTCGCCTCCAAGGCAATTCTTAATCCTTCATTGAAATTTTGCCTGAAATAACAATTAAGAACTTCCCTTTGCACTTCTTGAAATTTTAGTGCACTTGGTTTGAGCTTCGGATTTATCTGAATCTCGATCTGTATTGAAACCACCTCAAGAAGTTAATTATCCAAGACATAGCATCCGAAGATCACACCATGACTGGCTTTCTTTGAAAGTTCTTGGAATGATTTGTTCTTCGACTTAGCCCCTAACAATTGTTTAATTTCATCATACTTCTCCCTGATGTTCTCAACCAGTTCTTCATCGATTAATAATACTTCTCCAAAAGAATCGTGATTATTGATGGGCAATTCTTTGTCTGGATCTCGTGTCAAGCGTTGGATCTGTTTATTAATCAAACTCGACATAAGATATAATTCAAACAATCTAACTTCTTTAGGATATTTTTCAGCCATAATCTTGAGAGAATCGGACTCTTTATCCTTGATGAACGCATCAGATATGCTATATTGCTTTTGAATGAAATTCCTCACCTGTTTAACATGGATATCTATTAACTTACTTTCCTCCAATTGTTGGAGATGATAATAAATTGCAGTTCCTTTCATTCCAAGCCTTTTTTGTAACTGTTTGGCAGTAATATCTGGATTTCGTAAGATTTCAAACCATAAGGTTATTTTAACAGGGTCTTTTACTAATTTAGCCATCGAATTAGTAATTTCACTAGATACCATTTCAAATGCTTTCACTTAACAAAATCTTTTTAAACTTTCGATCATTCAAGAAAGTTGAATGTAATGATTTGGTGAATAGTCATGAAATTTGTACAACTTGGCACAAGTAATATTAAAATTTCAAAAATCGGCTTTGGAAGTAGAAACATCGTACAACGATTTAAAAACGACAAAAAAAGTCTTGAAAAACTTATTTCAACAGCGATTGATCTCGGGATCAATTTTTTTATAGCTGCTAGCCATTATTCGAATGGTAAAACAGAGGAACTACTTGGAACGGTCTTAAGTGAATATAGGAATGAAATTGTGATAGCAACGAGTGTTGGGGTGAAAAAAGTAAATGAAAAAATGGTGTTAGATCTATCACTTGGATCTCTCGCAAAACAGATCGATGCCTCATTGAAAAACCTAAGAACTGATTCCTTGGATCTTCTTCAAATACATTATGCTAATCCTTTAACTAACAATAGAAAAACACTAGATTACTTATTAGAACTTAAACAGTCAGGGATTATTAAATCAATAGGATTGTCAAACTTTAACTTAGACCAGCTAAAAGATTGGGTTCCAATTATTGATTCAGTCCAAATGCCTTATAATCCAATACAGAGAGAAATTGAAGGAAAATACCTTGATTACTGCAAAAAACATGCTATTACCCTTCTTGCATATACTCCTCTACTAGCTGGATTATATACAGATAAAACATTGAATGGTGGCACTGACCCCGAAATCATGCACTATTTTCCTACCAAAAAAGATCTATTGCTTAAATCAGTTCAGATCCTTGCTGACGCGGCGAAACAGATTGATAAGACTATTCCTGAAGTAGTTTTGGGTTGGATGTCGCAGATATCTGACATTGATAGTATATTGGTCGGTACTACAAATATTGACCATTTAAAGTCTAATATAGCAGCCATTGAAATGAAAATTTCACCAAACGAGGTAGTAATCATTCAAGAAGCATTTCGAAATGTACGACTCTTATTTCCCGAAGGAATCACCTATCCACTGCTCATTGAAAATATGGTAAAACATGAAAACGGTGAAATGTTTACCAATGCAATGGGATTTTGGTTTAAAATTCCCTCTGAGGTCAAAATAGGTGATACAGTGATTATTAATGATACTCTCGGTGATATCGTCTCCATTCTCCCAAAATGACTGGAAAAATCAGGCAATTGTAAACATGCATAAAATCAACGGAAGATGAAAATGATAGTACAAATATTAGGCTTTTTTCAATCCTTCAATAGAACTATAATAAAATAAAAACGAACATCTTTTTGGGGACTTTTAATGCTACCTGACGACAGACTGCAAAATTTCTGGTCAAGTCACCCTCCTGTGATTCGTGACAGCCCG
>WOR8_10009210_pt1 | contig 11184 bp, 11 predicted proteins | sample DeeMarSeWOR38_10_FD_19890 | JGI IMG/M metagenome (IMG submission 19890)
TGTTTCCGATCGGCGAATCACTGGCCTACGCACTCGCACGAAAGGGCAGCGTTTTCTGGCTCCTGACATTCGCCTTCCTGCTCGGTTTCGGCACGACGGTGGCGGAGCCGGCGCTGACCGCGGTCGCCAACGAGGCGGCCCAGGTGGCCGCAGGAGCCGGCGCCATCGGCGACACGGACGAAGCCCGCTCGCGCTATGTCCTGGGTCTGCGTATTACCGTGGCATTGTCCGTCGGCACGGCATTGCTGATCGGCGTACTGCGCATCCTGCTCGGCTGGTCGTTGCCGCTGCTGATTATTTCCGGTTATGCAATGGTCATCGCGATGACGTTGGTGGCGCCGCCGGAAATCGTCGGCATCGCCTATGATTCGGGCGGTGTCACGACATCGACCGTTACCGTGCCGCTGGTCGCGGCTCTCGGTGTCGGCATGGCGTCCTCGCTGCGCGACCGCAACCCGATGACGGATGGATTCGGACTGATCGCGTTCGCTTCGCTGACACCTATGATCTTCGTCATGGCCTACGGGAGCGTCATCGCGTGGATCTGATGGCATCCGGCGTGAAGACCATCCTGTCGACGTCCTTCGACGTGCTGCCCCGGCAGCCGATACGCGACCTGCGCCGCCTCATCGCGGGCATCGTGTTCACGATACTCGGCCTCGGGCTGTTCCTCGTCGGACTGGAACAGGCGCTGTTCCCGCTCGGCCGGCTGATGGCGGAGCAGCTGACACACCCGGAATTCCTCATGCAGGGGGCGACGACGCTCGATTTCCACTGGCGCAATTACTCCTGGGTATACGTGTTCGCGTTCGCCATCGGCTTTGCGACGACGATCGCCGAGCCGGCATTGCTGGCCGTCGCAATGAAGGCCAACGAAACGTCCGGCGGCGCGATCCATGTCTGGGGCCTGAGGGTCGCGGTAGCCATCGGGGTTGCGGTTGGCGTGAGCCTCGGCTGTTTCCGGATAGTCACGGGCCTGCCGCTGCAGGGGTTCATTCTCGCTGGCTACATCATTGTCGTTGTCCAGACCATCTGGTCGCCGAGGTTGATCATCCCGCTCGCCTACGATTCCGGCGGCGTCACTACGTCGACGGTGACGGTGCCACTGATCACCGCGCTGGGCCTCGGCCTGGCGGAAACCGTGCCCGGCCGAAGTCCGCTGCTCGATGGATTCGGTCTCGTCGCGTTTGCAAGCCTGTTTCCGATTATTTCTGTACTGGCGTATGCCCAGCTGAGCGTGCTCCGCGAGCGTTATGCGAGCCGCCGCAAACTCGCGCCGCGATATGAGGCAGAATCGATTTCCAAGGAGGTACACTGATGCAATTCAAGCTACTCATCGTCTTCGTGGAGGACACGAAGACCACGGCGATCATCGAGGCGGCGCGTGCCGCCGGTGCGACCGGTTGTACGGTGATCAATCATGCCCGTGGCGAGGGGTTCGAAGGCCACAGGAGTTTCTTCGGCCTTTCGCTCGTGAGCCAGACGGATGTCGTCATGCTGCTGGTCGAGCGGCACATGGCCCGGGATATCCTCGAGCAGATCGGCTCGGTGGGAGAGTTCGATGAAAAGCCGGGGACAGGGCTCGCCATGCAGATCGATGTGGAAGACGCCATCGGCGTCATGCGCCAGGCGGAAGAACTGGCGGAAATTGTGGAGGAACAGCTATGAGCCAGCCCATCTGGTTGCCCGTGCGCGACATCATGCGCAAGGACGTCACCTTTATCCCGGGCCGCACCAGCGTGCTCGATGCGATGCGCGTGATGAAGCGTGTCGAGGCAACGGTCCTGATGGTCGAGAAACGCGATGAGCAGGACGAATACGGGATGGTATCTTTCGCGGATATCGCCAAGCAGGTGATCGCGAAGGATCGCGCGCCGGAACGCGTCAACGCCTACGAGATCATGGCGAAGCCCGTCATTGCCGTGAGACCGGACATGAATACCCGCTATTGCGCACGGCTGTTCGACAACTTCGGCATCAGTCACGCGCCGGTCATCGAAAACGAGGAAGTGCTCGGCATCGTCAGCTATTACCTGATCGCCCTGCACGGACTGCCCGACCTCGACTGACGGACGACGGCCATGGACCTTCAGGCGAGCCGAGCTCCGTTCGGTACCGCACTGTCGACGGTCGCGAGCACGACCTTGCCATCGTCACGGTGGAACCCGGTGACGAGGCACTCCGACATGAACGGACCGATTTGCTTGGGCGGAAAATTGACCACGGCGACGACCTGTTTGCCGACCAGTTCCTGTACCTCATAAAGGTCCGTGATCTGCGCGCTCGACTTCCTGTGCCCGATGTCCGCGCCGAAATCGACCAGTAGCTTGTAGGCCGGTACGCGAGCTTCCGGAAAGGCCTCTGCGCTGAGGATCGTCCCGGCCCTCAACTCGACCCGCTCGAAGTCGCTCCACTCGATTCGATCCATTCAGTCCTCCTCGTCGGCCTGGTGCTGGATTTCTTCCTCGTACACTTGCGAGGCTGTGTGTGCCGTCGCCAGCGCATCGCCGAACGACATGTGCGCCTCGTCGGGCGCGCTCTCACGACGCAGCATGCGGTAGCCAACGAACGCGACGAGGCACAGGTGCACGATGCCCGTATAAGCGTACAGCCCTGCCGCGTTGGTCCAGGTCATGATCGTGGACGCGACGAAAGGTCCGGCGATCGCGCCGACGCCGTACATGAGCAACAGCCCGCTTGAGATCATCACGTAGTCGTTGGCCTCCGCGAAATCATTGGCGTGCGCTACGGCTATCGCGTACAGGGGGAACGCCACCGCGCCCCACATCAGCCCCGCGATACAGGCCGAAACGAAATTCATGCTGTCGAGTGACGCCACAAACACGACCGACACGCCGGCACCGATCGTGGCGGCGGCGATGATGATCTTGCGGCGCCCGATGCGGTCGGAGAGGTAGCCCAGCGGCCACTGCAGCAATGCGCCGCCGATCACGCTTGCCGTCATGAACCAGGCCGGCAGCGACGGGTCGCCTCCCAGAGTGACCGCAAACACCGGCGCCAGCGACCAGAACGCTCCATTCGCCAGTCCGGTCGCGAGGCACCCTACGGTCGCCGCCGGCGAAATGCGATACAGGCGCCGCAGATCGACGTCGACGGACTGCGGAATCTCGGGAGAAGGCGACGTCGACAAGGCGACGGGGAGTGCGCCCAGCGATACGAGCACGGACGCGATCGCGAACAGCTGCAGGCCGAAGGGATCGTACAGCAGCGTCATCATCTGACCGGCGGCCAGCACTGTCAGCGAAATCATCGCGTAAAGCGAGAAGATGGCGCCTCGGTTCTCGTTGGTCGAGGCCTCGTTCAGCCAGCTTTCGATGACGACGTAGAGCACCGCGAAACAGAACCCCGAGATCATGCGCAGGAAAGCCCACCCGACAGGACTCAGGAAAAGGCCGTGCACCAGCGGCGCGGACGAGCCGAGCGCGGTCATTGCCAGGAACACACGCACATGGCCGACCCGGCGGACCAGTTCGCCACCGCGCAGGCAGCCGAGCGTGAAGCCGAAGAAATAAGCGGCGCCCATGACGCCGATCGATACCGTGGAGAATTCTTCCAGCGCGGCACGCACGGGCAGCAGAGTGCCCTGCAGCCCCTGGCCGGTCAGCAAGATGGAGACACCGATCAGGAGGGCGGCTACAGGCGCGAGAGCGTGTTTCATGGGGCCGCATTCTGTTACGTCGACCGTCTTTTTGGAAGGAAAAAACCGGACAGTTGACCGGAAATGACCACTCCCGGGAGCCACGGGACAAGAGCGTTCAGGCCGGTTTCCGGATCATAGGAATCGTTGCCGATGCGCGTCATCGGCCAGGATGGAGACCGACTATGACGAGCAACGAGCTCTGGGTTTGGGCTGCATTCGTTGTGTATTTCGCGCTCGAAGCGATGAGGCTGTCATGAACACGTCGAACGCAAAGATCTGGGTATACGACGAGAACGCCCTCGACGTGGTTCCGCCGTTCCTGGTGGCAGAAGCGGCGGGCAGCCTGATGATCGACGCGGATCGCGAACAGTTGCGGCAATTCGCCGAGTCCATGGCTCGCGCGGACCGAGCAGCGGGGCGGCGCCAGGATTTACCGATTGCCGTGATTCACCCGGATGCGACTCAGCCCTCGCGGCTGCGCATGATCGGTCGCGCGACGCCGACGGTGAGCTTCTCGCCGAGCACCTCGCGGCGGAAGCGGAACAGCTCTGCAGGCCGCCCCCGGCCCACGGTGGATGTACGACCGACGGGTTCGACGAGGTCCGCGGACGTAACCAGCCGGCGGAAGTTCTGCTTGTGCAGTTTCGCACCGGACAGCGCCTCGACGACCCGTTGCAGCTGCAGCAGCGTGAATTCTCCTGGCATCAGGTCGAAAACAACGGGGCGGTACGCCAGCTTGCCGCGCAGCCGCCCGAGCGCGGTGGCCAGTATGCGGCGATGATCCGAGGCGAGCGGTATGCCCATGTCGGTGTATGCCGAAACGTCTTCCGGACAGGCTTCATGCCGCGCCGCAGAAGCATCCCGGGCGGCTTCGTAGACCAGTCCCGCCTCGTAAAGCAGCTCGTAACGCTCGTGTGCCAGCACCGCATCCATGTCCGAGGCTTCCGCGCCGCCGAAGGTCACGTTGACGCGCTCCTGCCGCTCCCTGCGCTTCGGTTCCTTTTTCGCCCTGTTCACCCAGGCCTGCAGCGAAGGCTGGATATGACGGTCGAGCACGGCCGGCCTGCCACGGCGCCAGTCCTCCCAGGGCATGAAGCTGTACCAGTCGTGCCATTCGGCGTCATAGGACTCGACCGCATCCTCGTGCGTCAATGCGATGTAGGCCACCGAGACGACGCGGGGGCCGCCGTCGATTTCCACGGGATCGCGGAAACGGTTACCGAAGGTATAGAGCTGCTCGACGTAATAGAGGTCCAGGCCGGTCTGCGCTTCGACCCAGCGTCGCAGGCTGCTCTCCAGGCTCGGGTGACTGGCAGGCTCGAACGGGCCGTTCGGCAGCGCGAGGGGCGTGTGGCCGGGCGTCGAGGCTTCGCCCTGGTCGACGATCACGAGGCGCGGCGTCTCGTCGGTGACGGCGACGATGACGGCGATCAGGTTGATGACGGTTTCCGTAACGTTCTGTTTCACGGGTCGTTTTTACCTTGCTTCCTGCGGCAGACCATCTCCGGCTTGACACACTATATGCTCTGGGTGAGTATAACCGAATATGCTCAGTTGGAGCATAAATAGTTTGCCCCCATATACAGACGACAGGGCCGCGAAGCGCGGGTGAATCATGCTTGCCAATCCTGACTATACGCCGGAGGTCGCTGCCGCGACCGCCAAGGTCTACGAGCACGTAAAAGACGTTATTCCCGCGTTCGAGTGGCCGGTCCATGCGCCGTACGTTGCCGCGATCAACACGCTCAAGAAGGAGCGCAACGCGGTCGTGCTGGCCCACAACTACATGACGCCGGAGATATTCCACTGTGTCGCCGATATCACCGGCGACTCCCTTGCGCTGGCGCGCCGCGCCGCGGAAACGGACGCCGAGGTCATCGTCCTCGCCGGCGTGCACTTCATGGCGGAGACCGCGAAGCTGCTCAATCCCGGCAAGACGGTGCTGATCCCGGACATGCGCGCGGGCTGCTCGCTTGCCGAGTCGATTACCGCGGCCGATATCCGCAAGTTGCGAGAGAAGCACCCGGGCGTACCGGTCGTCACTTACGTGAACACGTCCGCCGAGGTCAAGGCCGAGTCGGACATCTGTTGCACCTCGGGCAATGCGGTCGAGATCGTCGAGTCGCTCGGCTGCAAGGAAGTCATCTTCCTGCCCGACGAATACCTCGCGAATTACGTCGCTCAGCAGACCGACGTCCGGATCATTACCTGGAAAGGGCATTGCGAGGTTCATGAGCGCTTCACGGCGCAGGAGCTGCAGGACTACCGGGCGAGCTATGAGGACCTGACGATCATCGCGCACCCGGAATGCCCGCCGGATGTGCTCGAAGTGGCGGATTTCGTCGGCTCGACCGCGCAGATGAGCCGCTTCGTCGAGACCCGGCGGCCGAAGCGGGTGCTGATGGTCACGGAGTGCTCGATGAGCGACAACGTCGCCGCCGACATCACCGACGTGCAGTTCATACGACCCTGCAACCTTTGCCCGCACATGAAGCGCATTACGCTGGCAAAAATCTACGAATCGCTTGACAAGCTGCAGCCGCGCGTCGAGATCGATCCCCGCGTTGCGGAAAAAGCGCGCCGCGCCGTGGAACGCATGCTCGAGCACGGTTAGGAGTACGTTGATGCCTGAACAACGATCCCCCAGGGTTGCAGCCGATGACATCGTCGTTGTCGGTACGGGTATGGCAGGACTGATCACCGCACTGTCGCTGGCACCGCGACCGGTGACGCTGATCACCAAGACGCCGACGCTCGAGAGCGGGTCGAGCCTGTGGGCGAAAGGCGGCATCGCCGCAGCCGTGGGGCCGGGCGATTCACCGGAGGCCCATGCGGAAGACACCCTGACGGCGGGTGCGGGGCTGAGCGACCGGCGCCGTGCACTCGCGTTGACGCGAGAAGGTGCCGATAGCCTGCGGCTCCTGATTCATGAAGGCGTGCCGTTCGACAGGGCGCTCGACGGCACGCTCGAACTGGCCCGGGAGGCCGCGCATGGCCGGCCCCGCATCGTACACGCGGGCGGCGATGCGACCGGCCGGGTGATCATGAGCGCACTGATCGAACGGGCCCGCAGAACCCCGTCAATCACCATTCTCAGGAGCACCTTCGCGCACGAGCTCGTCGTGCAGGACGGCGCGGTGCGCGGCTTGCTGGTCTTCGAGCACGGCAAAGGCTGGAGCCAGCGACACGCGTCGCACGTGGTGCTGGCGACGGGCGGCATCGGCATGGCCTGGTGGCACACCACCAACCCGGCTGAATCCACCGGTGACGGCCTGGCCATTGCGGCGCGGGCCGGTGCCGAACTGACCGACCTCGAATTCATGCAATTCCATCCCACGGCGCTGGCCGTGAACACGGACTCGGGGAATGCGAATTTACCGTTGCTGACGGAGGCGCTGCGCGGGGCAGGGGCCCTGCTCGTCGACCAGGCGGGCAACCGGTTCATGACCTCGGTTCACCCGGCGGCCGAGCTGGCGCCGCGCGACGTCGTGGCGCGCGCCATCGAACAGAAAATATCGGCCGGTGGCAGCGTGTACCTCGATATGCGGCCCGTGGTCGCAAACGGGCTCGCAGGAGAATTTCCCGAGGCCGTGCACGCGTGCCGCGATGCCGGGCTCGATCCCGCGAAGGACTTGTTGCCGATCGTACCGGCCGCTCACTACCACATGGGCGGCATTCACGTTGACGATGACGGCCACACTTCGCTCGAAGGGTTGTGGGCCTGCGGAGAAGTCGCGAATACCGGCGTCCACGGCGCCAACCGGCTTGCAAGCAACTCGCTGCTCGAAGCGGTGGTCTACGCAAGAAGGGTCGCGGCCGGCATTCAGCGTGCGCCGGCTCTGCGCGACGAGCAGCCGTTGCCGATACAGGAAGCCCCGCGCGCGCCGCTTCCGGGCACCGGGAAGGAGCTGGAAGAGATCATCGCGGCGACACGCAGGACGGTGTCGAAACACGTGGGAATCGTGCGTTCCGGTACCGGCCTGCAGCGTGCGCTGCGAAGATTCCGTGAGCTGGATCGGCGCTTGCGGAACCTGGCGCTCGGTGCCGTGCACGATCCCGCGGACGAATTCATCCGCGTCCTGCGGTGGAGCGAGGCACGCAACCTGTTGCTGGTGGCGCGGCTGGTTACGCTGGCCGCACTCGATCGCGAGGAAAGTCGCGGGGCGCATTACCGCGAAGACTTCCCGAATCCGCTGCCCGAGTGGCGGCGCCACCAGTCGCTGACCGTGGACCGCCTGGCTTAGTCAGTTCGCGGCTGCAGTCTCGGAATCTGCGGACTGACAGGGCGCTGCCGATCGCCGAAACTCGTATCATTACACGACATTCCGGCGGAGTTTTTCCATGGCAGTGGGGCTTTTGAATCGCGCGATCGCGTCGGCAATGCCGTTGGTGCCCCGGCCGCTGGTCTGGCGTTTCTCGCGGCGTTATATCGCCGGTGTCGATCTGCATGACGCCTTCCGCACGGTAGCCGAATTGAACGCGTCGGGCTGCAAGGCAACCATCGACGTGCTCGGCGAAGATGTTACCGATCCCGGGGAGGTGCAATCAGCGGTCGATCTTTACCTTGACGCTATCCAGGGCATCCACGAGGAATCCCTGCAATGCGGTATCTCGGTGAAGCTGTCCGAGCTGGGATTGCGCATCGACCTCGGGCGCTGCCGGGAAGCGACCCGTGCACTTGCGGCAAGCGCCGCGGAGCATGGACAGTTCGTTCGAATCGATATGGAAGACTCGAGCGTGACGTCGGTGACGCTGGACGTCTATCGCGCCATGCGACGCGAGTTCGACAACGTCGGGATCGTCATCCAGTCGTGCCTGCGGCGCAGCGCAGACGATATTGCCGAGCTAATGGATGAGGCGGCGACGGATGTACGCCTCTGCAAGGGCATCTACATCGAGCCCGAGGAAATCGCGTTCGTCGATGCTGACGAAATTCGCGAATCTTTCAATAGCTTGCTGGAGCAGCTTTTCGAGGGTGGTGCGCGGCGGGTCGCCATCGCCACGCACGACCCGTTGCTCGTCGAGCATGCCGAAGCGCTGATCAGCAGGATGGCGGTGGCCGCGGATCGTTACGAGTTCCAGATGTTGCTGGGCGTCGCCGGCACCCTGCGTCGCGAACTCGTCGCACGTGGCCATCCGATGCGGGTATACGTGCCATTCGGCGACCGCTGGTACGCGTACTCGATGCGGCGGCTGCGGGAAAACCCGAATATCGCCGGGCATGTAGTCAGCAACCTGTTGAGCCGCAGCTGATACGCATCGCGCCGACCGAGGCCCGCTCCTGCAATCTTGATTCGCATTGTAGGAGCGCTTCTCGAAGCGCGAAGAAGGTGGGTAACTGGATTTGATTCGCGGCTGCGCCGCTCACCCCTGCGGGGCGCACTCGCTTCGCTCGCGCGTCCAAAATCGCTGCGCGATTTTGTGAACCGCTTGGGCTAGTTCCATCCGCCCGACCATCCCAACGAAAAACGGCCGCCCTCACAATTCAGGGGCGGCCGTTTTTCGTTGGGATGGTCGGGGTAACTGGATTCGAACCAGCGACTTCTACCTCCCGAAGATAGCGCTCTACCAGGCTGAGCTATACCCCGATGCGGATTTCAGGAGCGTCGCCGCACCGAGAATTCGGCGATGGCGATGAGGGCTTGCTTGTAGTCCGAGTCGGGAATTTCGGACAAGGCGTCGATCGCAACGTCGGCGGCTTCCTGAGCGCGCGCCGCAGTGTACTGGAGCGCCCCCGTGGATTCAATGACTGACCGGACACTTTCGAGGTCATCGAGTCCGCCCTCGAGGATCGCGTTTCGGATCAGCTCGCGCTGCGCCGAATCGCCGCGCTGCATCGCGTAAATCAGGGGCAGCGTGGCCTTGCCTTCCGCAAGGTCGTCACCGAGGTTCTTGCCGAGTTCCTCGGGCGACGCGTCGAAATCGAGCGCATCGTCCACGAGCTGGAAGGCCACGCCCAGATTTCGACCGTATTCGATCATCGCCGCTTCCTCGGACCCGGGCCGTTCCGCGAGCACCGCGGCGATCTGCGCGCCGGCCTCGAACAGCCGGGCCGTCTTGCGATAGATGACCTGGCGGTAGGATTCCTCGGTGGTGTCCGGGTCGTGCACATTCATGAGCTGCAGCACCTCGCCTGCGGCGATCGTGTTGGTTGCATCGGCGAGTATCTGCATGACCCGCATGCTGCCAATGTCGACCATCATCTGGAAGGAGCGCGAGTACAGGAAGTCGCCGACGAGCACGCTGGCCTGGTTGCCGAAGACGGTGTTGGCCGAGTCCCTGCCGCGTCGCCGCGATGACGAGTCCACCACGTCGTCGTGCAGCAGCGTCGCCGTGTGGATGAACTCGATGATGGCCGCTGCCCGGACATGTTGTTCGCCCTTGTAGCCGAAGGCGCGCGCCGCCAGCAAGACGATGAGCGGCCGCAGCCGCTTGCCACCGCTTGCGACAATGTACCGGGACACCTGCGACACGAGCGCAACATCGCTTTCGAGACTGGCGGAGATCAGGCGATCGACCGCCTGCATGTCATCCCGGGCGAGGTTGCTGACGGCGTCGAAGGTGACGGATTCGAGTGGTTGTTCTGCCGCGTGCATAGGTTTCGGATAATGCCTGAAAGAATCGTTCCAAGCGACCCGGGAAGGCCCATATACGGCGCCGCTTTCGGCCCCGCAAGCCTTTGAAAAGAAGCCGGAATTCGCAGCCGACCGGCGTTGACCCCGGGCGGTGGAATCTATAGAATTCCCGCTCTTTTGCGATGCCCGCTGCACGAGAGATCCGGTTGGAACTCGAGGCGCCCGCAAAAAATGCTTATTTCTCAGTAAGTTGCGTGATTCGAGCGGCTTACGCAACGGAGCAAACACGATGTATGCGGTTTTTCGCACCGGCGGCAAACAGTACCGCGCGGCAAAAGGTGACGTCCTGCGTCTCGAAAAAATCGAGGCTGACGAGGGCGCGACGGTTACGTTCGACGAGGTCCTGCTGATTGGCGAGGGCGCTGACGTGAAAGTCGGCGATCCGTTGCTGGACGGCGGTACCGTCAGCGGCAAGGTTCTGAGCCAGGGCAAGACCAAGAAGGTCAACGTCATCAAGTTCAAGCGGCGCCAGAATTACCTCCGCATGGGCTCGCACCGGCAGTTCTACACCGAGGTGGAGATCACCGATATCAGCGGTTCCGGCGCGAAGAAGGCTGCACCGAGGAAAGCGGCGGCAGAGGACCAGGCGGCGGAGACCGCGGCCGTCGAAAAACCGGCGGCGAAAAAGAAAGTCGCGAAGAAGGCTGCGGCGAAGAAGACCAGCAAGAAGAAGACTGCCGCGAAAAAGACCGCGGCGAAAAAGAAGGCTGCAAAAAAGACTTCTTAACAGGACAGGTACAGATCAATGGCACACAAAAAGGCAGGCGGCAGCAGTAAGAACGGCCGCGATTCAGAAAGTAAACGACTGGGCGTGAAGATTTTCGGCGGTCAGCAGGTTACCGCGGGCAACATCATCGTGCGTCAGCGCGGCACCCGGTTTCATCCCGG
>WOR8_10008451_pt1 | contig 11181 bp, 10 predicted proteins | sample DeeMarSeWOR38_10_FD_19890 | JGI IMG/M metagenome (IMG submission 19890)
GCGGACTGGCCGAGAATCATAAAGACCGGCTCCATGCGAATCGAGCCGTACGCGATATGCGATGAAGAGACGCAGACCGGAACGAGCAGATTAGTACATTCGGAGGCTTTCGGCACGAGCGCGCCGTATGAGATTGGATAGGGGCCACCGGGATTTATCTGGATGTCACCCTCATTGCGGGCGTAGCCTTTTTCATCGACGTATCGCTGGACGTTGTGCGAGTCCATGTTGTATGAGCCCATGCCGACGGGTTTGGGTGTCGGTTTTATCCGTCGCAGGTGTAGCTCGGTTGTTACGAAATCGCTAACCATTCGCCTGGCTTCGCGGACGTAAATCTGGTGAGGCCAGTGGCCGTTGTCGGTGAATTCGTCTTTTGCCAGGCCCCACTGGCTGACTTTCTCTCGCACGTCCACTGGCACGCGCGGATCATAGGCGAGGAACCACATCAGTCCCTTTTGATAATCCTCGTGCTCTTTGAGAATTTCCCGCCGTCGCTGGTAGCTGCCTTCGGGATAGTCATAATTCATGCCGATGTTATCGGTTGAGAAGGCGCCGTGATTATTGGTGTCGGTCTTGGCGTTCGGAGCAGGGTCAAACTTGACGAATATTGCCCGCCAGCCTTTATCGAGATAGCGCGCCAGCAGCTCGTATTGCATTGGATCATAGTTGTCCGGCCTGGGAAAGGGCACTCGATTCTCCGGTACTTTCGTCAGGCACATGCGAAAGTTGTACGCCTGAATCCGATGGTCGCCCTGGCCTTCTTTACCGGGACTTCCGGCGTGAATTCGGGGTAAAAGCTCGCTGGCCGGGTCGCCGGGCTTGATGTATGGATCGACGGGTTTTTCAAACTGGTGCTTGGTAGCGTTGCGCGTCTGGACGCCGTTCAAGGTTTCACCGTACACGTCATTGCCCTCGCGACCGACATGATAGCTCACTCCAGCGCCGGCCATAAGGTCGCCTTCGTACGTTGCGTCGATGAATATCCTGCCCCGGTATGTTTTGCCGTTAAGCGTGGTGATAGAAACGATTCTCGATCCGTCTTTGATAACACCTGCTTTGCGTTTTAGCCACTGGTCTCGGTGGACGGGAATGTTATGCTCGGCCACAAGCTCTTCGAAGGTTTGCTCTGCTACGTGCGGCTCGAAGACCCACATGGCATCATCTTCGGGGCGGTACCTGGAATATTCTTGTGGTTTCTGATAGATCCAGGCATCGGGTTTGTCGTAATGTTTTTTAATCCGACGGTAAAATTCGCGTGCGAAACCTCCAACAGCTTCCTTCCGGCCGGAATCGGTCCAGCCAAGTCCGCCAGCCGTTAATCCACCAAGATGCTTTTCGGGACAAACGATTATTGCTGTCTTTCCCATTCGTTTTGCCTGGACGGCCGCCGCCACCCCCGCAGAAGTGCCGCCATAAATAACCACGTCATAAGTCTGTGAGGAATCCGCGGCAGAAACTGAAGATTCAATTCCCTGTATAGCGGTAAAAATAATAGCTATACACAGCAAGGCGAAGCTTAATTCTTTTCTCATGTTTTTGTCCTTCCAATTTAGACGTACTTTTTCCAATATAGCTGGGAGGAATGAGCTCGACAAGCAAATAAAGAAGATCCCTGTATCGCTCCTGGTACAGGGATGCTCTTGAAAACAGTTATTTCCTGCAGACTTTGTCCGGCTCTATATGGGTTCACCTGTCACCCGGACGTCGTCTATGTTCCAACCCGGATAAGTTACCGACTCATCCGTTGGGCCGATACCCCAGCGGAAGTAAACTGTCGGCTGCCCATCTCCGATTGACGGAGGAACAGCATAATCCACGGATTGCCAATTGTCATCCGAGACGTGATAAAGACCCGTTGTCCACAGATCAATCCAATTCGTGCCGTCATTAGATACCTGAATATTGGCATAGTCATATGGTGATTCAACCCCAAGCCACCGTTGGAAGCTCAACCTGATGTTTTTGTATCGGTCGCAGTTTATCGGGCCGGTTGTAGCATAACGTGTTTCAGTTATATTGTCGGTATAGTCGCCTTCAATTTCAAAGCCGATGACGTTCTCGCCTGTGTAGCCTGATTTCGGATCGCCTTTCCATGAGCCGGCTCCTGTCGGTGCGCCCCATGCCCAGCCGGCATCGAGCTGCCAGTTCGGATCGGTGTCCATATCGGCCCAGTAAATTGCGTTTTGCACTACGCTAACCGATGCACTTTGACTATGCTGTCTGATTGCGTCTGTTACGAGGAAAGAGAAAGTGTACGTATAAGGTGCCTGGTCTGCCGTAGGTTTCCAGATGACAGTTTGTGTATCCTCAATATAATAAGCCCCTTCGGGTAAATTACCGACCAAGAGCTGGATCGGCTGATTCGCGGGATTCGAGGTAGTTACCTGGAACTCGAGTATCTGACCCGGCTCGATTTGGTCAGGCACCGATATCGGATCCAAAGTCGGTGCTGGCAAGGTCCACCCCGAGTTTTGGGGATCGCGTCTCGACATGCCCCAATCGGTCGTCACCGGATCGTATGTGCCCGGCAGGTCAATGACATGGAATTGGTAGTCATAACCATTGATCATTAATTCAAGGTCGCCATCCTGGTCGAGGTCCTCAAGGGCCGGGCTGGTGTAAAACTCAGCGGACAAATCCAACATTGGAAATCCTGTTGTGGCTGAGCCGTCAGCTTCCCAGGCCATGATTGGTGCGCCGGCTGAAGCAACCATCAATTCTTTCTGCCCGTCACCGTCAACGTCGCCAATAAGAGGAGTGCATTGACTTGGATAACCCATGAGCGTTTTGGGAAATCCTGCGTCGGACAATTCCTGACCTTCATGGTCGAAGGCGTAAACGAGACTGTATTCGAATCCATCTTCTTCGACGAATGTGTTAACGTAGACTTCACTGAAGCCGTCGCTGTCGACGTCTCCGACACTCAAGGCGCCTTCGTCCTCAAACGGTCCGCGCACTCTGGCTGTCCAGAGTGTGCTGCCGTCAATGTGGACCGCCATAACGCTGTCTTCAGTGCAGAACACCAGTTCCTGCTCGCCGTCGGCATCCAGATCGACGATGGCCGTTCCTTTTGCGCTGCCGCCTCGCCATCTTTTAATCTGCTGGCCGTCGTGGTCGAGTATGAATGTGTATACGCGTGTAATACCGGGGCCGAATCCGCAAAGGGCTATCTCTACGTCACCGTCTCCGTCAAAATCTGCGACGCTTATGGGGCCTTCTGTAGTATATCGCCTTTGCCAGAGGAATGTCCCGTCTCCCTGGATGGCAAACAGGCCGTCGCTTTCTCTGGATTCTTCGTCAAGGGCGACAATAATCTCACTGTCACCATCACCATCCAGATCTGCCAGGACAGGGCTGCCGATTATATAGGCGTACCAGTAACCGCCGACTTCTATGGGCCAATCACCCTCCACTGTCTGGCCGCTCTCAACATGCAGAGCAGTAGCCATGACACTATAATCGTCCACTACTACGATTTCATAATCGCCGTCGCCGTCGATATCTCCCACTGCCAATCCCGAGGCCGTAATGCCTCCTTCCAGCGTAACAGGCCAGCCTTCAAGGGCAGTTCCATCATCTTTCCAGATGTTTATATTACCGTCAGGCCAGTAGTTATCGCTCCATGCATAAGACGCCTCGATTATCTCATTTCGTCCGTCCCCGTCAACGTCGAGGCAAAGGGGACTGCCCAGGTACGTCTCATCCGGCAGTTCTTCGGGATCTTCAGGCATCTCCGGTAATGGCCAGGGTGCCATCTCGGCGCCAAGTTCAATGCCGAATGTTTTACGATCGGTATGGACGGCCCCGTCCGTAGTTACGTTAAGACGCAACTCGAATGCTCCGGCTCCGGGATTTGTAAGCGCCAGATAAACGAAACCGTTGGGATCTATGGGGGAACTGCCGTCATTTAACAGGTTCCACTCGTCTTGCCCGAAGCCGCGGTATTCCAGTTGATAGGAATCACCGTGCACGAAAAGAACCATTGGAATGTCATTACCGTCCGATGGAAAGGTCTGCTGCGTTCTCGGTTCTACTATTTCTCCCAATGGATGCTTTATGTCGGACTCGAGCAGGGCCAGGTAGGCATTTACCCGCCCAGTGCCTACGTAGCCGTAATCGGGATCGAGGTCCCCGTAATATACAGGATCGGTAGTATTCTCCAGAATGGCTCTGACTTCTATGTGTGTCAGTTCCGGCTTATGTGCAAGTACCAGTGCCCCGACCGCCGCGACATAGGGTCCGGAAAATGAAGTTCCCGCCGTGGCAATGTATTCGTCACCGAGATCGGTCGTGACAATATCGGTTCCCGGGGCGGCGATGTCAACCCAGTGCCCGAAGCTGCTGTGGCCTGTCTTAATATCTTCGCCATTGGTGGAGGAGACTGCCATAACGTTGTAATAGGCCGCCGGATAGTGCGGCCTGGTTGTATCGTCATTACCTGCACTGGCTACCAGTAGAACTCCATGTGCGAAAGCGTTGTCTATCGCCGCGTTGACTGCGGGATCTCCGTCCGGGCCGAATTCGTCTGCACCGAAACTCATGTTCGCTACGTGCGCGCCGTTGGCTGCGACATATTCCAAAGCTTCAGCTACTTCGGCGGAAGTCATATAGATGCTCAACCTCAAAGCCATTATACTGCTTTGCCAGTTTACGCCGCAGACGCCTATGCCGTTATTGCCCACTCCGGCGATTACACCGGAAACGTTCGTACCGTGCCCCTCGACACCATACCAGCCAAATTCGGGAATGACATCGTTGCTGTCCTCCTCGAAGTTCCAGCCTGAAACATCGTCGATATATCCATTATTGTCATCATCTATCTCGTTATTGGGAATCTCGCCTTTGTTGACCCAGATATTGTCCTTCAAGTCGGGGTGGTTTACGTCTACACCGGTATCCAGCACGGCGACCACTATGTCGTGGCTGCCGGTCGAGATGTCCCACGCTTCGGACATCTGGATTAGTTGATGTGCATACTGATCGGGAAATTCCGGATCGTTAGGATCGCCACAGCGCTTATAGATATAATTGGGCTGCGCAAACTCCACGTCAGGGTCACCTCTGAGTGCGGCACACATGCTTGGCACATCCCGGTCGGTCCTGAGCAGATAGAATTGAAGCAATTCAGGAGAGGTCGAAGGCCCGGCAGTTGTCTTTGGCCTGGTTGAAGATAAAATACGGATATTGCCGGACCTCTGTCTCTGAGGAGCATCTTCGTATTTCAGCCGTTGATGAGCGCCGCCAAACACCGGCCCTTCAATGGAAAGACCATAGTCGGCCTGAAGACGAAGAAGGGCGGCTTTGTGCCTGGTCGCATCCTGCAGTGAAAGCAAACCGATTCCATCAGCCTGTCTATCTTTGAGCTTGACAATGACCTCACCAGGTACGTAGGTTGGCTTCGGACGAGCTGGTTGCCTCGAAGCCTGATCTGTTGCTGCATTGATGTTTTCTTTCTCGGGCGACTGTTCCGCTCTTAATATTCCGATACTTATAACTGTTACAGCAGCTATTGTTATTATGCTTTCAGTTCGTATCATCAGCCGACTTACCTTTGATTTCTTCAAGGTCATTTTCTCGCTCCTTTCAAGCGCAACTATTACGCACTATTCCCCACGCGTGGAAGCCACATCTGTGAATCGTGGACACAGTATCCTCGCTCCTTGGTTAATCAATTGTACACACACACTGTCACCATTATATTAATAATATTAACCTGCAAAGTCAAGTTATAAACAATATTTTAACTGCTGTTGTTCCTTACGCGAAGTGTCATGTCGTGCAAATCAGAACTATAGGGTAATAAAAAGCCAATACGATAATGAAGTCCTCGCGACATGGCAAATGTTACACAAAAAATGGAAATAAGTAAGAAGGCTTTCCAAAAATATACAGTAGGTATTTCCGGCATTGCATATAAACTGGGAAAATCCTAAGAATACGCCCAATAACTACGATAAATTGCGAAAGTTAAAAATTTTGCATTTTTTTTGAAAAACCTGTTGACTGGGGGATTTTTCTCCGATATAATAGTATTCCGATTGGGTTAGTGATATATGGATCTGGAATGAAATTATCAAAGAAATGTCAATATGCACTCAAGGCTCTGTTTGAGCTTGCTTGGCGTAATACCGGCAAGCCGGTAAAGACACGCAGTATAGCAGATGCTCAGCAAATTTCGCTGCGTTTTGCGGAGATTATTCTGAATGATCTCAAGCATGGAGGTTTTGTCGAATCAATACGGGGTAAGGATGGTGGTTATATCCTTGCAAGGGATACTGGCGATATAACAGTCCGAGAGGTCATTGATTATATCCAGGGGCCAATTTCATTAGTCCCGGATGCAGAAAAAGATAATGGAGAGCATTTTTTGGGTGGAAATGAGGCATTCAAGGAGTTATGGCGCCAGGTAAACAACGCTGTTTCTGAGGTTTGCGATAATAAAACTTTTGCCGAACTTGTAGAGTTTGAACGGGCTAAAAGGGATAAATGTGCCGTCAACTACAATATTTGAAAGTAGTGGATTGTGAAATATAAGGTTTTTATTTTATTAAATATCCCAGTAATACTATAGGTATACTATTAGTGTTGGAGTAAAGAATAAGTGGAAACGCACGTTAGAACAATTATCAAAGCCCTGAGTTGGCGGTTTATTGCTACTCTGGTCACTTTTACTGTGGCCTGGATTGTTACCGGCGAATTGACTTTTGCCGCTGAGATAGGCATAGCTGACACAATAATCAAACTTGCCGCTTATTACCTGCATGAACGTACCTGGATGCGGGTGGCATTTGGGACATTAAAAAGACCGGAATATGAAATATAGCATTTAACTCTGAAAATTGAATGAAAAGGAGATAGAAGTCATGTTAATAAAAGAAGTTACAGAAAATGTTGTAGAATTAGTTGAGAAGCTGAATTTCGCAGAAAAAGTCGAACGCTCGCTTGAATTGATCGACCAAGCATACAAGGAATTCGGGGATGGTCTTGTCGTAGCCAACAGCCTCGGTAAAGATTCCAGCGTTGTCTGGGACCTTGCAAAGCGTGTAAGCCCTGATATTCGTGGCTTTATAGTTACGACAAGGTTCAAGCCGCCTGGAACCAAGAAATTCATGGCTGAAGAGGTCGCCAGGTATCCTGAGCTTCGGATCTTCAGCAACGATGATAAGATTCCCGATAAACTGTACGAGACCGATCCTGACAGATGCTGTGAGATTCTTAAAGTCCAGCCGACCCGGGATGCGGTAAGGGAGATGAGGGTCACCTGCTGGATTACGGGCCTTCGCTGCACCGAGGGCCGAACTCGTACGAACTACAAAGAGGTCGAAGAACTGGACAAAGGTCTGATCAAACTCAATCCGATTCTCATCTGGTATGAGCGGGAGATTTGGCAGTACCTTGCGTTGAATAAGGTGCCTGTCAATCCACTTTACGCCGAAGGATACAGATCTTTAGGATGCGCTCCGTGCACGAAGATTGCACAGGGTAAGGATGAACGGGCCGGCAGATGGATTGGAACGAGCAAGTGCGGCGGCGAATGCGGTATTCACACAAAACCATTACTTGACTATCAGATATAGGAAACCGACAACTATGAAACCTGATACGTTGGCTATTCATGGAGGTGTTGCAAGCGATGGTGGAAGCGGCGCATCGGTAGTTCCTATTTACCAGACCGTTTCCTACGCCTACAAAACCGCCCAGGAGCTTGCGGATGCCTTTGCGGGCAGATCGCCGGGCTACATCTATACGAGGATCGCGAATCCGACGACAACCGCCCTTGAAACCAGGCTCATGGAGCTTGAGGATGGGATCGGCTGCATCGCGACGTCCAGTGGCATGGCAGCTATAGCATCGGTTGTAATGGGCTTAGCCGGTGCCGGCGATCATATCGTTGCCGCGGCAGGGATATTCGGCGGGACGGTTTCTTTGTTTGAAAATACCCTGGCAAGGTTCGGCGTAAAAACGACCCTCGTGGATGTTGCCGATACGAATAACTTTGCAAAAGCAATCAACGGCAGAACAAAGCTGATTTTCGTTGAGACCATCGGTAATCCACGAATGGATGTGCCTGATATACCGGCTGTCGCCGATATAGCCCGCAAGGCTGGAATACCGCTGGTTGTAGATAACACAGTAACCACACCAGCTCTTTTCAGACCTGGCAATTTCGGCGCTGATATTATTGTACATTCGACTTCGAAGTTCATTAACGGTCACGGCACAGCAATTGGTGGGGCGATAATCGATGCAGGCAACTATAATTGGCGGAAAGGGATTTTTGAGGAGATAAAGAACCTATCACAGAGAGTGGGCCAATTGGCTTTTCTCTGGTATTTGCGAAACGTAATTTACCGTGATCTCGGTGGTTGTCCTGCACCAATGAATTCTTTTTTGATGCTGCAGGGCTTGGAAACCCTGCCGGGCAGGATGGTCAAACACTGTGAGAATGCAAAAAAGCTTGCCGGGTTTTTAGAGTCTCATCCTAAAGTTTCCTGGGTAAACTATCCGGGACTAAAGACAAGCGAGTTTCATCCAAGGATTACGAAACTCTTGGCAGGCCGCGGCGGCGGATTGCTTACTTTTGGTCTCGGTGATAAACAGAAGACCTTTAATTTTATAGATTCGCTGAATCTGGTAAAGAATTTGGCCAACCTGGGAGATGCCAAAACATTGGTAGTGCATCCGGCATCTACTATATTTCACGAGTTCTCCGCCGAACAGCAGCGGCAGATGGGAGTTCCCGATGACATGGTTAGAGTAGCCGTTGGGATAGAAAATTTTGAGGACATAAAATCTGATTTCGAACAGGCGATGGAATGTGCTTTCAAGGAGACAAAATGAATCTTGTAGTAAATGGCAAAAAAACTGATACGACCGATGGTTTAACGGTAAGTGAACTTTTAGTTAAAGAAGATGTAAAGATGCCGGAGATGGTGTCGGTAGAGCTAAACGGAAAGATTTTGAAAAGATCCGAATTTGAGACAACAACGCTCAACGATGATGACCAGGTAGAATTTTTGTATTATATGGGAGGCGGAAGTGTCGCTAACTGAGCAGCAAATTGAAAGATACAGCAGGCACATAATCCTGGAACAGGTAGGCGGCGTCGGTCAGGAGAAATTGCTCTCCTCGAAGGTGTTAATCATCGGCGCCGGCGGTCTCGGCGCACCGGCAGGGCTTTATTTAGCCGCCGCCGGAGTCGGGACGATTGGAATTGTCGATGGCGGGACGATTGGAATTGTCGATGGCGACAAAGTCGAATTGAGTAATCTGCAAAGACAGGTAATCCATCATACTTCTGACGTAGGTACTGAGAAGATCGAGTCGGCCAGGAGCAAGATGCTTGCTGTAAATCCCGATGTGAAGGTAAATACCTATCATCAATGGGCCACGGCCGAAAACATCAGGGAAATAATAAGAGACTATGATTTTGTGATAGACGGCACCGATAACTTCAGCGCCAAGTTCCTCATTAACGATGCATGCTATTTCGAGAGGGTGCCGTTTTCTCATGCAGGGATTCTCCGCTTCGATGGCCAGTTGCTGACAGTGCTCCCGGGTAAGAGTACCTGCTATCGCTGTATCTTCGATGCTCCGCCGCCTGCCGATGCAGTTCCTTCCTGCTCACAGGCTGGCATACTTGGTGTCCTGGCGGGAGTAATCGGCTCGTTGCAGGCAACCGAGGCGATAAAGTATCTGCTGGGAATCGGCGATTTACTGAGTGACACATTATTGACGTACAATGCTTTAACTATGAATTTTCGCAGGGTGCGATTGAATCGCAATCCGGACTGCCGGCTTTGCGGCGACGAGCCCGAAATTACCGAACTGAAAGATGAACAGCAGGTTGTCTGCGATTTAAAGAATTGCAAATGCTGAAATTAGAAATTCCAGAGTATGTATTCAAGGACATGGTAGAGCAAGCCAGGGCAGAGGCTCCGATAGAGGCCTGCGGTATCCTTGCCGGCGGCAATGGCAGGGTCGAGAAATTCTATAAGATGACAAATGCTGAACATCGCAGAGACCACTTTATGATGGAGCCTGTTGAGCAGTTCGCGGCGGTTAAGGATATTCGCTCGGCTTCTCTCGAAATGCTGGCCATATATCACAGCCATCCCGAGACGCCGGCGAGACCTTCTGCTGAGGACGTCCGGTTTGCTCTTATACCCGGTATAATTTATGTAATAGTATCGCTACAAGGTAACAACGGCCCTGTGGTCAAGGGCTTTCAAATAGAAGATGGTTCGATAAATGAAGTTCCAGTAAAGGTACTGCAAAAGTGAAATCTATAAGACATTTTATGCTTCTTATTAGAAGAACATTATTATTGCTTTCGATTAGCGTGATTGTCCTGGGCTGCGATCAGCACGCCTTCAAGGAAGACATCGGTTTTGTGCCTGAGTCCGGAGATTTGCTTTTTCAAGACTCCGATTGTGGCCCGCTTTGTGATGCAATAGAAAAAGTTACGATCGGTTATGGAGGCGCTAATTTTTCACACGTTGGTATTGTTGCGGTGGACGATAACGGCAATCTTGTTGTGATTGAAGCAGTATCGAGAGGTGTGGAAGTCACGCCACTGAGGACTTTTCTCGGGCGCAGTCTTGATACGAAAGGCCGCCCTAAAGTTGTAGTAGGTCGTCTGAAAAAGGCTTATCATCACCTGATAGCCCCTGCGATTGAAGAGGCTCTTGCCTTGAAAGGCAAACCCTATGACAAAGTATTTGCCGTTGGCGATGAGGCCTATTACTGCTCTGAACTGGTCTATGAAATATTCCGACGCGTTAACGATAATACTCCTGTATTTACGTTGCAGCCCATGACGTTCAAGGAACCGGGTACGGAGCACACGCAGCAGACCTGGCAAGAGTATTTTTCAGCTTTGGGCGTTCGGGTTCCCGAAGGCCTGCCCGGTATTAATCCGGGGAGTATTTCACGTTCAGCGGCCTTGACTATTATTCATACGTATGGAAATCCGGGTCGGAGTTTACAAAGCAAAAGCCTGAAACATCCAAGACCGAAGGTGGCATCATGATTGTAATATCAATAAATATCGTGTATAGGGGAACAGATGAGTAAATCAATAGAGCCTATTTTGCGTATCCCTGAGACTGTAAGAGAAGACACGCTCAACTATCGCAGTAAAGTTGAGAAATTTCTTAAAGATCAAACCTCCGCGGTGGG
>WOR8_10006528_pt1 | contig 11177 bp, 6 predicted proteins | sample DeeMarSeWOR38_10_FD_19890 | JGI IMG/M metagenome (IMG submission 19890)
CCTCTGAAGAAGTCTCCGGCTCAGTTACTGGCGACCCAGCAGGAAGTTCTTGCGGCGTTGGCTGGTGACTCGTGTTTTGAGAAGCACAATAATTGAACAGCAGGATGAAGCCTAGAGCCATTAGGGCCTTAACTATTGTCTGACTCCCAGTACACATCATCTTGACTTTTCTGAATCGTCCTGAATCTGATTGAGATGTTTTCGTACCCTTTGATTGCCCGGATTTGCCGTCAAGGCCTTTTTCAGGTTTTCGATAGACTCCTGCTTTTTACCCTGTTTTTGTTGAACCATGGCCAGATTGAAGAGGACCTTATCAAGATAATTCGGTTCCAGCTCAGTGACCCGAAGAAACATTTGCTCGGCACTCTTATAATCCTTGATTTCAGAATAGACGAAACCGAGATTGAAGAAAGTGTCTGGGAACGTGGAATCCAGGTCCGCAGCTTTTTCGTAGGCTCTGATGGCATTGGGATAGTCTTTCGATTTGGTGTAGATCTTTCCCAACTCAAAGTACGTCCTGGCGTCTTGAGGGTCAGCCTGAAGTGATTTGCGAAGTAATACTTCTGCTTTTTGGGGATCTTTCAGCCATAGTGTTTCTGCCTGTCCTCGCAAGGCCGCTGCATAAAGCACACCAGCCTCCTGGATGTCTGCCGGTCTCCGGGCCGCGGTGTTTTCAAGCAATTCCAGTGCTCGAGCAAAATCTTTTTCCTCGAGCGCCTCCTGAGCCAGATCCAGTACAGTTGGTTTCGGTGTCTCCGAGTTCACCGCGAGGTGGGCTTCTATGGAATGCCCGGATGCGATGTGAGCGGCTTTGTTTAGGTCTGTCTGATAAAACACGGATGCACTCCGGGGCGATGAAGGGGCTGTAGTCGCGAGAGGCAAAAGCCCCTGCTGATCTGATCTTGAGAACAAGTCTTCTTGTGCCAGCAGGGTAAGTAACACGGCTACGATTACTAATGAGGCAGCAACAGCCCCATACAGCAATCTTTGGTGCTTGAGCCGGGCAGCAATCTGCTGCAAATATATGCCCCGCCTCGCCTTACCACCAGAGTGCGCCGAAAAACTGGAAAGTGCGGTTGCCTTTCTCTCGCCAGGGAGCAGGAGTGCCTGGTGGCACTCTCTTATAACGGCTGGAGTAATATTTGTCAGTTCTCTGACATATCCCGTCAAAAGAGCCTGGTCGCATATGATGTTAATAAGGCGAGGATAGCCGGTGGACAGCCGGTGTATTTCATGAATTGCTCTGCGATTGAACAGTTCCCTATCGGCCCCGGAAACCATCAAGCGATGATTAATATATTGCCGGGTCTCGCTTTTTGAAAGTGGTTTGATGTGATAGGCCAAAACGATTCTCTGTCTGAGGGAACGACACGCCGGCGACGTGACGATTCGGTTTAATTCAGGCTGACCAACAAACAATATATCAATCAGTTTCTTTTCTGGAAACTCAATATTCGACAAAAGTCTGATCTGCTCCAAAATCTCTTCAGACAATGTATGTGCTTCATCAATAATGAGAAGAAAATTCTTGTTATTTGAGTGTGATTTTCGCAAGAATCTGCTGAAATGAATGATAAAATCTTCCTTACTGTCAAATACTCGAGGGATGTTGAACAAGGTTGAGATAAGATTAAAAAAACCAACCACTTCCAACTTGGGATTTGTAACATTTGCCACAATAGTATCTTCATCAAGACTTTCTAACAGGGCGTTGATCAACGTGGTTTTACCGGTACCAACTTCTCCGGTAAGGAGGAGCAAGCCATTGTGGCTTGCCACACCATACTTCAAGACTGCCAACGCCTCCTTGTACTTCTCGCCGAGCCAGAGGAACTTTGGATCCGTGTTTATCATAAAAGGCTTTGCAGCCAGATTATAGTGCGACTCGTACATATCAAAAGTGACTTAAAGTGAAGCAGCGGGATGGCGCTGCCCATCCGGTTTGAGAATACCTTGCTGAACGTATTTGGTATTTGCAGTGTACAACCTGGAAACAGAACAGATTAGGTTAGTAATGTTAACATAGTAGACTAGTTTTCACTAAATTGGAATGAATAATTAGCTCGGCTCCTTGAAGAAAACAGCACCAGCATCGTATAATACTCGGCAAGACCCACGTCTGATAAATTTCCATTGCTGACCAAGGGGGTCAAACTGCTTGATTTTCACCTCTGCACCAGTTCTGAACCTCCCAGATGTAAGTTAAGCGCAGTCCCAATTTCAGGTTATTCCGGAACTTGCCTGGATGAACCTCTATGACCATCGTTTCTCTGTCTTGACTTTGCCAGGCCAAGGGGAGCTGTGGAGCAAAGAGCCTGAATTCGCTCTGCGCTAAGCGGTTAGTAAGTTGCGAATATGCTCCTTTGTGGAGCAGCTTGCCCTGGCCAGACCCGTGGTTTTCTCTCCCATCCAAGCAAATTCGGGAAGAACCCAATTTTATCAGGTGCCAGTTTATGCAGCCCCTCAGTGGTTATACAACGTTAAATGCAAAAGATGGTATAATGCGCCTTAAGTTCGATATCTGCTGAAGTCGTTGCCAGCCCGAAGTGGTAATAGCGTCAGGCGAGAAAGAGTAAAGTGGTTTTTGGGAACATTCGCGAAGTATGCTCATGATGTTCCTGTTCATCAGCATATTTCGCCGGAAGAGACTGAATATTGGGGATTCCGAGGTATTTCTGTTGAAGATAGCGTCAATAATGGGAGGTACCATGAAACGGAGAGAGGACATCGACAAGGCTGACGGTAAGTTGGGCGTACTGATCCCAGGGATGGGCGGTGCGGTGAGTACCACCTTCTTGGCCGGGGTGGAAACGATACGCCAGGGTTTGGCTCTTCCTGTTGGTTCACTAACCCAGATGGGAACCGTTCGTCTCGGGAAACGTTTCGAGTATCGTATTCCGCGTATTTTAGACTTTGTACCGCTGGCGCGTCTGGAGGACCTAGTCTTCGGCGGCTGGGACATTTTTCCAGATGACTGTTATCGGGCAGCCCTCCAAGCCGGAGTTCTCAGTCAGGAACATCTCGAAGCAGTACACGCTTTTCTTGAAGATTTGAGGCCTTGGCCAGCAGTTTTCAATCCGGCGTTCGTCAAGAACCTTGTGGGTCCAAACGTAAAGACACAGACAACTCATCTGGAGCTGGTTGAGGCCATTAGAACAGACATTGACACCTTCCGGCGGGACAATATGATATCGCGTTGTGTCATGATCTGGTGCGGCAGCACGGAGGTTTACCTTCAACCTTCAAAAGTACATGGTTCGCTGAGCAATTTCGAAGTGGGACTGAAAGACAACGATCCCCGCATTTCTCCCAGTATGCTCTACGCCTATGCCGCCTTGACCAGTGGCATTCCCTATATAAACGGCGCTCCCAACCTTACCGTAGATATTCCTGCCATGGTAGAGTTGGCGGACCAGCGCCAGGTACCGATAGCCGGCAAGGATTTCAAGACAGGGCAGACGCTGATGAAAACTATCCTGGCGCCGGGGTTGAAAGCGCGCATGCTCGGCCTTACTGGTTGGTATTCAACTAATATTCTCGGCAACCGGGATGGTATGGTCCTGGACGATAAAGATTCCTTCAAAACCAAAGAGGAGAGCAAACTATCAGTTCTTGATACCATCTTGCAGCCTCAGGTTTACTCAGATCTGTACGGGGATTTTTACCACAAGGTAGTAATCAGTTATTATCCACCCAGGGGGGACAACAAAGAAGGATGGGACTGCATCGACATATTTGGCTGGCTGGGATATCCTATGCAGATCAAGGTGGATTTTCTTTGTCGAGACAGTATCTTGGCGGCGCCTCTTGTGCTAGATCTGGTTCTCTTTATTGATCTGGCCCAGCGTGCTGCAATAACTGGTATTCAGGAGTGGTTATCTTTCTATTTCAAGAGTCCACAATGTGCAGCTGAGCTTTATCCCGAGCACGATCTCTTCATTCAACTCATGAAACTGAAAAACACCCTTCGCTACCTGATGGGGGAAGAACAAATAACCCACCTGGGCCTGGATTACTACTATGCTCTCTGAAAGCCAGCCCGCAGGTGCGAGGCAGAAACGTAGGTCTAGAAACAATTCCTTTATTCTCTAAGCTGTAGAATTTCCGAGAGGTTACATTAAGCTTCCGAGGAAATCAGTGGCAGTACTACTTACTCGATCACTACATGCATCCGAATACACTGGACCCTGAACCAATCAATTCAAAACAAACCGGGCCCGGATGCTCGAAATGGGAGGCAGGAAAATGGCTGACGTGATTGAATACAGGATTTTTGGCGATGATATGCAAATTGTGGAGGTTGAATTGGATCCTGGTGAGGGCATAAGAGCGGAAGCTGGGGCCATGATGTACATGGACCACGAGGGAATTGTAATGCAAACCTCATCTGGCGGTGGGCTTTTTAGAGGATTCAAAAGAATGCTTACTGGGGAGAGCTTCTTCATAACCACCTTTCTCCATAATGGGACAGGAAAAGGACATGTGGCATTTGGTGCTCCCTATCCAGGCAAAATAATTCCTTTAGAGCTCGACAAGTTGGGCGGGAGTTTTTTATGTCAAAAAGACGCTTTCCTGTGCGCTGCCCAGGGTATTGAAATTGAGGTTGCCTTTGCCAAAAAGCTCGGTGCAGGAATCTTTGGGGGCGAAGGCTTTATATTGCAGAGGCTGGAAGGCAACGGTATGGCCTTCGTCCACGCCGGGGGCACAATCATCAAGAGAGATCTGCAAGCTCTTGAAACTTTACGGGTGGACACCGGCTGTTTGGTGGCATTTTCCCCTTCCATCGGCTATGACATTCAGTTCGTAGGGGGATTCAAGAACGCCCTTTTCGGTGGAGAGGGTATTTTTTTAGCGAAAATGACAGGGCCAGGACTCGTATACCTCCAAAGTCTACCATTTTCCCGTCTGGCAGATCGGATTTCCGCAGCATCACGCTTTGAACAGCGTGGGGAAAAGAAAGGGGTCGCCGGAATAGGAGGTGGCATCCTCGGAGGGATCTTAGGAGGAGACAGAGATTATTAAAGATTCTGAGAAAAGCGGGGCTGTTTATTTACAGCTCGTCGCCCACTGTTGAAAAGTCGTCTAGCCGTCAACTTTCAATTGCATCTGAAGCCGATTGCATTTTTTTCTTTTTCGTCAAAGTACTGCAATATGAAATTCCTCTTCCTTGAGCCTTTCTACGGAGGCTCGCATCGGGATTTTGCCGATGGTTGGGTCGAACATTCCCGTCACCAGATCGATCTAGTCACCCTTCCGGCTAGGTTCTGGAAATGGCGCATGAGGGGTGGAGCGCTTTATTTTGCCAGGAAAGTGCAAAATCCATCAGAGTACGATGGTCTGGTTGTATCTAACCTGATGAGTCTTTCTGACCTGAAGGGACTCTGGGGGAGAGACTGTCCTAACTCATTGGTATATTTTCATGAAAATCAGCTCTCCTATCCATTGCCACCCGGTGAGACAATGGACTACCAATTCGGTTTTACCGACATAACCACCGGGCTTGCGGCGGACAGGTTGCTGTTCAACTCGAAAACCCACATGAATGTCTTTTTTGACTCCCTGCCCGGGTTCATTGGCATGATGCCAGAGTATCGACCGAATTGGGTCACTGACCAGATTCGGGCCAAGGCGGCAGTCTTGTATCCCGGGTGTAATTACGCCGCAGGTCCGGCCGATCTCAGGCCATGGGATCTTTCGAAACCCCTGCTTATTATATGGAACCACAGGTGGGAATTTGACAAGAGCCCCGAAAGCTTTTTTGCCGCCCTGGATTCAGTCCAGTCCTTGGGGCTTGAATTCCGGATTTCACTCCTAGGGGAGAACTTTCAAATGCTGCCCAAGCCGTTTCTGAATGCAAAAGAACGGTTCGGGCAGAGAATTGTTCAGTACGGCTATGAGCCTGCAAAAGAAAAATATGTTGACTGGCTCAGAAATGGTGCGATTGTGGTGAGCACTGCAATCCAGGAGAATTTTGGCATTTCAGTAGTGGAGGCAATACGGCACGGATGTTACCCTTTGCTGCCTAAAGATCTCTCATATCCTGAATTGCTCCCAGAAGGACATCATGATGACTGCCTATATGGCAGCCAAGAAGAACTGGTGGAGAAGTTGAGCGCCATCCTGTTAGATACATTGACATATGTAGACAAACGGGAAGAGCTGGCATCCCATATGGAGAGGTATTCCTGGGAGCTTGTCATAGACGAGTTCGACGAAGAACTGAATCAGCTTGCAACCCTATCACCCAAGCGCTGGGGCACCGCGCTTCCCTTTCATTCATAGTCATCAATTGAGGCAACAGGTGAAAGGCTTGAGGCTCAAACCAACTAATAACCCTTCATTCAGCTTCACTCCCCATGCCCTGCGCCAGACGGTTCTGCTGCAATCTGTGTCGATCTAATGACAGCGATGCGCAAGGGCGGCAAAGTCAAATGAGGCGAAGCTTCGTGACATCCAGTCGCCCCCTGCTAGTCCTTCGATTCATAAATTCTATTCAGAATTTACCACTCAGGACTAGCCCGGATATTTCACGAAATGTTGTCGCGAGAGCGCGGAGATGGCCGTGCCACCGGGAAACCGCAGGGAGTTGGACCTGAGGCGTACTTGAGTAGTACGTCGCAAGGTCCGACAACCGAGGACACCCGGAAGGGCGGCCTTATCCGCGGTCGCAGCAGACGATTCGTGAAATATCCGGGCTGGTGCTGAGTAAGCGAAATCATTATATATGTACTATTAATCAAACCACACTTTATTTGCGGATCGAAGCACTAGCTTCCGGCTGCCTCCCGACTTGTCAGCCGAACTCGCACCGACCGGGCGTGAGCTTCAAGGCCCTCCAGTGCAGCCAAACGCATGATGTCTGCGGCGTCTCGTCGCAGCGCTTCGGAGGAATAGGAGATCACACTGGTTTTTTTGGTAAAATGATCCACACTTAGCCCCGAAGAAAAACGAGCGGTGCCAGCCGTGGGCAGGACGTGATTGGGGCCGGCGAAGTAATCGCCAACCGGTTCGGGAGAATGGTGCCCAAGAAAAACTGCACCGGCGTTTTGGATCTTGCCTAAAAGACGAAAAGGCTCGGCCACCAGAAGTTCGAGGTGTTCAGGAGCAATGCGGTTTGCCAGAGCAACGGCAGTGTCCAGGTCGGCAACAGCGATAACTCCGCCAAAATCGGCCAAAGCTTCCTCAGCTATCCGGCGGCGCGGCAGCAAGGCCAATTGCTTTTCCAAGGCCCCACAGGTGGCGAGAGCCAGATCCTCATCCGGGGTAAGCATGAGTCCACTCGCCATGCGATCATGCTCCGCCTGGCCGAGGAGGTCAGCTGCCACATGTTGAGGATCAGCACTGGAGTCGGCAATTACAAGAATTTCGCTGGGCCCGGCAATTAGGTCAATGCCAACCCGTCCCGCCAGGAGTTTCTTGGCCAGAGTCACGTAGATGTTGCCGGGGCCGACAATCACATCCACCGCTGGTATGGTAGGGGTACCATGGGCCAGGGCTGCAATTGCCCAAGCGCTTCCCACCTTGAAGATATCCTTGATTCCAAGCAACTGGGCGGTTACTAGCAGGTGCGGATTGATGCTACCATCGTGTCTAGGTGGCGTAACCATCTGCAGGCGAGGAACTCCGGCAATGATGGCTGGGATGGCATTCATTAGGAGCGAGGAGATCAGCGGGGTTTCGCCGGCGCGCCCCCCTGGAATGTATAGACCCGCCGCTGCCACCGGCCGCACCATCTGCCCGACTATGGAGCCATCCTCCCAGGGAAGAAACCAAGAGCGGCGCCGCTGGGCCTCATGGAAGCGGCTAATGTTCGCCTTGGCCCGCAGGAGCAGAGCAGTAAAGTCAGATTCCACCGCTTCAGCGGCTGTGGCCATTTCCGCACCACTCACCCGGATTTGCGGTAAGTTTATCCCGGGAGCATCGAATTGACGCGTGTAGCGCAAGAGTGCCGCATCACCTTCGCGCTCCACCGCCCGAATAATATCCATCACAGTGCGCTCGTGCGCCTCGGAATAGGCCAAGGTGCGATTAGCGATCTGCTCAATACGCTTTTCGGCTTGGGCCGAAGGGTAGGTTAAAACCTTCATGACAACCTCTTTCCTTGTTTTTTCATGTTGTTTATATAAACCACAGAGCTTGCAGTCCAGGCATGACACGAACAGCACTGCCCAGCTGGCAGCTGGAAGTATCATGATAATCTGCTCGAACCAAGAAATCTGCCAGCTGCTGGCCGGCTGCTGCCAGCTGGACGAACGCACATTGCTCTTTGCGCTGAAGCTTAGTTGTCCCGGGCAACCGCAAAGGCGTTGGGAAATCCTTGTTCCTGCAACCGACTGGCGGCGGCTTCGGCTTTATCCAGGTGGGAGTACTGACCCATCCTAACCCTGTAGAACCTCTGGGTGCCTTGATCAAATACGTGGATGCTAGCGTTACGATACTTGCGGTTGATAGAGGCATAGAGGCGCAGGGCATTTTCTTTCTCTGCAAAGGCTCCCACCTGAATGGTAAAATCCCCCACCTGATAGCTGGCCGGCTTCACATATTCGCGTACCACTTGTCCGGCCTCGCGCTTCTTTCGTGCATAGCCCAGAGCTTCAATTTTGACCGGCACCACCCCATCCTCCACCATGCCAAGTTCATGCGCTGCGGTGCGGGTGAGGTCTATGATCCGATCTCGGACGAACGGGCCGCGGTCATTTATCCGGACGATGGTTTTCCTGCCGTTCTTTGAGTTTGTCACCTGGACATAGGTGTTGAAGGGAAGGGTTTTGTGGGCGGCGGTGCGGCCGTACATGTTATAGCGTTCACCGTTTGAGGTGAGTCGACCGTGAAACTTAGCCCCATACCAAGATGCCAGACCGCGCTGGACGAAACCGGTGGAGGAAGAGATCGGGTAGTAGCGCTTGCCGAATACTTCGTATGGGGCACTTGCGTTTCGAGGTATGTCTTCGCCGTCATAGGGCTTGGCTTTCTGAGGCTGAGGGGTGCTGGAGCAAGCAGGAATTAGATAGAGAATCGCGGGCAACAGCAGACAGTAAGTCATTAAATATAAACAGGAAAATGGTTTTGCGCGACGTTGAGAGCCGAATTTCCAACATCGAAATCTGAAACAATTCCCCAATTTTCGAAGCCCAAATGACCGAAACGTGATCGGTGTAATTGACGCTTTTAGCAGCCGTGTTTTGAACATTAGAGAATCTACCCTAACGCTACAAACCTGTTACCGGGAAAAACCGCTAATCTCGCGCCAAAGCCCTCCATCTGCGCCCGTGCGAGGAGCAGAATCTCACGTACGGTCAAGTGTGCGCTCGACCTGCCCGTGACTGCGCCAGGCCACATCTGGCGAACCCTGGCGCGTTTTTCCTCGAAACGGGTTTGCTGCGCTAGAGTGTATATCTTGGATTTGTATCGTGCTTCGTCCTTCGGATTTCGGATTTGAGACCGCGCGTGAAGCTTTTCGATCCACCTATAATATATTTTGACTGAGCGCCACGCTATATCTCCGTTTCTTCCTCCAGTTTGGCCAGGTCCTCGAAACGAATGTCTAGGCCGAGAACACCAACTATTTCGTCGGTCGCGTCACGAATTGGCGATGAAACCGTGATGCAGAGAGCTCCAGTGTAAATGGATTTGTAGAAATCGGTAACGTGAACCTTGCCGTCCTTGATGGGGTTCACGAACCAGTTACGATCAGACAGATCTTCGCCCACTTTCGCCTTTTCGTACTTGGCGCGATCGAGTATGTGGGTGATGTTAGGTGTAGTTTTCTTTCCTTCTCGATCAGTGACATAAATGTACTGGATAAAGGGGTTGAGATCCAGGAGGCTCTGGAGCACCGGTTCCTGGCGCGTCGGTTCCATAGATTTGATCTCATCAGATTCCACCACCTCTTCCACAAGGTGGGCTGCTAGGGCATACGCCTTCTGTTTCAAGAGGTCAAACTCACTGACAAAGTATTCGGGTAGATATTGACGGGCCCAGTGTTCCATCTCCTTGCGGGAGATGCTAGTGACTCGGCCTTCTTCATATTCCTGCAAGATTCTCTTGTGAATCTTGACGATACCCGGGTGGCGTTTGCTAATTGCAGCCTCGCCCTCGAGACCTAGGCGGCTATTCAACCAATAGGCCACACCGGCGATACCCGTTTTGTCTGTGATGGTGATACCGACTGGGCGCCTGAGGATTCTCCGGGTATCAAAGATGTTGTAGATTTCCTCGTTCTTGATGAGGCCGTCGGCGTGAATGCCGGCACTGGTGGCATTAAAATCGCTTCCCACGAACGGATAGTTGGTTGGGATCTTGAAGCCCAGTTCGTTGGAAAAATAGCTTGCCATGTCAGTAATGGCTGTAATATCAATGCCGTTTTCCTGGCCCGTGAGGCTGATGTATTCAATGATCAGCCCCTCCACCGGCGCGTTGCCGGTGCGCTCGCCAAAGCCCAAGAGGGTGCCGTTAGCTGCAGCACAGCCGTAAAGCCAAGCGGTGGTCGCGTTGATGAGCACCTTGTGAAAATCGTTGTGCCCGTGCCACTCGAGTAGATGCCCCGGCACACCGGCATCGTCTATCATCGCCCTGACCAACTTGGGAACGCTTCTGGGCAAAGCTGCACCGGGATAGGTGACGCCAAATCCAAGAGTGTCACAGAGACGGATCTTGATGTCAATACCACTCTCTTCTCTGAGCCTCATGAGTTCAATGGCAAAAGGAACACAGCAGCCGTAAATGTCAGCACGAGTGATATCCTCGAAATGGCAGCGGGGTGTAATGCCCTTTTCCAGTGCGGCCCGAACAATGGCCAGGTATTTTTCTATCATTTTTCCGCGGGTGCTGTTCAACTTATAAAAGATGTGGTAGTCGGAGACCGAGGTAAGAATTCCGGTCTCTTTGAGGCCCATTTCTCTGACCAGATCCAAATCTTGCTCGACCGCTCGAATCCAAGCGGTAACCTCCGGGTATCGATAGCTCTTTGCCAAACAGCGCTCCACAGATTCCCGGTCACGTTTGCTGTAAAGGAAGAACTCGGTCTGCCGGATAACTCCGTTGGGTCCACTGAGTCGGTGCAGCAAGTCAAAAATGGCCTCTATCTGTTGAACCGTGTAAGGTGGTCTGGCTTGTTGGCCATCACGAAAAGTGGTGTCAGTGATAAGCAATTCCTCAGCCGGGTCAATGGAAATAAG
>WOR8_10006530_pt1 | contig 11177 bp, 9 predicted proteins | sample DeeMarSeWOR38_10_FD_19890 | JGI IMG/M metagenome (IMG submission 19890)
CTCACTCCTGAAATTTGACAAAATCAAATAGCTTCGAGTTTATGGGAAATTTAGCTTCGACTTCAAAATTAGCTATCCTCCATAGCAGATACCTGGTACCTTTCCTGTAGATAGATGTTGGGGAGGCGAGCGAGCCCGTAGGGTGTAGCTCGCGGAGCCTCCAACATAGCGGGTATTTTGAATGGCCTAAAAAACCCGTGATATCATCCATCCAAGTTATTCGGGCTGAATTGCATATTACTGCTATTTACCATAGGTTTCTAATCAGTTTTAAAACCTGATGTATCTCCAACAAATGCCAAGTTTAGAAAGCTTCAATTTTAGTGGAATACCATTGAGATATATGAATTATTGCGAATGTTAGGGGATTTTTCGTTACGCGGCCAACAGCCACTTCCATGACGGCACCACATCGATGCGCTTGTCTGAGTAATCTTCATCCAGCCAGGTTACAATAACACTGCGATTGATCCCGAGCTCATTCATGGCCGATAATAAAGCGTTCACCTCCCGTTTTTGCGTAGCTGGGTCGCTCATCTCCCAACAAACTTGAATCAGCCGAGGTTTACTTCTATCTTTTCCGGCAATTACAAAATCGACCTCAACACCGCTATGTGTAACATAATATTCAGGTGCGAGCCCCTGCCTGCGTAAATGCATGTAGACAAGATTCTCCAGCAATGCGCCCCGGTCAGCTGTCATGTGATATGACGTGACATCCAAAAGACCAGGGTCAATGACATACATTTTTTTTGGATTTACACGGCGGACTTTCTCAGAACGAGAGTGTATCGGAACCTGGTAGAAAAGAAAAGCGTCCATTACATGGTCCAAGAATTCATAAAGATTGTTCTTCGTGCAAGCAATACCCTGACTCTTCAGTGAATTATAGAACTTGTTCACACTGAATCGGGTCGCCGGTGCACTCATTATATGTCTGATCAGTGCTCTCAATGCAGCTATATTTCTGATCGCATACCTCTCTACCACATCCCTCAGGATAACGACATCTAGGTAGTTGCGAAGCACCTGTCGCCTTATTTCATCATCAAGCGTCTGCACTTCCGGAAATCCGCCAATTTTCGTATAATGATCGAGCTGATTCTGCACTATCGCTCTCGTTCCGGAACCAAATCGGTGTGTGGATTTGAGCTTAACCTGGTGAAATTTTAAAAATTCCAAAAAGTTGAAAGGAAATATTTCTGTGGTAAGCGATCTGCCTCTAAGACTGGTGGCAATCTCGGAACTCAAAAGCTTCGATGACGAACCAGTAATACAGATAGAGAGTTGTTCTGTATCAAGCACACGCCGAACGAACTTGTCCCATCCTTCAATCCGCTGGATTTCATCAAGAAATAAATAGCATCGCTTATTCTTGAATGCAGGAAACTTGCGATAATAGGTATCCAGAACGAGTTTGAAGTCTTGAGCCGTAAATGGAAGCAAACGTTCATCTTCGAAATTTATGTAAAGCAGTCGCTCCTTTTCGACGCCTTCTGCCATTAATTCCTGCATTTTCTGAAAACAAAACCAGGTCTTGCCAGCACGCCGCATGCCGATCACCACAGCAGCTTTGCGCTGCACCCATGCCATAGATTGATTGCGTGGCATAAGCTCTGGAAGAGCGCGCTCGTGAAAGTCATCAATTAATAAATCTACTACATTTTCCATGCTGATAAATCTATCTCTTTTTTAAGGATAAATCAATAAAATTCTTTCTCTTTATTAAGGAAACTTTTGGCGCGCAGGCTAAAGCTATCTCTCAATGCTTTATGAAAACGATTTAAATAATCTGATACAATGCCACGGTGAGTCGTTTGCCGCCACGCTCGCAACCTGCCCGTTTGGGCCTTGCGCGGCAGGCGGGTGTGAGATCGCAAAGCGAGGCGGGCGGACCGCCCAAAGTTAGGCGCTGCTTATTATGCCGACTTCGGAGGACTGACAATCGCCTCACCATCTAGTACGGTCGTCCCGTCTTGATTTATGCAGGTTGTTTTGAATTTTACTCTATTTTTCTCGGAATTAATTTCCTCAACTTCAACCTTAGCCGTAATCGTATCGCCGAAACGAACCGGAGCCAGGAAATTTACGCTCTGGTGGATGTAGATGGTGCCGGGTCCTGGGAGCTTATTTCCTAAAATGGTGGAGATAAACCCCGCCGTTAGCATCCCATGCGCAATTCGGGTTTTAAAGAAGGTTTTCTTGGCATATTCTTCATTGACATGGGCCGGATTGTGGTCCCCGGTTATTCCGGCATACAGATAGACATCGGTCTCCGAGATGGTCTTTTGAATTTGCTCACTGTCTCCCAAGTTAAGTTCTTGAATTGTTTTACCGATCATTAGGTGTCCTCTCTCTGATTTCATTTTTATAAAGGTGAATGGTTCACTATATCGCTAGATACTTCTCATATGTTTCACTAGACAAATCAGCAATCGCACTTTCATGGCAGACCCGTCCCTGCTGGACAATATAGGCCCGATCACATACGGTTTTTGCAAAATTCAAATTCTGTTCGGCCAGCAACACCGAAACCCCATCCTCTTTAAGTTTGCCTATGGTTTTGGTCAACTGGTCCACAATTACAGGAGCTAAACCCTCGGAAGGTTCATCAAGGATAATCATTTCCGGGTTGCCCATTAACGTACGGGCAATGGTCAACATCTGTTGTTCCCCACCGCTCAGATGACCGCCGTATTGACCGGGTTTTTCCCCTAAATTAGGAAAGAGCTTAAACAAGCGCTCGGGGGTCCATGGCTCAGATACTTTGCGGAAAGGTTGTTTACCTACTTCTAAATTCTCCAGTACGGTGAGTTTGGAAAAGATACGTCGATCTTGCGGGACGTAGCCCAGGCCGAGTCCACAGGTTTTATGGGAAGGCAAATCCTGAATGGCTTTTTCTTTGAAATTGATCGTTCCGCTTTTGGGAGTAACGATTCCCATAATACTTTTAAACGTTGTGGTTTTACCGGCCCCATTGCGACCCAGCAAAACCACCACCTCACCCTTTGTCACTTCAAGGCTCAAATCAAATAATATTTGAGCCTTTCCATAAAAGGTATTGATCGAATCCACCTGCAGCATAATCTCGTTAATTTTGGCTTCCATTGGCAATATGCTCGTGTCGTGTCCTATATGTTCTATGCGCTTTGCCCCATGCCCGATGCCTTATGCCCTATGCTGTAGCGCCTAGATATATCTCCTGAACTTTATGATTTTCTCGAACTTCTTCCGGCGTGCCCTCAGCTGCCAGCTCACCGCGATTCAAAACGATAATACGATCCGCATGGGTGAATACGACATCCATGTCATGCTCGGTAAATAAAGCACCGATTTTTTGGTTGCGAACAATTTGTGATATCAAATTCATCAGACGCTGACGTTCTGATGGTTCCATACCGGCAGTCGGTTCATCCATCAGCAACAATTTCGGCCGATTGGTCAAAGCCATCGCCAGCTCGACACGTTTAAGCTCACCATAGGATAGGAGGCCGCAAACACGACGAGATTGATCCTTGATCCCCACCAACTTTAGCAAACCCATGGACTCATCAACAAAAAGATGTCTTACTTTTCGAAACGGAGATCTGCTCAGTTTATGGTATGACATCAGCGCCGTTTGTACATTTTCTATGACCGTCATCGAAGCAAATGTTGAGGTAACCTGGAAGGTTCTGCCGACACCCAATTTCCAGACATGTCTGGGCGCAAGACCGACAACCTCTTGACCACAGATTTTGATACTGCCGTGATCGGGGCGCAGCTGACCGTTGATTAAATTAAAGCAGGTTGATTTCCCAGCCCCATTGGGGCCGATCATGGCCAAAATTTGCCCTGCTTCCACGTCAAAACTGAGGCGCTCTACGGCAGTGATGCCGCCAAAGGATCTCGATAAATTATAAACTTCCAGCAGTTTAGTCATAATGTATACGTTTAGAAAATTCTGTAGCTGACTGAAAAATTTTCATTTAATTTTGATCAACAAAATATCTACCAAATCGCCGGTTAAAATATCCTCCGATTCCCTGTGGGAATGCCACCACCAGCACAATGAAAATACATCCCAAAATAAACTGCCAAAAATCAATGCGCGAAATTTTATCGTGCAACCAGATAAATGCGGCCGAGCCCACAATTGGGCCGAAAATTGTGTCCACGCCGCCAAGCAGCACCATCAACAAAAAATCAAATGAGCGCGGTATGGCCATCTCATCCGGAAACACGCTTCCCTTTGAAAATACATAAATTCCCCCGGCAAGTCCGGCAAAACCGCCGGCGACGGCAAACGCAAGCCATTGATGGTTGCGCAGGTTTATTCCAATAGACTCCGCTCTGAGTGCAGAATCTCGACAAGCTCGCATGGCGTAGCCAAAGGGGGTAAAAATTAGGCAGCGTAGTGCCAGTATTCCACCTATACATAAAATCAGAGTCAGATAATAAAAAACAACTTTGTCACCTGCCCACTGCGACGGCCAAATACTTAAAATGCCATCATCTCCGCCGGTAAAACCTCCCCATTGGAATACAATCGACCAACAGATTTGCGCAAACGCCAAGGTCAGCATCGCCAAATAAACACCGGACAAACGCACACAAAACCATCCGATGATCAAAGCCAATAATCCGGTTAACAGCGGTGCAAAGCATATGGCAAGCTCCATCGGCGTCTTAAGATAGTGCACCATGAGCGCGGCTGCATAGGCGCCTCCACCGAAAAACGCCGCATGTCCGAAAGACAACATACCGCCGGGGCCCATCATAAAATACAAACTCATAGCGGCCAGCGAAAAAATGGCAATCTCTGTCATTAAAACAAGTTGAAAAGTACCCGCAAACAGGGGCATCAATACAATGAAAATCAAAAGCCCAAGACCAAGTAATCGTAACTTTTTGGAAGCCGGTTGCAGTAATGCAACTGAAACAGCTTCGGACCCATGTTCGTGCACTTCAGCATTGCCGTATAATCCATAGGGCCGAACCACCAAGACAACCGCCATTACCAAAAACATCATGACCAACGTACTCTGCGGAAAAATTAAAATTCCAAATGAGCTAAGCTCACCGATGATAACGGCAGCCAGATAGGCACCGGCAATACTTCCCATTCCACCGACAACCACAACGACGAATGCGGCGGCGATAATATTCATGTCCATTAGAAGATCCGCGCCGCCTTTCGGCAGTTGAATGGCCCCGCCCAATCCGGCCAAAAAAGAGCCAAGGAAAAAAACGGTGGTGTAAAGTGTAGCTTGATTTACTCCCAGGGCACCTGCCATCTCGCGATCTTCGGTGGCGGCCCGCACCAATACCCCCCAACGGGTGCGATACAATAACAGCCAAACCACGCCAAGAATGAATGGCGCAATTATGATTAACGCCAGATCATATTGGGGAATAAGGCTGCCCATAATATTCACACTGCCTGCTAATCCGGGCGCCCTGGGACCAAGAAGATCTTCGGCCCCAAACAGCCAGCGAGTTAAATCTTGCAGAATTAATACAATACCGAAAGTCGCTACGAGCAGGAAAAGTTCGGGGGCATGATATAAGCGCCTTAGTAACAAAGTTTCTACAAAAACTCCGAACACGCCGACGACCAGCGCCGCACTCACCACCCCGACCCAAAAAAGGAAAGGGCTCTGGGGCAGATAGGAAATTATGGCATAGGCCGCATATGCGCCGACCATATAAAACGAGCCGTGGGCGAAGTTTACAATACGGGTGACTCCAAAAATGAGGGACAAACCACAGGCAACAAGAAACAAGGCTGAAGCATCTGATAAACCGGTGAGGAACTGTACAATATAAAAACCCAAAACAACTACCTTAATTTAGGGGGCTCCACCCATAAGCGCTAAATTGTTTTATAATCATTCATAAGTTACATTTATTCCGTACAGGATTGTTTTGAAGGATGAACGCCGAACATCGAACATCGAACGTCCAACGTCGAATGAAAAACAAACATCCAATACCGAACATTCATAACCTAATTGAGTTTCTTTTCAGCCGTTTTGATACTCTTAACGAAAATCTTAATTAATTCTTCTGTTTCCTCTAAAATATCATTTAGTAGTTCAGGTTTTTTAATTAGTGGGACACGCTGGATAAGTTTTAACCATCTATGCGTCTCCCTAAGTTCCTTTAATGAGATACGAAGCTTATGGATAAAATCCTTTGGTGACTCCGCTGCCTGGGCTTCACCATGGTTTGGATAAGGTGAAGTTCCTGATCTTAACAATTGGCCCGCAACATGGTTGCCTGCTTTAGTAGTTGGAAGTTGTTCAACGATCTTTATGATTCTCACTGAATACTCCAGCAGCCTTTCTTCTAAGTCATAGGTTTGTTTCTTCATCTTTTTCCATTCAACGTTCGATGTTGGACTTTCGACGTTCGATGTTCATTTTTTTCCAGTAAACCTGCCACATTCCCACGGCATAAAAATAACTTTGCGCTTATGGGGCTCCACCCCATATTGGAATGTCGGAACACATTAGTGGACATTTGGTATCAGGTGTTTTTCAAGTTTCAGATGTCAGGTTTCAGCTTTCAGAAGTAAGAAACAGAGGAGGTGGCACCTGAAGACTGAAACCTGAAACCTTGGTCATTCTTGCGGTCGCATCTTTCGAACTTCAGCATCACTGGGTAGATAATCTTTTCCGTCCGCATATTTCCAGTCTATCATAACACCTTTGCCGTCTCTCAATCCGGTGCGGCCGACAAAGGCTCCCATGGGAGACTGGTGGTCGATTTTACGAAAGGTTATCGGACCCACAGGAGAAGAAAGTGATAACCCTTCCATAGTATTCACCATCGTTTCTGTCTCCAATGAATTTGCTGTTTTTAGCAGATGGGCAACGGCCATTAATACATTATAGCCAACGACTGAGCCCATGCGTGGATAGTCGTTAAATCTTTTCTGATAAGCTTTCAGAAATTCTGAATGCTCCTGTGTTTTGATATCATACCAAGGATATCCGGTTACCAGCCAGCCCTCCGGGGTTTCATCTTTTAATGGATCAAGGTATTCGGGCTCGCCGGTTAATAAACTCACCACAAAAATATCCTTAAAAAATTTTCTCAGTTTTCCTTCTCGAACGAATTTCGCTAAATCCCCGGCAAACGTCACATTATAGATAGCTTCAGGTTTAGCACCCGAAAGGGCCTGTATCTCAGAACCGGCATTTATGTTGCCCAGCGCCGGCCATTGTTCGGCAACAAATTGAACATCGGGTCGCTTGGATTGCAAAACCTTTTTAAAGGCTTCAACGGCATCTTTTCCGTAGGCATAATTCGGCGCAATGGTCGCCCAACGTATGGCTGGATTTTTCGACGCTTCTTTTGCCAACATGGCAGCTTGCATGTAAGTAGACGGTCTTAGCCGGAAGGTATACCTATTTCCCTTTGACCATACCAACGCATCAGAAAGGGGTTCAGCGGCAACGTATAAAATCTTATTGCGCTTGGCAAAGTCCGTAAGGGCGAGTCCGACGTGGGAGTAAAAAGAACCCATCAGAAGGACAACTTTATTCTTCTGAACTAATTCTTCGGCGATGGTTACCGCATTGCCCGGCTTGCCCGCATCGTCTCGGGAGATAATTTCAAGTTGCTTGCCCATTATTCCGCCGGCATTGTTGATTTCCTCAAGGGCAAGTTCCCAGCCGTTTCTGTAAGGGAAGGTAAAGCTAGTTATTTTGCTGTAGGTATTGATTTCACCAATTTTGATTGTATCTTCGGCGAAGACCATGGGAAATTCTGTAACGGCAAGAAATATTGTTAGCGAAAAGAAAAACAGTATCTTCGTAGTTCTCATTCTTATTCCCTCCTTTTTGAAAAGGGTATTGTTACATTATCTACACCTCATAGTAAAGAATCCGGGCTCAAAGGAACAGGTTTTCGATATCGAAAAGAGTTTGATAGTTATCAAATAAGATAAATTTGTCTTTTTGGCAACTTTTGTTGTTATTTCTGTAAAATTGTAATGATTTTCATAATATTGACATCGATTTGCATTTTAGATAGCATTAAACTTTAGACTTTCAACATAACGATCAGGATAAAACAATGATCATAGGATTAGATGTAGGCGGCACGCACACGGATGTGGTCCTTTTGGGCGACAATGGCCTTGAAAAGGAAATCAAGGTGCTGACCGATCCATCTAATCTCTTTAATTCTGTTCTCAGCGGTCTAAATGAAATCACCTCAGGAATTGATCCTAAGAACATAAGCCGCATCGTTCTGAGCACCACGCTTACCACAAACGCTATTGTCCAAAAAAAAATACCAGCTGTAGGCATGATTGTTTCCAGCGGTCCGGGAATTAATCCTGGTTTCTATCGCACGAACTCACATTATTTCCCGGTCTCCGGGTCCATCGATCACCGAGGCCGGGAAATCGAACCGATTGATCACGATGAGATCAATCACATCGCCGAGCATCTGCAAAAAGAGGGAATCCGATACGTCGGTGTGGTGGGTAAATTTTCGATCCGCAATCCGGCTCATGAGCTACAGATTCTAGCAATCTTAAATGGTTCTTTTGAAAAGATTTTCATGGGTCACCGGATTTCAGGGAGCCTAAATTTTTGCAGACGTATTGCAACCACTTTCCTTAATGCTGCCGTATATCCAATCCATAAAGAATTTTATGAAGCGGTTCAACGATCCCTGGAGGCCAAGGGATTGGTATTACCCATACGACTGCTTAAAGCAGACGGCGGTAATATGAGATTCGAATCATCGATTGAATTTCCGGCGCAAACAATTCTCTCGGGTCCGTCGGCCAGTGTTATGGGCGCTGTGGCCTTTGGTGCGGAAGATGAAGACACCCTGGTGATGGATATCGGCGGCACGACAACCGATATGGCCCTTCTTATCAACCGCGCACCGGTATTAAATCCTCTGGGAATCAGAGTAGGTGGCTATAATACGCTTATTCGCTCTTTAGAGACCCTTTCGATCGGTTTGGGTGGCGATAGCGCTGTTAAATTAATTGGGGGCAAGATTGAAGTGGGACCCGAACGATTGGGGCCGGCAATGGCCTACGGAGGTCAGGTTCCCACGCCCACGGATGCGCTGTTTATCACAGGGGACATGAAAGACGGTGACAAAGAAAAATCGAAGAACGGCCTTAATCCTTTGGCCAAAATCCTTGGAATTTCGGTTGAGGCATTTGCTCACCAAATTATAGAGGTTACCTGTAAAAACATATTATCAGCCGCCCAGAATTTAATCGATCGAATTAACAGCAAACCCGTTTATACGGTTCACGAACTCCAGGAAGGGTATCTCGTGCGGCCCAAACACGTCCTTGTGCTTGGCGGACCAGCCCCATATTTTGCACGACATCTTGAAAAGCTTTGCGCTTACAGTATTCGAGTGGTGCCCAATTGGCAGGTTGCCAATGCCATCGGGGCGGCCTTAGCCAGAACCACATGCGAGGTAATATTTTTTGCGGATACTGAACGACGGGTGGCTGAGGCCCCGGAGGAAAACTTCAGCCAACAAATTGATAGCAATTATGACCGTACCTGGGCCCAACAACATGCCTTTGAACTGCTGCGAAACAAAGCCGTTGACCGGGGAGCAAATCCGGACTTTTTGGAAATGGAGGTTGTTGAAGCCTTACAATTTAATATGGTGCGCGGCTTTAATACTACCGGAAAAAATATCCGCGTCAAAGTCCAGGTCAAACCGGGACTGATTCATGGATATGACCAAATCATTGCTAAATTGTCACAATAGGTCAAGTTAAAAATTAATAAGAATAGGAATCCATAATGCTGCAGGCCAAACACAAAACCGGTCTCGTTTTCTTCCCCGCCTTTGACTGGGCCATCAGTCCGACCCACCCGGAAAGAGAAGAGCGCCTGCTTTATACCCAAGATCAGATATTTGAAGAGGGCTTATTTGATATTGAGGGCATTTCGGAATTCAAACCCGATCCGGTCACATTAAAAGATATCCAACGCGTTCATTTCTGTGTGCCGGACGTTTGGCATGTGACAACCGAATCGCATTTCATCAGTGCCGGCGGTGCCAAGACCACCGGCATGGCTGTCCTCGACCGGCAAATCGAGCGCGGTTTTGCAATGGTGAGACCCCCAGGGCATCACGCCATGCGTGTGGTCCATGGCGCAAGAGGATTCTGCAATATCAACATTGAGGCCATTATGATCGAATATTTAAGGGAAGCTTACGGTATTGAAAAAGTTGCCATTGTGGATACGGATTGTCATCATGGTGACGGAACTCAGGATATATATTGGCATGATCCCGACACCCTCTTTATCTCCATCCATCAGGATGGAAGGACCCTCTATCCCGGCTCAGGGTTCCCCAACGAACTTGGCGGACCGAACGCAGTCGGAAAGACGCTGAACATTCCGCTGCCGCCAAATACATCTGAAGAAGGATTTTTGTATACCGCCGAGCATGTGATCATGCCGATCCTGGAAGATTTTAAGCCGGATATTATCATCAATTCGGCGGGCCAAGATAACCATTATACCGATCCGATCACCAACATGAATTTTTCCGCCCAAGGATATGCGAATCTGACCTCAATTATAAACCCTGATATTGCCGTGCTTGAAGGTGGCTATTCGATTGAAGGAGCTTTGCCGTATGTGAACCTGGGAATCGTTCTGGCCCTTGCAGGAATCGACTATAGTCAGGTAAAGGAACCAGACTATGATCCAAATCGAATAAGACAGACCCCTGCCGTATCCCATGCTATTGAAAAAATCGGGGAGACGGTTCTGACCATCTGGCAGCAGAGAGAATACATCAGAAATCAAATCGTGGAAAAAACAGACCCCGGTAATCGCAACCGCAATATTTATTACGATACCGATGGAATTCAGGAATCCCAGCATGAACAGATTCAGATCTGTTCTGATTGCGCCGGCGCGCTTCGAATTGATTCAACCTCAAGCCGCGGCGTTCATATTTTAGCTGTTCACATCCCCAGAAAAGCCTGCAACGCTTGCAAGCAAACCGGATATATATGGTATGAATCTGCCGATCCTGATGATTTCGATATCATATTTGTTCAGGATCGGACTGAAGATCAATATCTTGAACGCAAAAAATAATGAGAACAGAAAATGAGCAAATCAGATAAAGCGTCCATAGCAAAAGGGTACCCAAAGGCCGATTATCGTCAATCCCAA
>WOR8_10007611_pt1 | contig 11177 bp, 9 predicted proteins | sample DeeMarSeWOR38_10_FD_19890 | JGI IMG/M metagenome (IMG submission 19890)
CATATACAATGACATAATATTTGATACCATCATAATTGCTCCCAAGAACCCAGATTTCCTGACCAACAGGTTACTCTGCAAACTTGGTCAACTGGTTAATGTTAATGCTCTGTGTATTAATACTCACCCGTTTGAGATAATCAACATCAGGATGGCGGGCCAGTTTACCACTCATATAGCTGTTTCTCTCATTGCGGGTATAATCCTCGCCTTTCCATATATTTTCTGGGAGTTCTGGAGATTCTTCAGACCTGCATTATATGCTAGCGAAAAAAAATATACCAGGGGAGCCGTGTTTTTTTCTTCCCTGCTCTTTGTCACAGGTGTATTGTTCGGATACTATGTTATTGTCCCCCTGTCAGTTCATTTCCTTGGTTCGTATAATGTCAGTGCCGAGGTTACAAACCAGATAAACCTCAGATCATATATTGGAACCGTTGCTTCCATAACCCTGGCAAGCGGTATTATTTTTCAGTTGCCAATACTGTCATATTTTCTCACCAAAATAGGACTGGTTGACCCTCATTTCCTTAAAAAATACAGGAAGCATTCAGTAATAGTCATTCTTGCCCTTTCTGCCATTATAACGCCACCTGACATTTTCAGTCAGGTACTGGTCTGTTTTCCCCTCTTATTTCTCTATGAAGTAGGGATAATTATTTCCAGGAGGGTCATTGCGAAGGACCGAGAGAGGCTGGAGGAGGACTGGTCAGAAGATGAGAGTAATCCTGAGAGCAAACCTTAAAAAATTCCTGTCATGAAATTACATACTGAAAATCTGGTAAAAAGATATCGCAACAGGGCTGTTGTTAACAAGGTGTCCATTAGTGTTGAACAGGGAGAGATAGTTGGCCTTCTTGGCCCCAATGGGGCAGGTAAAACCACATCCTTCTACATGATAGTGGGCCTTATTAAGGCTGATGAGGGAAGGATCTTCCTCGATGATAACAATATTACGGGATTGCCTGTATACAAAAGGGCAAGAAGAACAGATTGAAAGAAGAGAGTCGTTGCTTACTGAATTCGGCCTTCAGAAAATTCGTAAAAGCCTTGGAATACAACTGTCAGGTGGTGAAAGAAGAAGGACCGAAATAGCACGTGCCCTTGCACTTAAACCTAAATTCATACTTCTTGATGAGCCTTTTGCAGGTGTCGATCCAATAGCCGTGGAGGACATCCAGGAAATTGTTGCGCACCTCAAGGACAGGAATATAGGTATTCTTATAACAGACCATAATGTTCACGAAACACTCTCTATCACCAATAGAGCTTACCTCCTTTTCGAAGGCAAGATATTAAAATCGGGCACTGCACTGGAACTGGCTGATGATGAACAGGTCAGGAGACTGTACCTGGGTAAAAAATTTGAACTTAGGAGATGAGCTACCATTATTGATGATTATATCCCCCGGATGTCGCGGATTTCAAATCCACGACATCTCGACCTCTTGCCAGATTATTATATTATTGCTACTTTTGCGCTGAATTTCACGCGGATGTGGCGTAATTGGTAGCCGCGCCAGACTTAGGATCTGGTGCCTTCGGGCGTGGGGGTTCGAGTCCCTTCATCCGCACCAGTTTCAAGTGACCGCTTAAACAAGATGGTAACACAGGTTGTTGGGCGGTTTTTTATCTGCTGATAATAATTTTGTTTTTTAATATGAAAATAACCAGGGAAAATATTGACGAACTGAATGCTGTTCTGAAAGTGCATGTTGTTAGAGATGATTGGGAAGAAAAAGTGAATGAGGTACTGAAAGACTATAAGAAGAAAGCCAGCATAAAAGGCTTCAGACCAGGGAAAGTGCCTTTTGGACTGATTAAAAAGATGTATGGCAGCAGTGTGCAGCTTGAGGAAATGAATAAGATAATATCCAGTGGTATAAGCAATTATATTACCGAAGAAAAACTGGAAATACTTGGCGATCCATTGCCAAAAACAGATGATAATGAAAACATTGATCTGGATACACAGGATGAGTTTGAGTTTTATTTCGAAATAGGCCTTGCTCCTGTATTTGAAGTAAGATTCACAGGAAGGAATAAGATTCCTTACTATGAAATTAAAATAGACAAAAAACTGCGAAATGATTTCCTTGATAATTACCGCAGACGATTCGGTACTTATGAAGATGCGGAGGAGGTAACTGAAGATGATGTACTCAGAGGTGATATAGTTAAACTTTCAGATGAAGGTGAACCGCTACAGGAAACAACAAAAAATGATTCATCATTGTCAGTGAAAGTGATTAAAGATGACACCGTTAAGAAAAAGTTTATTGGGAGTAAGCCTGGAGTTACCATAGAATTTGATATAAGGAAAACATTCCCAAATGAACATGAGATTGCAGGTCTGTTGCAGACCGATCACAGTAATGTAGCCGGTGTTGACGGAAAATACAGGTTCACAACTAAGGCCATCAACAGGTTTCGAATGGCCGATGTTAACCAGGAATTATTTGACAGGATTTATGGTGAAGGAACTGTGAAGAATGAGGATGAGTTTATAAATAAACTGGATGAGGAAATAAGAGAGAACCTGAGTAAGGAAAGTGAATACAAACTCAACCTGGATGCTCGCAATATGGTAATAGATAAAACCAGCTTTGACCTCCCGGAGGGATTTCTTAAGAAGTGGTTACTTAAAACCAATAAGGAAATTACCGAAGAGCAGGTTGAGAAAGATTTTACCGATTTCCTGAGAGATCTGAGGTGGCAGCTTATAAGAAACAAAATTGCCAAAGAGAATGAAATCAAGGTTGAAGAGCAGGATATGCTGAATGAAGCCAAGGAGTTTACTCGCCTTCAATTCCAGCAGTATGGGATATTCAATGCAGAGGATAGCCAACTGGAATCATATGCCAGGGAAATCCTGAAGAAAGAGGAAGACTATCGCAGGATAGCTGATAAAGTGATTGATGATAAAGTAATTAATAAGATAAAGGAAGAAATAAAGATTGATACCAGGAAAGTGACCACTGATGAATTCAATAAGCTTTTTACCAAGTAAGTATCTCTTAATCTTATGCTTTACTTATTATTTTGTTATCTTTGGCAAAACAAACTAAACTTTTAACAAATGGCAGAAAAAGATGACTTTAAAAAGTATGCCACAGGCCATATTGGAATAAGCAGCCTGGCCTATCATCGATATACATCCATCCTGAATAGTTATATTTCCCCAACCATCATTGAAGAAAGACAGCTTAATGTTGCTTCAATGGACGTGTTCTCACGCCTTATGATGGACAGGATAATATTCCTTGGATTGCCTATTGATGATTATGTGGCAAATATTATCCAGGCCCAGCTTTTATATCTTGATTCGACCGATAGTGAAAAAGATATACAGATATACTTTAACACACCTGGTGGATCAGTACATGCCGGCCTTGGAATATACGACACCATGCAGTATATTACTGCCGATATAGCTACAATATGCACAGGCATGGCCGCTTCAATGGGCGCTGTTCTGCTAACCGCAGGCACCAAAGGCAAACGATCAGCCCTTAAACATTCAAGGGTGATGCTACACCAGCCTATGGGCGGAGCTCAGGGACCGGCAGCTGATATAGAAATCACTGCCCGCGAAATACTGAAGTTGAGAAAAGAACTGTATGAGATCATTGCATATCATTCCGGAAACACCTACAAGAAAGTGGAAAAGGATTCCGACAGGGACTATTGGATGACAGCAGACGAAGCAAAAGAATATGGAATGATCGACGAAGTTCTTTCAAGGGATAAAAAATAGTTGTTATCATGGATAAATGCTCATTCTGCGGTCGCACAAAAAAAGAAGCCAACCTGCTTATTGCAGGACTTGACGGACATATTTGTGACTACTGTATCGAACAGGCTCATGGTATTGTTATAGAGGAATTAGGAAGCAAATCCGACTTCAAGCTGGATAATATCAGCCTCCTCAAGCCGGAAGAGATAAAGAATTTTCTAGATGACTATGTTATTGGCCAGGATGATGCAAAAAAATACCTGTCGGTAGCTGTCTATAACCACTATAAAAGGCTTATGCAACCAAAGGACAAGGATGATGTGGAAATTGAAAAATCCAATATCATTCTTGTAGGTGAGACAGGTACGGGCAAAACACTCCTGGCAAGAACCATTGCCAGGATGTTGCATGTTCCTTTCACCATTGTTGATGCAACCGTTCTAACTGAAGCCGGGTACGTGGGTGAAGATATCGAGAGCCTGCTGACCCGCCTGTTGCAGAATGCCGATTACGATGTGGCTGCTGCAGAAAAAGGCATTGTATTCATTGATGAGATTGATAAGATAGCACGCAAGAGCGACAATCCGTCAATAACACGTGACGTTTCGGGTGAAGGAGTACAACAGGGCTTGTTGAAACTGCTAGAGGGTGCAATAGTTAATGTGCCACCCCAGGGTGGACGCAAACATCCCGAGCAGAAAATGATACCTGTTGATACTAAAAATATCCTGTTTATCTGTGGCGGTGCTTTTGTAGGTATTGAGAAGAAAATAGCCAACAGGCTCAATACACAGATAGTTGGATATGGCGCCTCAAGGGACAGGGAAAAAATAGATAAGGATAATCTCCTGCAATATATTGCACCCCAGGATCTAAAAGCCTATGGCATGATACCGGAGATAATTGGCAGGCTGCCTGTACTCACTTATCTAAACCCCCTCGACAGGGATGTGCTGAAAAGGATTCTTACTGAACCCAAGAATGCTATAACCAAACAGTATATCAAGCTGTTCAACATGGACAATATAGAACTTGAGTTTGACGAAAGTGCGCTGGATTATATGGTTGACAAGTCAATTGAGTTCAAGCTGGGTGCCCGAGGTTTGCGGTCAATCTGTGAGGCCATTATGATGGATGCCATGTTTGAATTGCCTGGTAAAGATGAGAAAAAACTGCTGGTGACATCAGATTACGCTTCACACAAACTGGAAAAGGTTAATCTGAAGATCCTGAAAGCAAGCTGATAAAAAGGCTGAGGCTAAGGCTGAGGCTAAGGTTGGTATGAGGTATTATATGTTAGCGTCGATCAGGAGATCAATACCAGCAAAGTTCTAAAATCTAAAATCGTTAACCTTCAACCGAGAATCACGAGTTTGCCGAAGGCAAGCGAGTGATTAGAGCTCGCCGTAAGGCAATCTTAAATCGATCAGGGCCTTGAGTACACCATCCTTGTATCCTGCTACAAGGTCAAAGGCTTCTTTAGCCTTTTCAAATGGGAAAGTATGGGTGATCAGGGCACCGGTTTGAACCTTGCCTTCTTTTATAAGATCTATTGCCGGTTGCATGTATTCGTTCTGTCTTCTTACGTGAATTATTGAGATCTCTTTTCTCCGGGCATGATCAGCCCTGAATGACCAGCGCTCAAACTCGGGAATTCCCACAATCATTAGCTTCCCTCCGGGCTTCAGTAGATCAATAGCCTGGTCAAGTGCTTCCTGTTGCCCACAGCACTCATATACAATGTCCAGCATTGAGTCTTCTTCTGATATTATCTCATTTACCACATTGTGCTTGTCTACATTAAATACCTCATCTGCACCCAGTAATGAGGAAATCTCAAGACGCTTATCAATTTTGTCAGTTACATAAATATTCCCGGCTCCCGCCTCACGAGCTGAGATCAACACACTATCGCCAATAGATCCAGCCCCCAGAACCCCAATTCTATCTCCCTGTTTGATCTGAGATAATCTTACTGCATATAATCCTATTGAAAGAGGTTCTGCAAATGTTGCTTCAGCGAATGACAAATTATCAGGTATTTTAAAACAACTCTTTGAAGGCATGATAATCATTTCCGACAGACAACCTTCTGCCTGTCCCGGGCAACCGAGAAATTTCAGGTTCAAACAGGTATGTTTCCTACCTGCCCTGCACTGATCACATTCATAACAGGGCATGGCAGGATCGACGGCCACTCTGTCGCCTGTTGTGAATCCCTCTGTATCTTCCCCTGTTTCAATAACCGTTCCTGCACACTCATGCCCGGGAGTAAAAGGATAAATAACTATCTGTTCCCCTATTCTTCCTGTGGAATAATAATGTATATCTGATCCGCAAACACCTACTGTTTCAACCTTCAGGAGCATCTCCCCCTTACCCGGAGTTCCAGGATCAGGAACTTCCTGTTGCTCCAATTGATGTATATCGGTGAGTTTCCAGGATTTCATGTTTTGTGATATATTATGATGGGGTAAAGGTAATAAAAGTTGAGTAGGGTTGAGTTTTGAGCTACTTTACTCAATAGGGCGAAGCCCGCTCAACTTTACTGCAGGCATCTGCCCAGCAAATATTCTTCCGCCTCAACCGACCATAGTCCCTTATGCCTTGCCGTAATCTCTGCCAGGTCGGCAAAGAACCTGCTTTTCTGACCAAGTTTCTCAAAATCTTCAATAGGCGTTAAGGGCATATCTATATGGGTATAGATCAGTTTTTTCCCTCCCGGTATTTCAGGTAACCTGAGGGTGGTGTCGATTACGGCATTGAGTCCCCCGACATGCGTTACAAGTCCGGCCGGATCCAGGCCTTCTTCCATTATCTGCAGGGCTTCTGACATATCATTATTATTACCCCCCGTGGTACCTACAATATGAGTAAAATTGTAATGTGCATTATAGAAGTTGAAGGGTGCTTTGAAGATGGGATCAGATGGACCGGCAAAGAAATTAAGGCAACCATCAAATGCCAGTATGGCATCTCCCTGCTCTATAACCTCCGATACCGGAGCAAAGACGAAGACATCATTAAATCCATTTCCCCCTGAAACTTGTCTTAAATATTCACCAGGATTATCAAGGACAGAGGTATTGATATACTTCAATTCAATGCCTTTGGTTGATGCATATTCCGGAGTATAAAGGGCTTCTGCCCTGTCCAGCCGGGTCTGATCAATGTCGGTTACGACCATCAATGAAGGCCGTCGGTCCTTACGCTCAAGAACATAATTTATTGCAGCCAGTCCCATCGGTCCCGCTCCTGCCAGGATAGCCAATTTCCCCCTGTGAACAATTTCCATATGGTGAACATAAGAACCTGGTTTGGTATGGTAGTTTGCATGCATTGCTCCTATTACACAAGACAGGGGTTCGGAAAGTGACGCAGGGTAATAACCGGGTCCGTTGTATTTCAACAGACATTCATGTTCCATAACCTCCTGTGGTATAATAACATAAGTAGCATCACCTCCAATATAAGGGTATGAATAACCCGGTGCACTCAGAATGCCCATGGGACCATTTTCGTAATTAATAGCAGGCTGTATTGAGAATTTATCTCCGGGACTGAACCTATTCTGCCATTTTTCACCCACCTCCACCAGTTCACCTGCTAACTCATGGCCGATAATAACCGGATTAACCGATACATCATCAGGTATTCTCTTATGGTCCTCGCCCTGTACAGCTGCTTTATGTGATGACATACAGATACTGTCTGTTATCACCCTTGCCAGTATTTCACTATCACGTATCGGTGGAAGGTCAAATTCTTCAATACGCAGATCATTTTTCCCGTATAATCTTACTGCCCTTGTTTTCATAAAGTTTATTTTAACATTATCTGACCCCCGGTGACCGGTACAGCCTGGCCGGTCTCATATTCCTGGTCTATTACATAGCCAATTGCTTTAACCACATCGTTTACCCGGCAGCCCCTGCCTATGGGTACCTGCTTCTCGTAATGCGCCCTTACATCTTCAATTGTTTTTGCCCGAGGGACTTTGCCTGTATCTAGATACTGCCTGAACAGGCCCTTCTCCGGATCCGACCATAGAGGGCCTTCAAAATAGTTGCCCGGACATATTGAATTTACTTTAATATTATACTGTATAAGCTCAAGAGCAAAGGACTGTGTGAGTCCAATTCCTCCAAATTTACTGCCTGCATATGCAAAATTCTTGAGACTCCCCTGTAATCCGGATTTTGAATTAATCTGGATGATATCCATAAACCTTCCCGGATCCTTTTTATGTTGATTCTTCATATAGGGACTAACTGCTTTCACACAGTTAAAATAACCCGTATAATTCACTTGTGCTATCCGTTCAAATGTTTCAGAATCCATTTCGTCAAGGCTCCCTGCATGTAAAATACCAGCATTACTTATAAGCACATCAATGCTACCGAACCTTTCAGCTGCAGATGCTATCATAGCTGAAACAGAATCAAAGTCTGAGACGTCACATGGCAGGAAAATAGCCCTGTTCTTGCTTCCCCTGGCATTAAGTTCAGAAGCCAGCTTTTCCCCTTCATCTTCTTTAATATCAGCAATTATAATATTAGCACCCTGATTGAACAATTCACTTGCAATACCTGCACCAAAGCCCCTGGCAGCACCAGTTATTATTACTGTCTTTTGTATTAAATGATCATTATATTTATCCATATCTCTGTTTATTATTATGAACAAACAGTCTTTATTATTCTATTACCAAGTTTGATGAATTCCATCCTTTCAACAGCTTTGGGTTTTCCTTGATCATCAAGGTAACCCCGTCCTTCAATAGCTGTTTTATACTGGTGAGCAGCCATTATGCATGCACCCTCATAGTTGATTTTCAATAGATATTCATCCAGTTCAATGTTTCCTGCGGCACGCACCTCCAGAGGCTTCATGCCCGGAGAGTTATGTTCAGTCCCAAATGTTATTATGAACCCTCTATCGTATAAATACATTACATAATCCCTTAACCTCCCGAAATCATTTCTTGAAGGAATGAATTCAACACAGTAATACCCCCTGCTTAAAAGTGACTGTGCTGCAGTCGTTCTGTCGATCTCAAAATCAGTGTAACGACCATCTTCAAAATCAGCCAGAAAAGGATAAGTTGGAATGCCACCTGCATCGAGAATCAAATCACGGATCTCTTCAGGGTCAATAAATATTTTAGGATCTTCTTCAACATATGCGGAACCGCCTGATTTCAGAAGTTCAGACCGGATAAGATTCTCAAGCTTTGCATTGTCACCAGGTTTAATATCGAAATAGCCATTACCAAGTAATGTCAGGAAAATCCCATCACGATCTTTTCCCCACTTATAATTATCTTCTATTTTCATTCTGATCAAACCTGCAAGGTGACGTTCCCTTACCATTCCCCTTGTATGATCATTAGTCATTATATCAAAGTCTATAACCAGTTTGTTATCTATTCCTCCGAGGATATCATTCACCTTAAGGGTCATTCTGTAAACATGTTCATTAGACAGGTCTTTAACATCTTTAAGTATTTCCAGCTTGTCGTTTGAAATATTCAGGGGGTAAGACAGTGCTTTACCGCTTATGTAAGTACGGCCCGGATTATTGGGATCATTCACCCTGCGACCAGCTTCCATATCAGCGCGGCCAAGCCCTATCATTTCGATATTAAAAAGGGGAAATATCCTTGCATTATAACACTTTTCAGCCCATTCATCAAAACCGTCAACTGTATTGAAATCGTTTATACCAAGCACTGAGATTTTTTCTTTCCTTGCTTCTTCGATGATACTGTCGATGGAATCAAATGAACTGAATGAATACGGTGTATGTATATGTGCATTCACCTTAAGGTATTCGGGTTTCATCTTATTCCCTGGTTGTACTTTCCTCAGTTTCCCTGATAGATCATCCCATATGTTCATATTCCTCTTTTTGCCCTTTCGATCTTTGAATTATTTGAAAAGTCGTGCCTTGCAGTATGGCCTTGCAGTGGTAAAATACTCGTATGTATTGCATCGATAATCCAATCAGGCTGAGGGAAGAAGTAATCTTCCAGCTCATAAGCCGGAGTTATCCAGTTTCTGGAACCAACCACCGCGACAGGAGCATCCAGATAGTCAAATGACAGTTCAGTGATATTCCTCGCCATATCATTCATGAATGATCCCCGCTCCGTAGCATCTCCGGTAATCAATATCCTGCCTGTTTTCCTGACAGATGCTATCACCGGTTCATAATTAAAGGGGACCAGAGATAGGGCGTCAATGATTTCAGTGCTGATATTATATCTTTCCTGCAACCTATCAGCTGCTTCAACCACCCTGTAGAGCGTTGCTCCTATACTTAGAACAGTGATATCGGAGCCTTTCCTCTTGATATCAGGTTCACCTATTGGAATCTCATAGTATCCTTCAGGCACCCCCCCGGCCTGAAATTGTTCTCCCATATCATATATTCTCTGGCTCTCAAAAAAGATCACCGGGTCAGTACCCTGCAATGCAGCATTCATCAAGCCTTTTGCATCATACGGAGTAGCGGGGAATACTACTTTCAGGCCAGGCATGTGAGCAACCAATGATGTCCAGTCCTGAGAATGCTGTGCTCCATACTTGGAACCAACAGATACCCTGAGGACCACGGGCATCTTTAATATATTACCGCTCATTGCCTGCCACTTGGGTAACTGGTTGAATACCTCGTCTCCTGACCTGCCGAGGAAATCACAGTACATTATTTCAGGTATTGCCCTTCCGCCACACATAGCATATCCTACTGCCACTCCAGCTATTGCTCCTTCAGATATTGGTGAATTAAATAGTCTGTTATAAGGAAGTGCTTCAGTGAGGCCCCTGTAGACAGCAAAGGCACCTCCCCAATCGCGGTTCTCTTCACCAAAAGCAATAAGTGTGGGATCCTTATAAAACCTGTCGATCACTGCTTCGAAAATGCCGTCCCTGAGCTGGTACTGCTTCATTTTTGAGAAAGGCTTGCCGTTTTTGTCAAAAGCATACCTCTCTTTCCTGGCTATCTGCTGTACCCTCGGATTATCTTTTATCGGAATTAGCACCTCCGGATCCCCTTTTTCCATAGCATCAACCGAACCGTCTGAATACATTACCTCACCAATAATATCAGGATTTTTATCTATATCCATTCTGGGAGATATCTTATTATCAATGGCCATTTTAAATGTTTCAAGCATCATTTCATTTACCTCACCATCAATTAATCGCAAAGAATCCTCATCCATAATATTGTTTCTTATCAGGTCGTTGCGATAATTATGGATACAATCGTGTTTCTGCCATGCTTCCATTTCTTCCTTTGAACGATAGGAAGAAGCATCAGAGGGTGAATGTCCGCTGTAGCGATAGGTTATTGTGTCTATCAGTACAGGGCCTCTTTTCTCCTGAAGCACTTTGATTTTTCTTTTAAAGGCATCAATAACGGCAAGTGGATTCAT
>WOR8_10008411_pt1 | contig 11175 bp, 10 predicted proteins | sample DeeMarSeWOR38_10_FD_19890 | JGI IMG/M metagenome (IMG submission 19890)
GGCCCTGGCGCAGATACTGGATAATCCAGGAGGGAATTTTTATCTCACCGGAAGCTACGGGAGCGGGAAGACACACCTGCTCTATGCGCAGTACCGGCAGATGGTTCTTGCCGGGAAAACCCATTGTCATGTGCGTACTACACGGGACCTTGTTGAAGAACTGAGGCGTACCGAGTTCGATGAAGGCTTCATATCGCCAGTGATTGCGGCTGCGGCAAAGCCCGATCCATACTACTTTTTCTGGGATGACGTCGACAAGCTGAAACCGACCGATTTCAGGACAGAAGTTCTCTTCGACCTGGTCGACTCCCTTTACCGCCAAAACCACGGGCTGACGGTTACCAGCAACTACTCGATGCGGGACCTGGTCGAGCGCGAGCGCCTACACCCGGCGATCGTACGCCGTCTGGACGACATGTGCCGGATAGTGGAGGTCTGAAGCGATGGAGAATCCTATTAGTCGATTGAAGCCGGGAGACCGCGTGATCTGGTTCCGTTCTCCGGGGCGCTCGATTCTGAGCGGGTGGAACGTCGAGGAAATCCCGGGAATTGTGGAACGGATCTGCAGGCATAGGATCCGAATTAGAGTTCGAATAAATGGAAAAATTAAAATCGTGAGTGTAGATCCAGACAACTTATGCATAGGAAAAATGAATCCCTGTTTTTAAATTCTCGCTCTTTATCAAAGCCTGCCTTTGTTTTCTGGTAAGAGGTCTTATGTAATTTTCGTTGAATTTCAGATCTTGATTTTACAATGCTTTGCTCTAGGTTCAGTAAAAATCTTGAAGATTGTGCATATATATTTGCCCCCAGTATTACGGATGATCGGAAGGAGATCTAATCGAAATAATTTTCCTGTACTGCGACAATATAGTTTGGAGTTTTTACCAGAGCTGCTACTTGGGAAGAAGGTAAAAAGAGATGGAGTAGCAACTACAGTACACTCTTGATCGGACCTAATGATTTAGGAAATTCTAAATTCTAATGGCGGCGAAATATTTGCGGTATAGGATGAACTCACACCTCAATACGCCTGGAGGAAACCATATAGTGGAATGTGTCCCGAATAGCTTGGAGGCTTCTTCAGGCAGACTACGCTATGCTATTGTGAGAGTATTGTAAAGGGAATAGGATTTAGCAGCGGCGGACAAGGAGGGAACTATGGCGCAGTTGGTGAGACGAATTTTATCGCGATTTACACGAAATGGGATTGAACATTCAATAAGAACGGCAGTCGCGGGAATGATCTCTCTCTTCGCCGCAGGCTTTCTTGGACTTCCTGAGCCTTATTGGGCCTCGATCACGACTCTCATTGTTGCACAGTCAGCATTGGGAACTGCCTGGACTGTCTCAGTCCAACGTTTTTTCGGCACGGCCCTCGGTGCATCCCTTGGTGCTATCCTGACCGTTTATTTTGGGGCAAGTCTGCTTGCTTTCGGTTCAGGCATTTTTGTCCTTGGTCTAATGTGCCTTCTGCTGGGCTTAGAGAGAAGCGGTTACCGTTACTCGAGTATTACGCTTGCAGTAATAATGCTAATTACACGTTCACACCCGGTTTGGGTAATCGCAATTCATCGCTTTGTCGAAGTATCCGTTGGAATTGTCATCGGGTTAATACTGACTGCTCTATGGCCGGGTCGCGAAGATGTTTCTAACGCCAGTCCGTTTAGAGGCAGATGATCCATTCCAAGAAAGGAAAGGTCGGGATCAACGACTGCAGAGAACCAGCCGCTCATAACATCCAGATGATCAATTGCCCGAAATGCGGACACACTTTTCCAAAATAGAAGACTACCCGAAATTCCTTGAGGCCTACCGGCAGGAACATCTCAAGCCGAAGCGAAAGACGCACCTACCGTGATATCGCTCTTTGCCGGTTCATGTGAAGCGCTCATAGTAGCCAGTCGCCTACTTACTCGGTCGCGGGTTATAGTAGCCAACTACTTTTTAGCACTCCCCCCTATCGCTTTTTGAACGACATCTCGAGGTAGCGACGCGGCGTTCATCAAGGCTTTTCGTACAGTGACGCCTGCTTCACTTCCAATATTGTCAGCTGCGTGAATCACTCCTATTACAGCTGATTTAACAGATTCTGATGCATCGGCTCCAAACTTGCCCGCCGCTTCAACAGCACCTTCAACGGCAGCCACACTTGCAACCGCCAGATCACCACCAACCTTAGCCGTGCCGCTTATGGCTCCGCGGGCAACGTTGCGGACTGCGGTAAGGATATCTATACCAGCCTCGGAAGCCCCCTCAATAGCAGCATGTACTATGTTCTTGACCGCTTCGGTTGTTGAAACCACAATGTCGGAAGCTCCCTTAACGGCGCCCTCGGCAACGTCCGAAATGGCATCTTCAATCGCTGTGCCGATATTGCCGATATCCTTAACAACTCCCTTTGTCTGATTCCTGACAAAATTACGCAGTGCGGTGATTATGTTATCCGTTCCTTCCACCGCAGCAACAATCCCATCCTTCACTTCGTTAATGATTCGATCTATCATGATTTAATCTCCTTTTTCCCTCCAGTGCAAGGAATGCAGGAATCGTGAGTATCAGATTTGAGCCCGTCCACATCGAAACATGGCGCGGTAAATCAGCATGAACTCAACCGAGCCGACGCCAGCAACAAGGCAGCAAGGATTCAATCCGCCTTCCGCCGGGATCCCAGGTGCACGCCTCAGGGTCGAAAGTTCGCTTTATTAGCCGGCCTGACCTTTTGACCTGCGGCTTTCTTCTCCGCATCCAGCTTCCTTTTACGATCGATTTCTCGTTGAGGAGCTTCCTGCTCATCAAGCCGGTTAGCCTCAACAATTGCCGCCTGGGCAAGTAATTCCAACCGTTTCGAAAAGATAAGCATTCCAGGTGTAGACTGATAAGATTCACGAAAAAGGTTGGACGAATACTGCGAGTCTTCCCAGCGGGCTATAACCTGTTCATCCTGGCTATAAATATAGGATGAAGCATAGATCCTGATTGTCTCAGCAGGATTGGTCGGGGCTCCGTATTTAACCGAAATGCTTTCGATTAAGTCGGCATCGGTCAACCCATCGGTGCGGTCATGATTGTAGCTAACCAATATTCGAAAAAGCTCGTCGTTGTAGAAGATGAACCGGATTCCGCTGACAGGATCCGCTTGAGCCGAAGAGTTGTACGAATTCTCCGGTCGCCACTGCAGTTCCTGAATCACTTCCGGTCGCTCGCATATCATTCTTGCCTCGGACACCTTTATATCCGCCCGTTCCGCTACCTCAGCAAGATTCATTCCTAAATCATAATTTCTATAGCTGGGCAGATCTTGTGCATATACCAAAGGGATGAAAAACATTATTACAAAAATCGAAACCGCCGAACCACGAGCATTGATCATTTTATTCTCCTCGGGACTTGCCGATTTTTATTTCATCAGGTCCTCTGCATCAGCTTCCGAACAGTATCCCGCCCGGCATATCCATACTTATTTATACCTTGCTTCTATTACGGGTGTCAGTTCACTAAGGATCATGGATAGGGTCAAAATTGATCATCAGTGGATTATTACTGCTCATTATGTTGATGCAATCGCTAATCTATCTTGAGATACCTGGTCTCAGGGAGCGGTTAGGGAAGCATGTACTAAACCGTTCTTCTTGCTTGATATGTATTGTGACAGCGGATCCGAGTAAGTCTTTTCAGGTAAAACCTTATTTTCGAGTGGGATTCGGCATCAGCGGTCTGTTGGTGTTCTTATTTGCTTCCGCTTGAGCATGCAGAAGCGCGGCGGTAAAGAGTAAAAACAACTGGGCATCCCGGAGGAAGTGCATGAAGATCTTGTGCGGCGGGATGTGGAATAGTTTTTTGCGCCGCCATTTCCTCCAAGTTCCGGCCCAAAACCTCTTAATATCCGTACGGGAGTATGTTATGCGTTTTGTCAAACCTAAGTTCAGGTCCCGGAAAGCCAGCGCCAATTTTGAGGGCACCTGAAGTTCCGGGATATGGACTTTTGCACGATAATGTGCGAGTTGCAGTTCGGCCGTGCGCAGGTTGCGGCTGACCTTCTCGCGCACTCGCATCAGCTCGGATACGAGACGGAGTTCGGCTTTGCTGCGGATACGTGTTTGCAGCCAAAGATCCTCCATCTCCAGCAACAATAAGGTCCATTTCCGGATCAGACCACATACATCGCGGAAACGCCGCACAAAGTGCGAAAGTCGTGATTCAATCGGAAATCCGGGACGGCGGTCCGTGCGGTCTTTCAAGCGAAAAAAACCATGAATCATCGGATGGCCGCCTTCGATCTGTACGGAATTTTTGTACCAAATGTAATTACGCAGTATATTCCAGTAATTCTCGGGATCAGCATTTACCAGGGCGCGCCGCATATGTTCAAAGGAGTAAAATCGAAACCATGCTTTCCGGTAGGTGGTATACAACTCACCGGGAGCAAAGTTCGGGTGCCGAGTGGTTTCGTGGAAAGAATCATACCGGTTCAGATCGGGATCCAGATACTCCCCCGCGCCCATCATGCGCACATGATCCCTGGAGCCCGGCAAAGGAGTCAGTATAAAGAAAGACGCCTGCTCCACGCCGAGTTCCTGCTTCAGCCGGTTGACGTCTTCTTCAACGGACTCTGGCGTGTCGAACGGGAAACCTATGATATAGGCAATGTGCGTGGAAATTTTTGCCGTGTGCCATGCTGCTATCATTTCACCGTAATCCTGCACCTGATTCTGAGCCTTCCCGGCAGCCTTTAAATTTTGGGGATTGATGCTCTCCATCCCGATGAAAACCTGGGTGCAGCCGGCTCGGAAAGCAAGTTCGACGAAGTCCGGGAGTTTGTACGCCCGGGTATCCACCTGAATCATAAAGCGGATAATAATGCCCTCTTCGGCCCGCAGACTTGCCAACATTGTGAAAATCTTCCTCCAGCAGTCATTGCGCGCGAAGTTGTCGTCTGTGAAGAAGTAGTAGTAGATGCCATGCAGCCTATAGTTCTCGCGAATGGTATTTTTCAGTGTCTCAACGGACCGGAAGCGAATTTTGCGCCCCTGCACGTTAATGATAGTGCAGAAGCTGCAGTTATATGGGCAGCCTCGGCTACAGTCAATCGTACCGAAGTTCGAGGTTATGAAACGCTTGAGATACGAGCTGTGGAGCGTAGGCACCGGTTTGTCGGAAAGGTCCGGCTTCCTGTCCATGAAATCATAGAGCGGCTTCAACCGGTCATGATGAGCATCTGCGAGCAGGTCACCCCAGGTTTCTTCCACTTCCCCTTTTACAACTGTGACACCGTGATCGATCAGTTCCTGGATTTCGGGCATGATACCCGGAAACAGCGATAATGTTCCGCTGACATGAAATCCCCCGATCAAGACCTGCAACCCTCCGGCCCGAAAACGCCGGGCAATATCAGCGGCGCGAGGGAACTGGTTGGATTGGACGCCGACAAGAGCGACCACGGTCCTGCAGTGAGGGCGACGGTTGGATCGGATGATCTTTTTGACCGGTATTTTCTGTACTGTATCATCCAGGATTTTGATGCGTATTTCGAGATCGTTGCCAAGAACCTTGCTGCGATTCAGATCTTCAGTGAGGCTGCCGAGACAGGCGAGTGTGTTGCTGGGCAGGACACCTCGAAAATGGCGGATTACATAGCCCTCGTCATCGTATTTGGAAGGCTTAATCAGGACAACCGTGAGCCGTTTGCATTCAATTTGCTTTGGGGATGCTTGTCGGGGCATGTCGTCAAATACTCCCACACTCACATATATTCAGGTACGCCGACTATCGGCTGTGTCCATTATTTCGCAACCATTATTCCCGAAGGAAATTTGCGGGTCGGCTCATATCTGCCCAGACCAATGTTCAAAATTGCTCATCCCGGCGGATGGGGGATTTGCCCTCAAAAGGACACCGGGAAGAGATGACTGCCGGCAAATTATGGCCCTGTTTGGGGATGCCCGATTCATTTCGTGTGCCTTAATGCCGTAAAGCCCAAAGCATGCCGGTTTCCCGACTCCACTACCTGCACAGATAGCGGGAGTCGTGCGGAATGTATCGTGGAGACGGGATGTCCATTATAGGATATTCTAAAACCTGTTCCCTATCCGGGCAATTGGGACGGTTATTACTTCGCACCAGAAGCCAGCAATTTGTGCCTTGTGGCTTGCGGGCCAGAATCATTGCATGGGCAACATCCTCGATGTTATGCATCCACGCACTCAGCTCTTCAGTTCCGTCCTTACGAATAATTCTTATCTGATATTCCTTTCCGTTTTTATGTGCCATGCGGTTTTTCCTTAACGCTAAATTGATCCGGTTTTCTGCTTTTACTAATCGATTTTTTACAAATCTTACCGGCCGCAATTTGAGATGTCTGTTCAATAAGGAGCAGCAGTCTGTGCAAAAAGTAACACCTTGGTTACAGACCTGATGCACTGAATGCCATCGGACACGCAACCACTCAATCCGATAATGAGCAATATTGACCATAACTGTGGGCAATTTGGAATATACGTGCATTTTCCACAGAGGTAGTCTCTCAGGAAGGACGCGGGAATTCGTTCGAGGTTTTTTGATGCAGACATTCGCTTTCATCGAATGGAAGGAGATTTTAATGCCAACCAATAAAAACGTGTCCGTTGATTGGGAAGCCTTATTCGCCGGAATCGGCCGCGGTAAAACCAATGTGGAATATGGAGCCGAGCGACACATATTCGATCAGGGACAGCCGGCAGATTCCATATTCTATGTTCGGAAAGGCAAGGCGAAACTCTCGGTTGTTTCAAAACAAGACAAAGAAGCGATCGTCGCCACACTGAGCTCCGGCGACTTTCTCGGCGAGGGATGTCTTGCCGGCCAACAGCTGCGCATGGCAACCGCCACAGCGATCGAAGATTGCAGCCTCTTCCGGATCGAGAAGTCGCTGATGCAGAGAATGCTGCACGAGAAACATGAGATCTCGGAATTGTTCGTCGCGCATCTGCTTTCTCGCAATATTCGATTTGAAGAGGATCTCGTGGATCAGCTTTTCAACTCGAGCGAAAAACGACTGGCGCGGATCCTTCTGCTGCTCGCTAATTTTGGGAAAGAAAGCAAATCCGAACTTGTTCTCCCCGGAGTCAGTCAGGACAGCCTGGCGCAAATGGTCGGCACGACACGGTCGCGCGTCAGTCATTTCATGAATAAATTCAGGAAGTTGGGATTTATCGATTACGGCGACAATAACGGGTTAATGGTACACAGCAGCCTGCTCAGCGTGGTTTTGCACGATTAGTCCGCGCTTTGTTCTCTCCGGATTCAGTCCTGCAGCCTCTAACGTTACGTACAGCTTTCCATTTCCTGGAGCCTTCCCGCAACTGCGTTTTTCATACGCGCAACCTGTCCGGTGAAGCAATCGCCTCGCTGATTTTTGAAGTCCGCGTATGCCCTGCAATCCACGCGGATGTTGCTCCTATAGGAGGAATTCGCCACAAAGCTGATCAGCGGCGCGCGTCGTTGCCATACGTTGCCGCATAGCCTCCGCAGAATATTAGGCATGGAATAGAAGCTTCGATTGCAGGAGACCATTTCATTGAGTGCGGCATCCAGCGACAAATTTTTATATCGGGCGACAGGGTAGGTCAGTGTGTAGTATTTCCAGTCTTCCGGAAAATCATTGAGAGCGACGTGGCCATCCGCCTTCATCCGGTCCCACAAGCGCGTTCCGGGAAGGGGCGTCAGAAACAGAACGTTAAGATTATCCATGCCGTACCTGCCGGCCATATCCGCGATATGTTCTCCAATCCCCGGCTTGTCCGCGTCCAGGCCTATAATAAAGGATCCCACGACCATTATCCTGTGACGCTGTATGCGCCGAACTGAATCGCGGATGTCGCGGCCCTTGGAAAGGTTGAATTTCTTGCCGACCTCCCTGAGACCTTCCGTAGCCGGGGATTCGAATCCGATGAAGACGCCACGGCACCCAGCCTGCGCGGCCAATGCCAGGAGTTCCTCGTCATTGGCAAAGTTAATGGTGGCCTGGCCTACCCATTCCTTCTGTATGTTTGCCTTCGCCATGGCGCGGAACAGGTCTTTGGCGCGGGCGATGTGCTCTGCCCGCGTGCCGATGAGGTTATCGTCCACCACCAACAGGCGTTTTTCCCGAATCGCCTGGAATTCCCGCACGACATCCGGAATGGGCCGCTGCCGGTAGCGGGCCCCGTTGAATGCCGTTACGCTGCAAAAGGTGCAGTTCAACGGACAGCCGCGCGTAGTCTGGATGGCCCCAAAGACATAGTCTCCCGACAGCAGATCATGTCGGGCGGGCGGAACGTCTTGCATCGACGCCAGCCCTCCGTCATACAGGGGCTTCAGGCAGCCCCCTTCGGCGTCCGACAGGACCTGAGTCCACACGCCCTCTGCTTCTCCTGTAACGACCGAATCCACATGCTTCGTGACCTCGTCCAGGCACATGGTTGCATGGATGCCTCCCATGACAACCGGCACTCCCAGGCGGCGGAAGTAAGCGGCCACTTCATAGGCACGGTTTACCTGCGAGGTAAAGGCCGTAATGCCTACAAGGTCGGGCCGCGGCATGTCCTCATAGTCCGGCACGTCCATATTCTCGTCTACAATCGTAATCTCCCACTCCGCGGATGTCAGACCGGCGAGAACCATTAAGCTGAGAGGTTTCCACACACGATAGCGGTTCCATCGACTTTCGCCGACTTTGAGGATGCTGACTAGCGAATTCGAGGGATTTACCAGGAATAGTTTCATGACGTCGATTCACTTTTGAAAAGAAAACCAAACTTATTTATTATTTCTCCAGCTAATCCTCGGAACAGTTCAGTTCCGCTCATTCTCATGTTCAAAATTGCTCACCGTAAATGAATGGAAAATGGCTTATAATAAGCTATAATTATTTCAATTCATCCGATCATGGGAGCACAATTGCCATGGTAGACCCCCAAAAAACACCTATCGATTGGGAATCGGTGCTGCATGGCGTTTTCCGAGGCAAGACCTTAGTTGAATATGGAGAGGGACGCAGTGTCTTTTTGCAGGGGGAGCCTGCGAATGCACTGTTTTATATACGGCGAGGCAAGATAAGCCTCTCCGTTATATCCCATCAGGGCAAAGAGGCAATCGTAGCCGTCCTCGAAAAAGGCGATTTCTTCGGCGAGGGATGCCTCGCCGGTCAAGTGTTGCGTATCGCATCGGCTACTGCTTTAACGGATTGTACCTTTGACCGGATTGAAAAGTCGCTGATGGTGAAGATCCTTCACGAGAATCACGATATTTCCGAATTGTTTGTCAATCATCTGCTTACACGCAACATCCGATATGAAGCGGATCTTGTGGATCAGCTTTTCACAGGATATGCTGGCAAAGATGGTCGGCACAACACGGTCGCGAGTCAGTCATTTCATGAACAATTTCAGGAATAATGGCTTTATTGACTATGACGACAAAGAATTGACCGTTCACAGCAGCCTGTTAAGCATTGTCCTTCACGAATAATCCTCAGAGTGTCCGCCGGCATTCATCAATATTCTGCCGAGCTGCCACGCGGGCAGTTTCATTCATCAACTGAGCAAAAGAGAACAGACCCATGGTTTATCTCTAGGGTATTCTTACTAACGCAAGATGGATTACCGGCTTATGACAGCCCAAATCGGGTTGTGCAAAGTCCATATGGGAGACGCTATGAAAATTGACTCGCGTATCGTTGGTGACATTCATGTTCTGGATTGCAGCGGCAAGCTTACGCTCGGGGATGATACCCAGGTGATCCGAAATACCGTAAGAGGTATCCTGAAAGGGGGCGGCAAAAAGATTGTCCTGAATTTAGCGGACGTTCCATACATCGACAGCTCCGGGATCGGTGAACTGGTAAGTACTCACACTACAGTAGCCAACGGGGGAGGGCAGCTAAAACTCTTGAACATTACCAAAAGGATTCACGAATCTCTCTCGATCATGAAACTCCTGTTTGTTTTTCAGATATACTACAATGAGCCGGCCACAGTCGCCAGCTTTTCATAATTGCCTGGGAATCAACTCAATAAAATATCCATACCCGGTGTCCAATGGATATTTTATCCTGTCCTCCGGATAATGAAGCGATCGACATCTTCGCGCTGTACCACTGAATATTAATGTTCAAACCACTCACTCCTTGAAAGCACGAAGCATAACTCGTGAGCCGCGTCGGGAAGAATAAGTTCCAGTTTTTGATATTTCTTTCGGTATGATTCCTAAACCGCTTCAGATATCTTTTGCAATCTTCCTCAGATGATACTGCTGTTTGAGTAGCCCGGGGCGCCCAAAGCGGTGCTGGCGGTTTGACAGAGGGAGCGGGTGCGGGGTATGTTTTTCTATTATGAATCTGAAAATCGGAATTTCTGTTTATGTCGAAATGCGTGGTTCCATCAGCGTCACTGCAGGCTTGGAGGGGCCAAGGCATTTGGAATCTTAACAATCCAGACAGATGGAAATTGCAGGTATGATTAAGTTCCTTATGTGGATCGGTATTATCTTATCAGGAGCTCTTGTCGGCGCCGGGCAGACGATACAGGAGCCTCATATCTTTTTCAGGGACCGGATCGGGTTGAGTGATAGCCAGATCGCTACGATTGATGGTGGCGGGGCAGTTGTTAAGATGATCCCCTCCGAGACACCGGCCGAGGTGTTCATCTTTGGAGCTACGCATGTCAACGCCGCGCCGGAGGGTTACCTCAAGTTCGCTTTCGATATGAGCAGACTTAAGAGTCTGCCAAGCTACTTGAGTGTGAGGCGGTTCAGCAATCCGCCGACGCTCTCGGATCTGGAGGGGTTCACCTTAGAACCGGATGACATCAAGAACCTTAAAAACTGCAATCAAGAAGCGGTTGACTGGTCCGCATCTGATGTTGCCGAGCAAGTGAATTCAAGAGTTCACAAGATGGCGCTGGAACTCCTGGTCCGGTATCAGGAACGCGGTAACAGCGTCCTTGAGATCTACCAGGATAAGAGTCGAGCATTCAACATAGATGCCGAATTTCAGTCGTTGTTGAGCCAATCCGAGGTGCTGCCCTTCTACCTGCCGGAACTGAAGCGTTATCTCCTGGAATACCCCACCGCTATGCCGCCGAACGTCGAGTCTTTTTTCTATTGGGAAAAGGTCGATTTCGGGCTGAAGCCGACATTGCGTCTTAATCATGTGATGGC
>WOR8_10006539_pt1 | contig 11170 bp, 7 predicted proteins | sample DeeMarSeWOR38_10_FD_19890 | JGI IMG/M metagenome (IMG submission 19890)
CCATAGTTAGTGCTGATCCATAAATTCCCTTTATCATCCTCCAATATACCAAATATAGATTCGTTTGGTATTCCATCGGAGGAACGGTAACGCCTGAAAACTTTTTTCTCTATATCAAACCTATTTAGACCACCGTCGGTACCAATCCAGAGAATCCCTGAATTATCTTCATAAATTGTGTATATAAAATTATTGCTAATACTTTCCAAATCATTAGGATCATGAATAAAATGAACAAATTGACTTTTTTCTCTATCAAATTTATTAAGTCCGCCGCTCCAGGTGCCAATCCAAAAATTTCCTAATCGGTCTTCATACATATATCTTGGTCTGTTATCATTCAGAGTTGTTGGATCACTTGGATCGTTAATATAATGACTAAAAGTGCTGTTTTCTCTATTGTATTTGTTCAGACCACCCCCATATGTACAAATCCATATTGTACCGTACTTATCTTCATGAATATCCAGGATCATATCGTGACTTAAGCTTTGCGAATCATTTGGATCATTTCTAAAATTTGTAAACTTTCCAGTTACTCTGTTGAATACACTGACACCACTTCCATGGGTACCAATCCAAAGCAATCCGTACCGGTCTTCACAGATCGAATGAGTTTTATCATTACTAAGTGTCAACGGATTACCTGGATCGTGACGATAGTGAGTGTACTTATTATTATTACGGTCAAATTTATGGAGACCGCTGTAAGTAGCTAACCAGAGAATATTAAAACTATCCTCGTAAATCTGAAATACCATAAATATTCGCCGACCAGGCGGTTTGAAAAGATAATAACTGTATGGATTAAATTGCTCCTTTAATCTATCAAATTTGTTTAAAGCCCATCCATTGTAAGCCCCAATCCAAAATAATCCTGAGTTATCTTCAAAAATCGAATATATTATATTTCCACTTATGCTTGTTGGATCATCAGGATTATATTTATATGAAGAGAATTTATTTTTTGATTTATTATATAGGTTTAGACCGCCACTAAAAGTTCCTATCCAAAGAATTCCAAAATCATCTTCATTAACTGTTGCTATGCTATTATCATTTATACTTTCAGGATCACCAGAATAATTTTTAAAGTGAATAAAGGTTGGTCGTGATTCGCTACCTTTATCGACAATCATTTTATTTAATCCTCCGCCATTAGTGCCAATCCAGACAATATCTTCTCTGTCTTTGAATACACAGTATACTTCATTATTACTTAAACTATTAGGATCATTAGGATCATAATTATAACTTATAAATTTGTCAGTTTCTCTATTGTATTTGCTGAGCCCATTATCGGTACCAATCCAAATGTTCCCAAATCTATCCTCACATAGTGAATTAATTTGATTTCCGGCAATACTTCCAGAATCTTTAGAATCGGATAAATAATGAATGAATGCTAAAGCAGAATCATTTTCGAAATTTGCGTTAACTTTATTCAAACCGCCGTCATATGTACCAACCCAAAGAATTCCACGATGATCAATTAATATTGAGAGAACATTATCATTATTTAAGCTTGTGGAATCATTGGTATCGGGCAGATATCTAGTAAATACTTCTGTGTTCCTATCAAATTTGTTAAGTCCACCTCCAAGTGTCCCCATCCATAAATTGTGAGAATTGTCTTCAACTATGCATTGTATTGTATTATTACCTATACTTGTGGTATCATCGGGATCGTGCGTATACACCTTAAAATTATAACCGTCATACCTGTGCAGTCCTCCTTCTGTGCCGAACCAGATAAATCCTTTTTTATCCTGGTGAATGCACAATGTTGATGACTGCTCAATTCCATCTTCCGTGCTGAGATGCTCAAAACGCATATCCCCGTATTGTGCAAGAGTTTTTGTGTTAAAGAATATAAGTAGACAGATTATAGAATATAAAACGATATGTACTTTGCTAAACATATCATAAAAGAGGTTTTGGAGTCTGAAATTGACCCTATTAAATTGTAAATATTAATAGATAGAAGCAAGAAATAATAAGATTGCTGTTTATTCATTAATAAAAATGTATTGGCTATTTGATTGATAGGTAAAAAAAATTAGAGCGGGCGACGGGGCTCGAACCCGCGACATCCAGCTTGGGAAGCTCACACTATGACAGATGTGTTATGTCTGCAAAATCTAAAAAGGGTGTTGCTAAAATAGACAGTATTTACAACCAATTCTTACATATAATAAAAGAGTAAAATCTTATTTATTTTCCCAAATCAAGGCATTTTACCATTTGTTTAGTGTACAAGTGAAACACATCACAATTCATCTGTTAAATATTTATTTCTATTGCAAGTATTTAAATTGGCATTTATCTTGGATATGAAAAGGAACTATTTAATGAAAAACCTGGTTTTAAAGTGAGGGCATTTTTTCTTTGAAACAGGTTAAACTAACATATGCTTAAACTATTAAATTAAAGGAATGCTATGGTTACCGGGTTAATTATTTTCGGGATTGTTACATTGATGACAATCTATTTAATGTTCGGAATCTGGGAATCTTAAAAAAACTATATTTTTTCTCTTTCGACTTAAAATTAATAAAAAAATCCGATCGGTCTTAATTGACTAATCGGATTTTTTAATTTCTGTAATTTTGAGATTAAGGTATAATCTCAGTTAGTATCTCTTCTTTAGTTATTGTAGTCTTTATATACCAGTTATATCCTTTTTCAGCAAATGGTTTTCCTTTTAGAACCAGCTCTGAATTATTGCTGTTTTCAATTATAAAGGTTCCACTGGTTGTGGAATCAAATTCTGCGGGGATTGTCCATCCGAGGTAACTTTGGTTACCACCACCCATTTCCAATGGTTTATTAAAATATTGCTGCGCAATCATACCAAGATGTAAAAGTTCAGAAGCGATGCTATCCTTATTGGAATCTTCAGCGCTGGTATCAAATAGTTGATTTGCAATACCTACAGCAATGCCTACAATTATTAGCCCTAGCACTATAAGAAGAATTTGTTGCTGACCCATATATACTCTATTTCATTTACTGATTACAGGGAACTTTAATTAAGCTTTTGTTTTAAATTCGAGCCTACTTCATAATCTTCGATTGGTGTTATAAAACTGCTCAAAGCCTCTTGCACAGATTCGTAAGTCTCAAAAATTTCTATGGCACCAGTTAGATAAAATACAGATTTTGCAAAGTATCCTGGTTTAACTAATTTAAGTTTTCCTCCCTTTGCCTTTAATTTTTTCCAGGTTACAACAAGTACACCTATAAAAGTTGAATCCAGGAATTCGCATTCACTAAGATCAATAACAATATTGTGTTGTCCTTGCTGTATTTCCTCATCTATTTCACTCTTAAAATCAAGCGCTTCTAAAATTGTCGCTTTTTTAAGGTGGATGTTTGCGATTAGAAATCCGCAATGGTACCTTTTTTCAAATTCTTTCATTTTACCCTCACAAATATTTGTAAAGCATCCGGTTTATATTTGCCAACAAATGTGCCAAATTGTAATAGATTACAATTTGCAATCAGACTGGAAAGTGCTTTGTACCGATACGTTACACATTCTTAATAATAAAACATTCAAACAGGATAAATACTATTTCGGATGGTAATTTAAATTAACTTAGGCTTTGTCTAGTTATCATAATTCTATTTACAATGTCCAGCTTTCTCCCACCCGATTAGTTTTATTATTTGGCATTCCTCACCTTGATTGAATGGAACCAGATAGATGTATCATTACAATAAAAAATCAAATAAATTTAGTTTCATATCTGAACACTTGAAAATTATAAGCTTGCAAAACTGATCTAAATTAAGCAATTTTGAGAGGAATAATTGTTGAATAACAATTTTGTACCTATGCTTATATTCTTTAGTTGAACGTGTGTCAGAATCTATTCAACTGAATCAAATTATCAAATCAATGAACAGGGTTTGAATTCCTAAAATTCATTGTGTCATAAGTAGGAGTGGTTAATGAATGATGCTTGCGAGGGCAAAAGAGCATCTAAGGTTATTACATTTGCTGCGATAAGTTTTGTTGTGTTAGTTTTGGGTGGCTGTAACAATTATTACAGTACACACAACGTTTATATTAAAAATGGTTTAATCTTTAAGCAGGGCGAATTGAATCCCTTTACCGGCAGGGTCTTAGATACTCTTGAGAATAAAATTGTTGAATATGATGTTGTCGGAGGATTGAAAAACGGTGAATTTTGTGTTTCAGATTTAAATGGAATTTTTACGGTCTTTGGTGCCATTGAAAACAATAAAAATGTTGGTACCTGGAGTTACTTTTACGAGAGTGGTCAACTTGAATCCAGAGGAAATTTTAAAAACGATTTACCACATGGCAAATGGCAATGGTTCTATAAAGATGGTACCATAAAAAGTGAAGGATATTATATAAACGGAAACCAGGAAGGGGAGTGGAAATCGTTTAGTGAGCATGGTTTGTTAAAATCGATAACACGATTTGCAAGAGGAGAAATAACAAACAGAGTTATAATAAGCAAAATTCAGAGTATTTAGCTCCTGACTTTCAACTTGGCTTTAAATACTAACTTTATCCCACATCGAACGCATCCTTAATTATTTGCTTTTGCTGCTGCCTGCTAATTTTTGAAGATCCTGCAGCTGGACTGGCACTTTCAGGTCTACCAATGTAGTTTAACTTCCAACCATCCGGAATATCATTACTTAATCTTTGCGATAAGAAATTCCATGCACCCATATTTTTTGGTTCTTCCTGAACCCATAGAATTTCTTTTGCCTCCGTGTATAATTCTAATATCCGTTTTAATTGTTTTGCAGGGTATGGATAGAATTGTTCTATTCTGATAATTGCGGTATCAGTGATATCATTACTTTTTTTGTAAGAACTTAGTTCATAATAAAGTTTACCGCTAACTAAAACGATTTTATTTATTTTCCTTTTATTCGAGACATCAGGATCATCCAATACCTCATAAAATTTACCTTTAAGAAATTCTTCTTTGTTTGATTTTGCTTCCGGATGTCTTAAAAGACTTTTAGGGGTCATAACAACAAGTGGAATTTTCATCGCAGATTTTATCTGTCTTCTTATTAAATGAAAATACTGTGCGGGAATTGTTACATTACAAACCTGCAAATTGTTTTCAGCGCAAAGAATCAGAAATCTCTCTAAACGTGCGCTCGAATGTTCAGGTCCCTGTCCCTCGTAGCCATGTGGCAGTAGCAACACGAGATTATTTGGTATCTGCCATTTTTCATAAGACGCGACTATAAAGTTATCAATTATAACCTGGGCTACGTTTGCGAAATCCCCAAATTGTGCTTCCCAAATTACAAGCGCGAGCGGGTCTGCGATGCTGTAACCGAATTCAAAACCGAGTACCGCTGCTTCTGAAAGAAAGCTGTCGAGCGCTTCCAAATGTGCCTGCCCACTATCTAAAGAATTTAACGCAACAAACTCATTTCCTGTTTTAATATCAGTAAATGCAAGATGTCTCTGACTGAAAGTACCGCGAACGCTGTCCTGTCCGCTCAATCGAACCGGAGTTCCCTCAAGAAGTAAACTTCCAAAAGCAATAGATTCGGCTAATGCCCAATCAGCCTTTGCTGCACCTGTAATTAATTTTTTTCTAGCCTCTAAAAATTTTGCAAGTTTTGGGTGACCGTTAAATTCATTGGGGACAGTAGTTAATCCATATATAATTTTTTTAAGCATATCTTCCGAGATACTTGTATTTTTTTCAGGAAGGAAATCTTCTACAACTTTTTTGGGTACAGCGAGTGGTGGTTCACCTTCAAACTTTTCACTTTTTTTCTTTATCCGCTCGAATGATTTTGTTAAAACTTTATTAAACTCCTCATTCATATTATTAATTTCGGATTCGTTAATTGTTCCTTCTTCAAGCAATTTTTTCTGGTAAATTTCTTTTACTGAAGGATGATTTTTAATCTTAGCATAGAGAATTGGCTGAGTAAACCCAGGCTCATCGCCTTCGTTGTGTCCATGTCTCCTGTAACCGAAAAGATCAATTACAACATCTTTCTTAAAGATGCGCTTATATTCAAAAGCTAAATTAGCAACCCAAATTGCTGCCTCCGGATCATCGCCGTTAACATGGAAAATAGGTGCCTGCACCATCTTTGCAACATCAGTTGCGTACTGAGAGGAACGGGCTTCATCGGGTGTTGTTGTAAATCCTATTTGATTGTTTACAATTATATGAATTGTACCGCCAGTCCTGTATCCGCTGAGCTGTGAAAGATTTAGTGTCTCAGCGACAACGCCCTGTCCGGCAAAAGCTGCATCGCCATGAATTAAAACAGACATAACTTTTGTGTGACTTTTATTATCGCCTAATCTTGTTTGCTTCGCTCTGACAATTCCTTCAACAACAGGATTTACCCATTCTAGGTGACTTGGATTTGCTGCAACGGATACTGAAATATTTTTATTAGTGCTGGTCTTAAAATATCCGCTTGCGCCAAGGTGATATTTAACATCTCCGGAACCTGCTATCGAGTTAGGATCAAGTATTTCTTCAAATTCACTTAATATAGAATCATAAGATTTGCCAATTATGTTAGCGAGCACATTTAACCTTCCGCGGTGTGCCATTCCAAAGACAACTTCTTCAAAACTTTGATCACTCGCTTTATTCAATATTATGCCGAGTACCGGTATTAAAGTTTCGGACCCCTCAATTGAAAATCTTTTATGTCCTATAAATTTACTATGAATAAAATGTTCGAAAGATTCAGCATTAATTAATTTTTGAAGAATATCCTTTTTTGTCTTAGTATCCACTTCAGGCCTGTTTCTTATCGGCTCCATCTTTTCCTGCAGCCACATCTTTTCTGCAGGATTTTGAATATGCATGTATTCAGCACCAATCTTTTCGCAATAAGTTTTTTGCAGAATATCCATTATTTCTCTTAACGTTGCAGTTTGCAACCCGGCAAATCCGCCTGCTATAAAATGTCTGTCCAGGTCCCATAAAGTTAAATTAAAACTTACCGGATCAAGCTCAGGATGATATTGTGCTTTAGAACTTAAAGGATCTAAATCCGCAACTAAATGTCCCCTGACTCTATAAAGATTTATTAATTGAAGAACTTTTGCCTGTTTTACAATTTCCTCTGTATTTCCACCCGTATCAAATATCCCTGGCTGGTAATCGGTTTGCCAACGGAGTGGTTTGAACGGAAGTTTAAGAACTTCAAATATTTCTTCATAAAAACCATCTTTACCGAGAAGGAGTTCATTTATCTCCTTTAAAAATAGACCTGACTCTGCACCCTGAATTATTCTGTGATCATAAGTGCTTGTTATGTTCATTACTTTACTTACACCAAGGGCAGAAATTGTTGATAGTGACATTGCCTGATATTCGGCGTTATATTGAATTGCGCCTGTTGCAATAATTGCTCCCTGTCCAATCATTAATCTTGGAATTGAAGCAACAGTACCAATTGTGCCCGGATTTGTAAGTGTAATTGATGTTTCAAGGAATTCATCCGGATTAATGTTGCCTCTACGTGAGCGGAATATTAAATCATCGAAAGCCTTCCAAAATTCATTGAAGTCTAAATTATTTGCTTTTTTAATATTCGGGACTATTAAGGATCTTGAACCATCCTTTCTTTCGATGTCAATTGCCAAACCAAGATTTACATTTTTTCTTTTTAATACCGAAGATTTACCTTTAACAATTGTGTATGCACTATTCATTACTGGAAAAGATTTGATAGCTTTTAAAATTGCCCAGCTTATTATATGAGTAAAAGATATTTTACCCGCATTTTTTTTCTTAAGATGATTATTAATTAGAATCCTATTCTCTTCCAGCAGTTTTACCGGAACAGTTCTTTGTGAGGATGCAACTGGTATTGAAAGACTTATATTCATATTATCCAGCACACGTTCTGCACTCCCGGCTATTATATTAACCTCATCTTCATTTGAAGGCTTTGGATAGGGAATGTTATCATCAAGAAAGGAATACGATTTATTCTTTCTGTTATCTCCTTCACCTGAAGTTACCTCTCCAAAAAATTTTCTCCACTGCTCCGGTACTCCTTCCGGGTCATTTGCGTACTGCTTGTACAAATACTCAACAAACCATGTATTTGCACCAAACTTTTCTAATTCTTCCTTTTCTTTTTGGGTTATATTTTTATTCTTCATTTTTAATTGCTTTAATATTCATTCTTTTTAGTAATTTAAGAAACTTATTCTTAATATGATATACAAACAGAGTTCAAATTAATTTAAGGTTGTTTTGAATCATAATAAAAAATTTATTAGCACACGGCGTGAATATAAGTTAAACAAACTATTTGAAAAAAACGTTCGGTATAATCCATTTGAACAGTTTTCCATTTGGTTTTCAGATGCAATGAAAGCAGGTGTGATTGAGCCAAATGCAATGGTGCTCACTACATCAGATAAGAAAAATAAACCATCGGCAAGATTTGTCTTATTGAAGGATTTTGATGAAACTGGCTTTACCTTCTTCACAAATTACAGAAGTAAAAAAGGAAAAGCTTTGGCTGAAAATCCTTATGCGGCACTCCTGTTTTATTGGGCAGAGTTAGAGAGGCAGGTTAGAATAGAAGGTCGGGTTAAAAAACTAACAAAAACGGAATCGGTACTTTATTTTAACACCCGTCCTTTTGAGAGCAGGATTAGTGCACTTGTTTCAGTACAAAGTAAAAAAATTACTGGCAGGAATATTCTGGAAAAAAAGTTTAAGCAATTAAAAGTAAAATACGCAGATGGAAAGGTGCCGTTGCCGGATAACTGGGGTGGATATAAGTTAATACCAAATTATTTTGAGTTTTGGCAGGGAAGAGAGAACAGACTTCACGACAGGATTTCTTATAAGCGACAGAGAAAGAATTGGAAGATTTTCAGACTGGCTCCTTAAGTGAATTATTGAATTTTCCTTTAAGGAACGGTGCTCCCGCGATCAGTGTTCTCACGACGATTGCTCCTATAATTATTAATCCTCCTATAATTGCTGGTATTGCAGGCACCTCCCCGTATCCCCAAAATACCCAAACCGGATTGAACACCGGTTCAATCATAGAAATAATTGATGCTTCTACTGCAATTATTCGTTTTAACCCTGAAGCAAAGAATGCGTAGGCGATTGCGATTTGAAAAACGCCTAATACTGTAACCATCCATAAATTACTGAAAGTTAAACCTTGCAATGAAAAAAGAAAAGGTATGCAAACGATTGCGACTAGAACATTCCCGTAAAATATGCTGCTTCTCTGGTACTTGTGATCATTTTTTTTCATCCCTAAAAAGAATGCTGCAAAAGAAAGCCCGGAAAATAATGCTACCATATTTCCCGCGAAATGTCCGGGCTCAATTTTGCCAACAAAAAATAAAATCATACCAATGAAACAAATTGCAATTGTTACAACATTAATTCTCTCATAACGAGTTTTGTTAATTAATGGTTCAAAAATTAAAACATAAATAGGTGCGGTTGCCTGAAGAAAAATTGCATTTGCCGCAGTGGTTAATTTAGTTGAAATGACAAAAGAAATGAGAACACAAGCATAAAAAACAGAATTTAAAAATGTAAGCTTGTTAAATTGCAAAATTTTCTTACGAAAAATTATAGCAAATGTGATTGCTGCAATAGTGCATCTGAAAAAAGAAATTTGCATTGGTGAAATAGTGATAAGCTTTATCAATAGTCCGCCACTGCTCCATAAAAAAGCAGCTATAAAGACAAATAGTAACCCTTTTTGATGTTCAGTTAAATTTTTCATATTTAACAGGCCAATATAACAATTGGATCCCTGAGAAGATTGAGGTTCTTTTTTAATAATTCATCTGTAAATTATCCATTAAAAATAGTTTAACTTGACTAATGACGAGAAGTTTTAAATTTATAGATCACACTGCCGATATTGCTTTCGATTTGGAAGGGGATTCACTGGAGGAGCTTTTTATTGCCTCAGCAGAAGCATTTAAAATATCAGTGACGGATTTTAAATGTGGTGAGATATTCGATTCAATTGAAATCGAATTAACAGCAAATTCAAAAGAAGAATTACTGGTTAATTTTTTAAATGAAATCAATTTTTATCTAACAACAAAAAAGTGGCTTTGCTGCAGTGTTGATTCAATAAAAATTTTTATTGACGAAAATTATTTGGAGCTTTCGGCAGAATTAAGCGGAATAAAACTGAATCCAGAAATTGAATTAAAACAGGAAATAAAATCTGTTACATATCACCAGATGAAAATTGAACAGAAAAATAAATTTTACAATACCCGCGTTGTGTTTGATATTTAGTTTAACGAAAATGGAAAAAGGCGATGAATGTTAGCGGAATTGAACTATTAAAAATACGGGAAAATCTATGGGAAATTCCCCCAACTGGAAAAATGAATGTACCCGGAAGAATCTACATTTCCCCCAAAATGATAGAGAAACATCTGAGGGATGATGAAGCACTTAAACAAGTTGCGAATGTTGCACACCTGCCAGGCATTCAAAAATATTCGCTTGCTATGCCGGATATTCATTGGGGTTATGGTTTCCCGATTGGAGGAGTTGCCGCAACGGATTTAGATAATGGTGTGATTTCGCCGGGAGGCGTTGGATATGATATAAATTGTGGTGTCAGATTGGCAAAGACAAATCTCGAATTAAATTCAGTTCAAAAAAGAATCAATAAACTTGTAACAAATCTATTTAATGCAGTTCCGACGGGAGTAGGTGCAAGCGGGGCTATAAAAAAACTTTCAACTGCAGATCTTAAAAAAGTCTTAAGAAACGGCTCAACCTGGGCTGTTGAAAATAATTTAGGCTCATCCGAAGATGTTAGTTTTACCGAAGAGAACGGAACACTAAAAAACGCTGATCCGGATATGGTAAGTAGCCGAGCTTTCGAACGAGGTGCAGATCAGGTTGGCACTCTTGGTTCGGGAAATCATTTTTTGGAAATTGATGTTGTCGAAGAAATTTATGATGACGCTGCTGCTAATGTTTTTGGAATATTTCATGGGCAGATAGTTGTTCAGATTCACACTGGCTCTCGCGGACTGGGCTACCAGGTTTGTGATGACTATCTAAAAATTCTTCTGCAAGCAAGCAACAAGTATGCGTTTGATCTTCCCGACCGGCAGCTTGCTTGTGCTCCTATAAAATCGAAAGAAGGTCAGGAT
>WOR8_10006540_pt1 | contig 11169 bp, 12 predicted proteins | sample DeeMarSeWOR38_10_FD_19890 | JGI IMG/M metagenome (IMG submission 19890)
TAAATCCCTGATCAGTTGAAAGAAGGCTCTTCGCTTCTCTTTGCCTCCCCCATAGAGGGGAGTGCTTTGATGGCGGTTATCAACACTGGGGCGACCAGCGCGAAGATGATGGCGTTGGTTACTGTGTGGATGATGGGGGGATATGGGAGGAACAGCGGTATGAACGTGTAGATTATTGACTACCAGATGGTCGTGAAGCCAGGATAAGCTAGGGCGAAGCCGATACTGGACACGATGTCATAGATGAAGGTGAGAACCAGCCCCACTACGGCCAAAGAAAATGTGAAGCGCATATCCCGCCCGGGCTTGGTGAACTTCGCCGTGTAGGCTCCCCCCACTCCGAACATCCCCCCTAGGAGGGCCATGACGACGAGGAGGATGGGTGATGTGCTGAAGAGCCAGGCGGCTGGATGGGCGAAGGGGAACGGGATGAGCATGTAGATTGTGAGGGCGATAACTCCGACCGAACCACCGACGAGGGTTCCGAAGCAGTACCCCGTGATGAAGACGAGCACGGTCATGAACTCGAAGACTCCCGGAAGAGATGCCAGGGCTAGACCCTTCGAGTAGGCCACGACGATGCTCAGCGCGGACATTATGGCGATGAGTGAGACCTTCCTTGAACCGAGGGGTGTCATGTTGGATGGATAATCCAACCAAATTTATAAGGGTTTCCCACCTCTTAAGAACCAGAACCAATGAGTAAGGAGGAGGAGCATGATGGAGCCCATAGCGGCGATTAAGTGTGTCACTGACGTGGAGGTCGTGGGCAGAACCCCTGCCTTCCTCGAAGCCCACGTTCTCAAGTCTTTGGAGATCATCGGAGCGGGGTCAATCGGTCGGGGGCAGCTCGCAAAGGAGCTCAGGCTCGGAGAGGGAACCATCCGCACCCTGGTGGGTCGCATGAAGGGTCTAGGCCTCCTGTCAACATCCAGGGGAGGAATGACACTCACAGAGTCTGGTCTCGGAGTCCTCTCTGGATTCCACGGGCTCCTCAAGTCAACTGAGATCCCCGAGACCACGATGACAGTTGATTCCAAGAACTACGCAGTCCTCGTGTACGGCGCAGCAGGAGTTGTGAGAAAGGGGATCGAGCAGAGGGATGCAGCCCTCATGGCTGGGGCGAAGGGCGCAACCACGCTGGTCTGTGAAGAAGGAAGGCTCATAATGCCTGGTATGGAGGACCCTTTTGATCCAGCCGTGATCGAGTTCATAGAGGATGCCCTGAAACCCTCTGACGGCGATGTGGTGATCATGGGTTCATCGGACGACTCATTCCTCGCTGAAATTGGCGCAAAAACAGCGGCACTGAAACTGCTTGAATAATATTAAACGCTACACCACCGCTTGGTTCCCTTTCAATGTTAATCCCATGATAGCTAATCCAAGGACGGACGGATCTTGAGGCCTGATAACCTGAAACACTATATCAGAAAGAAAGCGCAGCGTCTGTTGTCAGGAGCAGGTCGTTAAGGGTAACAGGTCCCACAGGCAGGGCCTGTTTGTACAGATCCCTCCAGTTCAGTCCATACAGTTTTAAGCTCTCCTCGCAGACGAGGAGATTTACACCTGCCTCCACAGCCTCAATCATTACCTCCTTGAGTGGGGGCAGGGCTCCTAGCTGAACCTTCTCGGCCTCCCCCTTCTTCACAACAGTGATCCCCTTGCCGACGAAGAATAGGTAGGCCTCGACATCGGTGGAGGTTGCCGTTATTGCGAGTGTGAATGGGGTGTATAGCCTTTCAGGGGTGTCTACGCCACTGGTCTGAACGTATAGTATCTTTTCCTTCTTTTCCGCTTCCTTGGCATTCATTCTGTTCTACCTGAGTAATTATGTGGAGTCCCAGTGTGTCTTGGTATCTTATTTTAGGCAGTGATAAGGGGATTGTGTCCCCCCAAGAATCAGATCGGTGAATGGTATCCCAGAAATAATGTGCTAGGGGTAACTGCATCCGCAGATGTTTATTTCGGGAACAGCTCGGATAATAGCCGGCTGTAGTAGTCGTCCATGAATATGAAGTCGTGGCTCTCCAATATTCTGCTGAAATCTCGGAGCAGTTCATCGTCAGACAAGCCCATGTACGGGTTGATGTAGAAGGCTTTCAGCTCGGTATGCGTGGCGAGTGTCCCGTAGTCCTCTAATGCTTGGTACAGTTGGGGCCCATCTGTGGTTATCCCGTCGCTCCCTATGAAGGCTGCCCTCGACGCAAGCTCGGTCATCCAGGGCTGAAGGGAGTTCATGACATAACTGACGGGAATATTCGCCTCCCGTCGCACCTCGTCCAGCAGCTGTGCCGCCCAGGCCTCCTCCTGAGGGTTCATGCATCTGTCGAGCCGGTCTATAGCGAATCCATCTATAGTCGGGAACCTCTTGGTCAGTTCCAGCATTCCCCCCTTGAGGTGCTGGTACCAGGACCTGGAAGGATCGAGGGTCATGAGGCTCCACCAGTCGTCAGACTCGATGACGCTGTCATCCCACCTGTCGGATATGGAGACATGGCTCTCCGTGAGGTCCACGTAGAGGATGTTTCGGAAGCCACGCTCACTGAACTCATCGAGCTTACGGGCCACCTCATTATCTGATGTCTGGTAGCTGAAGTAGTCGCCCCAGGTCGGGAAGTCGGGGAAGACGTAGTTCCACCTCCAGATCCTGAACTCCGACTCGTCCATGTATGGCTCGAATATCTGCAGAGAGTCGGAGGAGATGTGGGTTATGAACATCACGGTCTTCTCGGGGAGACTCCGGGGGAGGAGCGTCGAGACGTTATGAGATGAACTTATCTGCAGGAGCTCGTCATCCATGCTCCAGTCTCCCTCATCCAGCGTGTAGGTCAGAGTCTCACCCAAGTCGTTCTCGACGGTCACAGTCACCGCGGTTATGCGGTTTGGCTCTGACATGGGGGGCGTCTGCTCTACGTGCGGTCTCTCAGGGATGGGCCCCACGATGACGGCCTGGCCCATCTCGTCGCAGGTCCATTTCACGGACATCCCTACACCTATGTCGTCCAGCCTTAACTCGTCGCAGAGGCAGGCTCTTATGGTCATGTTCCGCCTGCGGGAGTAGTAGTACGTCATCTTCACAGGGCGGATGTTGTCTACGTCGACCTCCACCACAGTCCCATCGTAGACTCTATCTGAAGCAAAAGTCAGTGGAATAATGATTATATTAGTGGCTACAAAAAGTATTGCCAACAGGTGTCGTCTTTTCATGACTCCCAATGGTAGTTGATTTTATAATTATTAATTATGGAATGAGGAAATCTATTGAAGTTAGTTATGTATCCATGAGTGTATAAAATCAATTTATTTTTAGCTGAATAATTTTCTGATTTATTGTGTATTGAATTCTTAAGTATAATTATGTAAATGAAGTTTCTATGTATTTCAAATAATTGGTAAACGACTTAGAAAATTAATGAATATATTAATTATAGGTGACAACATGATCCATGACCTAGTGACAAGACGAGCTCATAGTGTTATCTATAATGCCCTCTCATTATGTATAATTACAGATTATATAAAATATCGGAGTATAAAAAAGAGCCGTTATAAGCTATCTGGTGGAAAAGTTACTCCTTCTCTCCGAGCTGTGTCACTTGCCCTGATTCGGATAGTTGGGTAAACGCCTAATATATCGAAATACTGACTAGTTGATATGTACCATTTCGCGTATGGTTCCAACCTATCCTCCAAGTTCCTTCGGGGGCACTGCCCCAGCGCGGAGTTCGTCATGAGGGCGACATTGCCTAACTTTCGAGTGGAGTTCCGATTCTACTCCAAGTCGAGGAAGGGGGGAATAAGCTCCATCGTCCCCTATCCCAGCAAGCTCACTCGAGGGGTCATATACGAGGTCTCCGATGAGGACATGCAGAAGCTCGACGATCTTGAGAGCGTCCCAGAGGGGTTCTACGTCAGGGAGAGGGTTCTCGTGCTGGGCGAGGACAAGGAGTACCATAAGGCTGATCTGTACCGCGTCGTCAACCCTGAGGGGCCTTTCACGCCCGCTAGGAGCTATGTTGAGCTCATGGTGGAGGGCGCTGAGGAGCACGGCCTCGACCCAGAATACGTAGATAACCTGAGGCGCCTTCTCAGCTCCCTCAAGTGAGCCCTAGTCGGCCTCGTAGACGACCTCGCCGCCGACCATGGTCATCAGCACCTTGGTCTGGAGGATCTCCTCAGGGTCGATGGTGAGGATGTCCCGGTCTAGGACCACGAAGTCGGCTAATTTACCGGGCTCTATTGAGCCCTTCTCGTCCTCTGTCCCCTCCAGGAATGCCGCGTTGATGGTGTAGGCTCTGATGGAGTCCATGATGGAGATGGCTTCCTCCTTGGCGAGGTAATTCCCGCCGGACGACCTCCGGGTTGCACATCCGTAGATGCCTGTCAGGGCCCAATTCCTGCCGAAGCCGTCGCTGTTCCCCCCCGCCACGATGCCGTGCTCCTTGAAGCTCCTCATCGGGTAGTAGCCCTTCAGCCGGTCTGGACCTAGGGCGTCATAGTGGCTGTCACCGATGGGATAACAGAACCCTATCGAGGCGGAGACCGCCACCCCCAACCTCTTCATCCTCTCCAGCTGGTCCGGCCTGACGTAGCCGGCGTGCTCGATCCTGTGGCGGTGGTCCTCCCATTCCATGCTCTTGACCGCCTCCTCCACGGAGTTGAGGGCGATGTCGATGGCCCAGTCGCCGATGGCGTGGATGCAGGCTCGGAGGTGGGCCTGGTGGCACCTGACTGTCTCCTCGGTCAGTTCCTCCTGGGTAACCCTGTTTATGCCGTAGTTCCCGGGGTCGTTGGCGTAGGGCTCTGTGAGCGACGCGGTGAGGGAGCCCATGGCGCCGTCCACGCCTATCTTTACCCCGACGACGTAGAGCTTCTCCCCCCATCCGAAGCCTGTCCGTATCCCCTGCCTGGCCAGGTCACTGGTGGCGTAGCCCTTGTAGGGGCTCATGCCGTCCAGCATCAAGCCGACCCTCATGCGAAGTCCGCCTTTCTTCAGGAGCTCCTGGTAGGCTAGGGCGGCCGGCGCCTTGATATGGGCCTCGTGCATCGTGGTTATCCCCCAGCTAAGAAGCATCTCCTCCACCTGGGACCAGTTCTCCACCATGATCTTCGTCGACTCCTCTGGACCTGGGGACGGGATCTCTCCCCTCACTATATTCATCGCCGCAATCTCGTCGAGTCGCCCAGTGGGCTCCCCCTGCTCGTCTTTCTCGATATGACCCCCTGAGGGCTGAGGGGTGTCCTTGGAGATGCCTGCGATGCTGAGGGCAAGGCTGTTCGCAACGGCGTTGTGTCCCCCAGCGCGCCCCAGATAGATGGGATGCTTGGACGAAGCCCTGTCCAGATCGTATCTGTTAGGCCAACGCCGGTCCTCAAGCTTGGTCTCGTCGAACCAGCTTCCCACGACCCATTCTCCCTCCTCCTTCTCTCCGGCTTTGGCCTTGAGAGCCTCCACGATGTCGCTAATCGTCTTCACAGGGGGCGATCTGCAGTCCACGTAGTCGGCCTGCAGCCCTCTCCTAATGCAGTGCTCGTGGCTGTCGATGAAGCCGGGGAGCACGGTCTTCCCCTTGAGGTCGATCTTCATTGCCTTCGACGAGGCGAGGCTCAGAATCTCCTCGTTGGAGCCAGTCTTGAGTATCCTACCATTCTTAATCGCGATGGCCTCGAGGATGGTGTCGTCCTCGTCCACGGTGACCACCTTCCCATTGAGAAGGACGACGTCGGCTCCTATCTCATCCAAGATTGAACGATCTGACATAACAAACACGTTTCATCAGTTGCATATTTTCTTTATAACACCGTCGAATCTGGGTATGAGCTCCTCTGAGGGTAAAGGATTCAAGGGAGGATCATTGGTGAATAATGCATGGGAGAGATGACCCAGCTTGTCTTTGTAGCCCTCGGTGACAGCCTCACGAGGGGGTACGTGCCCTACCGCTCAACGGGGCCCTTCCGTCACAGTCTACCCTATACCGACGCCTTGGACAACATCGTCATCGTCGAGCAGGGGAAGAGGGGATACGAGAACGTTGACTGCGTCTTCATCAACAAAGGTGTCGACGGTGACTCCACGAAGGGAATGCTGAGCAGGCTCAGCTCAGAGTTACCTGCCTTGAACCCGGACTACGTCATAGTCTGGGGAGGGATAAACGACGTCTTCATGGGGCGGCGGCCAACCGAGGTCATGGAGACACTGAAGCAGATATATCAGAAGACCTTCGAGATCGGGGCTACCCCTATTGCTTGCACACTCACATCCGTGCGGGGAGGGTCCCAGGTTGTAGAACGTATTCAGGAGCTTAACGAGTCAATAAAGACTCACAGCGATCTCGAAGGGATCATGTTGGCCGACCTCTATGCTGCCACGTCGGACATGGAGGGGAGATTACTGGGCTGGTACTCCAGCGACGGTGCTCATCTCAACATGGAGGGGAACCGAGTGGTCGCCGCGACCATCTACGCTGAGGTAGTTGACGGAATACTCGATGAACACTCCCAGAAGAGGTAGTCCCCGGCATTTCACACAGGATTTATAGGTAGGCTTGTCACTATTGTCGTGAGACCCGGAAATGCCCAAGAAAAGGAAAAGCGGAGGACGTTCAAAGGGCGGTTCAGGCCGCTCGGGGAAGGTGCAGTGCAGCTACTGTGGGGCCCAGGTGCCACGGGACAAGGCGAAGCGGGTGACCCGCTACACCTCACTGGTGGACCGGAGGGTGCTCAAGGAGCTCCAGGCTCAGGGAGCCTCGGTGGCACGGTACCAGACCACGAAGTACCTCTGCATCAGCTGTGCGGTCCACAGGCACGTCGTCCACGTGAGGAGCAAGGACGACCGCAAGACCCGCACGAGGCGTAGAAGAAGGAACTAGAGTTTCCTAGACTCTTTGTAGAAGTGCGCGGCCCTCTGGAGCACCGTGAACTGGGCCACAACCGCTAACACCACAACGCCCCAGAACAGGATCTGCAGATTATAGTAGGCTGCCATGGATGTCAGGGCCAGGAACACCATCCTCTCAGCTCTCTCCGCGAATCCCACGGCAGCCATCTTGACCCCCGCAGCCTCTGCCCTCGCACGAGCGTAACTGACCATTAATGAGCCCACGATTGCAGCCAACCCCCAAGCTGGATGACACAGGTCCGCGTAGACGATGGCTGACAGCACCACAGCGTCAGAGTATCTGTCTGAGACTGAGTCAAAGAAACCTCCGAAAACTGAGACACGTCCTGTAGATCTCGCTAGGACGCCGTCGATTGCATCGATGAATCCTGAGAGGAGGATGAGTGCACCAGCTAGGGGAAGGAAGACGCGGTTAGTCCTCCAGCTGATATAGCAGTATGCTGAGATGCAGGAGACCAGCAGCCCCATAATAGTGAGGGCGTTGGGCGTGATCCCTAGGGAGACTAGAGGTTTCACCCCCCCCGCAACCCATCCCTCGAACTTTTCCTTGAGCTTGCTGGATACCAAGGCAGCCGCCTCCCTATATCAGTGGAGTGTCTGGTTTAAGCTTTGACGCGATATCCCTATCTAATTTTCTCTGACCCAATGTAACTATTAGTACTATCCACCTTCTTGTTGATCCTAAGGTGTCAATTTTCTCTTTTATGATAAAAGAAATTTGAAATACGTCTTGAGCCAACCTGATCCCTGTCATCTAAGGGATTGATGTGTGATGAGCTCCGATAACTCAGGAAAGGATTCATACAAGGTACCCGATCCTCTTGGCCCCGGCGAAGTCGAGGTGGTGAAGGCCTCCAAAGTCTACGGTGATGAGAGGCTCCCCAGGAGGGGGAAGGTGAGGGACGTCTACGACCTTGGGGACGAGATGCTCATACTGACAACGGACCGCATCTCCGCTTTCGACGTCGTCTACCCAACGCTCATCCCTCACAAGGGGAGGAGCCTCCACGCCCTCTCTGAGTACTGGTTCAGAGAGACGAAGGACGTCATCCCCAACCACTTCCTCGAGTCGGTGGACGACAGGTCCATGAGGGTCCTCAAGGCGGAGCGCATCGACGTCGAATGGGTCTGCAGGGCCTACCTCTACGGTTCGGCTTGGAGGGCTTACAGGGACGGTGCGAGGTCGGTCAGCGGTATTGAGCTTCCGGACGGCTTGGTCATGGCCGAGGAGCTGCCCGAGGTCATCATCACGCCGACGACGAAGAGTGAGTCCGGACACGACGAGGAGATCTCCAAGGCTGAGGCGATCGAAGCTGGGCTGGTCACAGCCGACGAGTGGACCGAGCTTGAAGAGTCCACGTACAAGCTATTCGAGTTCTACAGGTCCACCGCCAGGAGCAGGGGCTTCATCATACCCGACTTCAAGCTGGAGTTCGGCAGGAGGGACGGACGGCTCATACAGATCGACGAACCCCCAACGCATGACTCAGCCCGGTACTGGGCTGAGGCTTTCTACGAGCCGGGGAGGGGGCAAGAAGCCACATGTCTGGACAAGGAGTTCCTCAGGGAGTGCCTCCGGAGGATGGGCTACACAGGAGATGGTCCGCCACCGGAGATCCCGACACCAGTTGTACGGGAGGTCTCGAAACGATGCGTAGCCTCATATCAGGTGATAAGCGGGAAGAAGACTCTCGCTGACTACGACCTGAAGAACGTCGACGAGGTCTGGGAAGAGCTCATGTCGATGAAATGAAACTTTTTTACTAACTCACATCATAGTCTTCGTCGGCTTCCATTTGTTTTATTTATCAAAACAAAGATAGTCAGTACATCAATCGGGGGCTATGTAAGATGGTTAAAGTCTCAGTGGTCTTGGGGAGCGACTCTGACCGAGAGGTAGGCGACAAGGCGGTTGCCATGCTAGGTGATTTCGGGGTCGAGCATGAACTTGTAGTCTACTCAGCTCACAGGGACCCCGAAGGCTTGAAAAAATACGTCGATTCGTCGGATGCTTCCATATTCATCGCGGTGGCCGGCCTCTCGGCAGCCCTCCCCGGGGCAATCGCGTCTCACACAGTCAGACCAGTGATAGGGGTTCCCAAAGATGCGAAGCTGGGAGGCCTTGACTCTCTTCTATCCATAGTCCAGATGCCCCCAGGGGTACCGGTTGCATGCGTGGGCATCGACAACGCGAGGAACGCAGCCCTCCTCGCGATTGAGGTCCTCGCCCTGAACGACGATGGTCTGAAAGAGAAACTTGAGGAATATAGAGAGAAGAGAAGGGCTAGAACTTAGACTCGACGTACCTTACTATCGAGTCGAAGAAGACCCTTCCATCGCCGTATGTTTCAGGGGTCCCAGCCTTGGTCCACTCAGGCATTAGATAGCCGAAGTAAGCCCTCTCGGGGTGGGGCATCAGACCGAGGACGTTCCCCTCGGGATTGCATATCCCCGCGATGTCGTGGAATGCCCCATTCGGGTTGTCCCACCACTCCCCGTCCGCGAAGGAGCCGTCTGCCTTCACGTACCTCCACACGATCTGGTCGTTGTCGTAGAGCCTCTGCAGCAGCTTCTCCCGTCCATCGGTGGGCAGGATGAACCTACCCTCCCCGTGGGCGATGGGGCAGCTTATCACGTGGTCCCCTGGGACGTGTGATAACATCTCGCAGTTTCCCTTCCCCACGTTCTTCATCCTGATCCATCGGTTCTGATATCCGTGGCTGCTGTTCGCCAAGGCGGCCTCCGGATACTGGGATCGTCCCTCGAATCCTGGCAGGAATCCTGTCTCAACTAGGACCTGGAAGCCGTTACAGATGCCGATGACCGGTCGACCCGTGTCTACGAACTCCACCATCTCCTTCCCGATGCGGTACTCCATCTCCTTCGCCTGGATTGCGCCACTCCGGACGTAGTCGCCGTAGCTGAACCCCCCGGGGAAGACGAGGACGTCGTAGTCAAGCAGGTTCCTGTCCCTGAAGATTTTCTGGATATGGACGAGGTCCGCCAGAACCCCGAGGTCGCGGAAGGCTCTGACCGTCTCAAGGTCACAGTTGGTCCCTGGAGCCCGCATGAGCAATACCTTGATGTCTTCCCGCTTCATCTCGGCACCTCCAGAGGGGTTTTCCACGCACTTATCAGCTCCTCCAGGGGAATCTCAACCAGGATCGCGTCCCCTTTCTTGACGGTGAGCTTACCGTCTCCCTTGACCTCACCCACCCTCGAGATGGTTGAGCCCTCCATGACGCTCTCGAATGCAGAAGTATTCTGCGGCTCGACCTCAACTAGGAGGCGTCCACAGGACTCGGAGAACAAAATGAAGTCGTCCCTCATCTCCTCCGAGGTCGGGACTAGTGAGATGTCCAGCACCAATCCGAGGTCGCCGGTGAACGCCATCTCAGCGGCTGAAACTCCTAGACCACCCTCTGAGAGGTCGTGGCAGGCCCTGACGTAGCCGGCGTCCATGGCCTCCGTTAGGCGTCTGTAGGCTGCTATACTCCTTTCAGCGTCCAGCTTGGGGACTGATGCACCCAGCTGCCCGTGGAGGTGGTAGTATTCGGAGCCGCCAAGCTCGGGTTTCGTCTCACCTACGAGATAGACGGAGTTCCCTTCCCCCTTGAGGTCCATAGTGACCGCCTTACGGATGTCAGGGACGATCCCCAAGGCGGTTATGAGGAGTGTGGGGGTCACCGGTCCCAGTGGTGACTCGTTGTAGAGGCTGTCCTTTCCCGAGACGAACGGTGTCCCGTATGCCTTCCCCACGTCGTAGCAGGCCCTGCAGGCGTAGACCAAGCCTCCGAGGCGGTCCTCGTACTCGGGGTTGCCCCACGTGAAGTTGTCCAGGAGAGAGATGCGCCTCCCCCCGACGGCCACGTTATTCCTGACGGCCTCGTCAATGGCCGCTGCTGCCATCCAGTAGGGGTCAATCTGCCCGTACCGGGGGTTGATCCCGCTGGAGACGGCTACGCCCTTCCAGCTATCGTCCAGAGGCTTCAGGACAGCCCCGTTGTTGGGCCCTGCTTTCCAGCCCTGGAGAGGCTTGACGACGGTCTGACCCTTGACCTCCTGGTCGTAGCGCCGAACTACCTTCTCCTTGCTCGCGATGTTGTATGCTGCTAGAAGCTTCAGCAGGATGGCTCCAAGGTCCTCAAGCTCGGGAATCTCGGGCTCCTCCCTAATCGGGGGCTTCCAGTTTGTGGAACGTTCAATCTTCGGGGGGTTGAAGAGTGCCTCCAAATCCAGTTTAGCGATCTCAGCGCCGTGGTGGTATA
>WOR8_10008225_pt1 | contig 11164 bp, 12 predicted proteins | sample DeeMarSeWOR38_10_FD_19890 | JGI IMG/M metagenome (IMG submission 19890)
GATTTTATACTCTTAATTTAACAAGCTACAATTTTATTCATAGTATGCATAGCTATATTGATTATTATGGAAAACTTTGGGAGACTGATGGATTTATGTATGGAGATAACATAACCGTTAGAGTTCAAGTTCAAGATCATTATTCAAATACTCCCCTTGGGGGTACTGCAAATTCTTCTCTATTTTACCCTAACGGAACTAAATTTGTGGGCGCAGAATTAATAGATTCCTCAGGAATTGTTAATGGGTCGGTTTTATTGTTCGATTTTGATAATCTCACAATATTAGAATTGACGAAAGATCTTACTGTATTTGGAAAATATTCCCTAGGGTTCTTTTGGTTTAATGGGTCAGCAATAGGATGTAAAAAATTTACTGTCTATATTGACAACTATGATGTAAAATTAGATAATTTAACTTATTTACCAAACTTGAAAAAAAACGTTCTTATTGGGGAGTTGAATAGAAAAGTATTTCAAAATTATAGTTTATTGATTGGTTCCATTAACGAGACAACTGGGCTTCCAACACCAAATTTCTATCCAATCAATAATTCTAACGTGAACCAGGAATATAGTTATAACTTAGGAGGGCAGGAATTATCAATTTTAATTGAATCCTTCCTACAGAGTGAAAATCTCCTAAATCCAAACGAAATTGTAAACTTTAAAGCAGTTATCAAAAATACTCATCCATTCATCCCGTTTGATGTTAAAATGAAAATTCAACTTGTATCATATATGAATGACAATTGGGTCATTGCAGAACAGACATCAAGTAACGTCAATTTAAAATTCTCTGGTCATCCTAATGATACCCATGAATTTGATGCTAATCTTACAATACCTTCCTACAATCCAGTTACTAGGATTTGGGAAGGTGTTAATGCTCCTATTAGGTTGGGGGGTGCAAAAGTTCTTATTACACTATTTATCGATAATATTGAAGTAGGAACCTTTGAATCCCCAGATTATTGTTTGCTTAGTAATGAACAAAATAACTTTTTTGAAGGTCATCTATTAGGATTAAAAATCAGTGAAGAGGTCACTTCTCGAAGTATCTTCAGTGAGTTTAGCAGAAATGAGTGTGTATATCTCCCTAATGCAACGACTTTCTTAGTAAACATAATTGATAAAAATTATGTGAGTAGTTATCAACAATATAAAGCAGATTTTACTTTAAAACTCAATAGCAAGTTTACAAATATAACAACTAGTCGAAGCTTCATTAGAGACGGGGAATCCTTTAATTTAAATTCCTTTTTAACAACTGAATTTGGTGAGGAATTAGCAGGAAAGAATGTCAGTTGTCAATACTATGATTCTGGAAATTGGTTTGATATTGATTCTGCCATTACTGACATTAACGGTTTCACCTCATTTTTCATTGATACTTTAAGTATTGATTTTGAGGGAGACTTGTTGGTACGATTATCTTGGGATGGTGATATTATCAATGGGTTATCTAAAAATATGTCGATTGATATTATTCATGATATTAACGATTTTTCCATTTCGATTAAAAAGAACGCTGTACTTATTTATAAAAATGGATTAACTACATTATCCATTACAATTCAAAATACAGGAAATTCAACATTAAAATTTCATAATATTTCAGTATCAATTGCTGGTAACCTCCAATATAATATAGTAGAAATTAATTATCTTGAACTTAATTGGATGAATTCTGGCGATAGGACCAAAATAATCATCGAAATTAGTATTCCCGAGATTAATAAATTAGATTTCTCCTTTTCAATTACCGCACAGAATATCATAACTGATGAGAATATTACAATTTCAAAGCAATCAATTTTTACTGTAAATGACCCGCCAATACTCGATTATATCATTGAATTATTTATGTTTATCATGATCGGCTTCCTGGTTGTACTGTGGGTTGTAAGTGCGTTGTACTCTAGAAGAATTAAAAGAAGAATTGAAGCCCCCGTAGAGGAGGAAGATGTTCGAAGGAGACCTAGAAAGGGAAGATATGTCCCCGTAGCTGAGTTGAAAAAACCAAGTCCAGAAAAACAAGCACCAAAAAAGAAAGCGAAAAAAGTGCCAGAGGAAACTGTCCAAAAGAAGACTACCGACTTAGATTCTTTGCTAGAAGAAAGAGGATTAGCAGATAAAAAGAAGAAACCGAAAAAATAGATTAGTCTTAAGCTAATCTACTTTTTTTTTGAAAACAGCTTTTTCTGAAAATAAAAGTAAGTTAAAGGGTTGATATTGAGATCAAATTTCTTTTTAATAATGCAAGAGAGCTTCTTCCATCAACTCCCGCCAGAGCAATTAACACATTTTTTTCAGAGCCCACTAACACTGCAAATCCGCCTTCTAATTCAATTGTTGTAGTTTTTAACCCACCTTTGGAAATATCGTTCCCCAAGGTGTTTGAATCTTTAATGATTACTGCACATGCCTTCGCGATTTTTGCATGATCCATTTCAGTAATTGTTTGACCAACTAATACCTTCCCATTCGAATCAGCAGCTATTAAACCCTCACATTCGGGAACAATATCCATGAGTTCCGCTAATTTTTGTTCTAGAACTTCTTTATCAGCCATGATTTAATCCTTATAGAATTATTTGAATAGATATGAATTGTAAAATTGGTAGAGAATAACTCGTAAATATTTTTATAGTTTAATTATATCGTTTAAGCAATTTAAATGTATCAAATATATAAAGAAGGATTATAGTGAAAATCAAATAGAAATTTGGTTATTTCAAAATAATTAAAATCAGATTTTCTTCTAGTGCAACCATAGTCTCCCCTTTTGAGGTTTCTAATCTTATAAATCTTAAATCCCCCTCTTTGAGTGCCTCAACGACTTGTTTCCCCTTCCCAATAAGTGACGTTACATACGCAGCAACTTCCTCACTAAGTTCTATTTCCATATTTGAGTCAATTGGAAGTCCAGATGAATCACAGATAATGACTCCACGAATTCCTTCTCTCTCTTCGAACCGTCGAATTATTGCCTTCACTTCACCACGATTGATCAATTTCTCATACACCTTAAGGATTGAAAAGTAACTTGTAATTTTAATAATATAATAGAGTTAGGGTTTTTAAAAATTTAGGTTCAACTTGGTTGTTTAACGCTAATAAAAGTTGAAATAAAGGTAGTTTCTTAAAGATCTTCCTTTTTCAGAAATTCCGTTCTAAACATATTTGATTTTCTTTCTTCACCAACAGATGTAAGAAATCCTTGGTAGGAATGCCCCGAAAAAATTAGGAAATCGTCGGTAATTTCGGGATTATACATTATTTTATTTTGAATAGATGAAAATAAAAGTCTTGAATTCCCACCCCCAAAATCAGATCTCCCAATACTTCTTCGAAAAATTAAATCTCCTGTAAAGATAATTCCATCAATTTTCTTACCATTATACTCTTTCACATCTTTTGAATAATAACATAAGGAATCAGGTGCATGTCCCGGGGTTTCTAAAACATGTAATGTTAATTCACCGATGTTAATTATGTCTCCTTCGACCAACTCTCTTGTTGCTCCTACATGGGCTTTTCTAGCTCTTTTATGAAACATTATAGGAATATCAAAATAGCTTGCTACAACATCTACTGCGCCTGTATGATCTCCATGTCCATGAGTTATTAACACAGCAATTGGTTTTGCGTTCAATTCTTCAATGGTTTTAATAATTAGTTTTGGTTCACTACCGGGATCGATAACCACAACTTCTCTTGTTTCTGAGGATCCGAAAATATAGGCATTGGTTATATAGAATCCTACAACTAGATTTTTTAAAATCAAAGTTTCTTCCCTTCGTTTTGAGCATAAAAATAAAATAATAAAATGGGGTTTATTTCTTTACTAAATTATTAATTTCATTTAATTTAGTATATACTTTTAAACCCTTATCAGTTAGTTTAATATTCTTAACTTTGTTATGATGCTCAATTTCAATAAGCCCTTTTTTGATTAGCTCATCTTTTACTCTAAAAAACGAATTATAGTATGAGAACTTATTTAATTCGTTATAAAAGGTATGCTTATCTAACGAATTCCCATTTTGTGTGAGAACAAACATCGTATCCTTGAAACCTTTCTTCTTCAGCAACGAAATTAAATCTTCAAAAATCATTTTTATCCTATACCTAATTAAAATATTGGTTACTAAATTGTAAATGAGAATTAAAAAAGACTTAAAAAATCTTTGATCTCAAAATTATTCTGTTTGGGTGTCTGTAACAATTTATTATACGCATTTATTTGGCATGTAAAAATAATTCACAGATATTATATTAACCTCGTCTTTTAAGTGCAAAACTTTCATTTATTTAATCAAAGTCTAATCAATGTTCATTTAGATTTTCTATTTATTTGGATATGGGAACCTAAAGCCATAAGGATGTGTAATTCTAGGATGGGATCTTTGTGGGTAATATTTAAATATGAACCATTCCAATAAAAAAATTAGCAATAAAAGATCACTAATTGAACAATATTACCAATACAACCTCAAAATGCTAAACGAACAAATAAAAAATAGAGGTGATATTAAAAAGCTAAACATAAGTTCTATAATGGTAGAAAGTTTTGAAAAAAGTAATAAAGAAGTTACTCAGATACCCTCCCTAAAACTTTATCATATAAAAGAGCGTATATTAGAAAGTTTTATCGAGGGGAAATTAAAAAAAAAACGTTAACCAACCTATTTCTTTTCATTATTTAAGTAATACCGTTAATTTCTTAATTCTTCAATTTTTTATTTATATTAGTAATGACCAGTGAATTAGCGGATATAGTTATTATTGGACATTTAGCAAAAGATATTAATGAAATCGATGGAAAGAGTGTTCTATCTTTAGGGGGTGCCGTGTATTATGGGGGAATTGCGGGAAGCCATATGGGATTAAAAATAACAGTAATAACACGATTGGCCCATAAAGATTTTCACTTTCTAGAAGTCTTTAAACGAAATGGGATAAAATATTTCGCATATCCTTCTACTGAAACCTCAGGTTTAAAAAATATCTATTTATCTTCTAATATGGAATTTAGAGATTACTTTCCTTTAGGTTTTGCAGGGTTATTTAAGAAAGAAGAGATTCCTGAGATTAATACCAAATTCTTTGTTGTTGGGCCGATTATAGCGGGAGAAATAGATTTAGAGTTATTAGATTATATTAAGAAAAAGTATCCTGAAAAAATATGCTTGGATATACAAGGTTTTATAAGATTCAGAAATGAATCAAAAGTATATTATTCACCGATTCCTATAGAAGAGAAAAAGGAAATCCTCGCAAACGTAAATGTACTTAAAGTGGATCAAACTGAGGCAGAGATATTAACTGATCAAAAGAAAATCTCAAAAGCAGCAGAGGATTTGCTCAGATGTGGTCCGGAAGAAATACTCATTACTCATGAAGGGGGCATATCATTATTTACCAAATCTGAATCTTATAATTTTGCCTGGAAAAATCGGGATTTTTTAGGGCGAACAGGAAGGGGAGATACCGCTTTTATAAGTTATCTAGGATCTCGAATAACGAAGTCTCCTCATGAAGCTCTCAAATTCGCAGCCGCTCTTACGTCTCTTAAGATGGAGTTACCCGGACCCTTTGCTTTACCGTTATTTCAAGTTACCAGTTTAATAAGAAAAGAATATTGAGGAATGTTCATGAAAATTGGGGGAATTATTGATATCTCGACAAAGGATATACCTCATAAGTCTGCGATGGTTATATTTACAGTAGGGTGCAATTTTAAATGTGATTTCTGTCATAATAAATATCTCTTACAACTAAACGTTGGAAGAGAATACGAGATTAATGAACTGATAGATATGATCACTACTAACTTGTTGGTAACTGGAGTCAGTATTACAGGTGGAGAACCCACACTTCAAAAAGATTTGTTAGACCTTTGTAAAGAAATTCAAAAAGTGGGAAAATATCTAAGTATAGACACAAATGGCTCAAATCCAGATATTATTAGGAAAATCGCGCCGTACGTAAATAGAGTTGCATTAGATTTAAAGGGTCCCCCAGATCCTGAAAAATTAGAGACAATTGCGCGTATAAAGGTAGATCTAGGTCGAATAAAAGACACGATTGAATTTTTAAACTCCCAGATGGAAATTGATTTTGAAATACGAACTACTTATATTGCAGACTTGTTGAATAACCATGATATTAAGAATATTATGAGATTTCTTACTAAAATGGGATTTTCAGGAAATTTTGTTCTTCAACAATATCTATTTTCTGAGGGTGTTGGTGAAGAATTTAAGAGAATCTTTTCAAAACCAGAACATGAAGAACTAGTGAAAATATTAAGCCCTTTCAAAGATTTAAAATTCCCATTCAAAATCTATTTAAGAGACGATATTGTAGGATATCGAATTATTGATAAGTTAAATGATGTTAGAGTAGAGGATACTAAATGAACAAAAAGAAAGAAGATGATGAAGATGATGATCTTGAAGATGAATTAGAAAAACAATGGGAGTTACAAGATCAAATTCATCGGAAATGTAAAATGAAAGAAAAATCAAAACAATTGTATCTAGATTGATTTCTTATCTAGAGAGCGCTGATTTTAGTCTTACTTTTAGTTTAGGATAAACTGATTTAAGTATGCTTAATTAGCTTATTTTGTGGTTTTTGTTTCGATTTTTGATTTCATTGCGTAGAATATGACTACGCCACATATAATAATAATTCCTTGAATAATTATGGTCCATAAATCAAATGTAAATAGCAGTCCGAAACAGACAATGCATCCTAAAAGTGCAATTATTGATACCCAACGAATATTGGGTTTTAACTTAAACGGTCGTTCAAGTTCAGGTTTTCTTTTACGCAAAACCAATAGGCTTAGATTCACCAAGAAAAAATTAATTAACACGCCAAAAACGGTTGCATCAGCAACAGTTTTTATATCACCCAGAAACAAGGGTATTAAGGTTAAAACCATCGTTATTAACACAGCTAGAGCAGGTGTTCTAAATTTCGACGAAATTTTACTTAGTCCTTCGGGTAATGCTTTATCTCTCGCCATCCCGTACATCATTCTTGAAGTGACAATCATCATTATTAGAACAGTGTTTGCTGTTGCGAAGAGAGCTATGAATGACATAATTATTCCCCCAATAGGTCCTAATACTGCTGAGGCAACATCGCTTAAGGGAGCTGAGGAGGAGGCAATCACAGTATATGGTAAAATACTAATTACTGATAGAGCAGTTAGACAATATAAAACAGTTGTAATAATTATCGAATAGATTATAGCTCGAGGAAGATTCCTTGAAGGTTCTTTTGCTTCCTCAGCGACATTCACAATATCTTCAAATCCGATGTAAGCGAAGAATATTAAAGCGATAGCCGAAAAGATTGCACCATAAGACCCTCCTATTGGTAATACAAAATAATTGACCGTACCTAATGACGGCATACCAATTATAATAATCAAGATGAGTCCAGAAGCCTCAATTAGTGTAAACGCAATATTTGTCCATGTGGATGCTCTTATACCAATGAAATTAATTAGGCTTACGACAACTACAAGGATAATTGCAAAAATTACCACAAGAAAATATGGAGAAATTCCAATTAAGTTGGCTAAATATCCAGCAAAACCTAGAGCAACTGTAGCTGCTGAGAGTATTCCTGAAAATATTATTATCCATCCTACTAGAAACGATAAAAGGCGGATCTTGAATGCTTTTTCTGTATACACAAACTCAGCAGCACTTTTTGGGAACATAGCGGAAAGTTCGGCGTATGATAATCCAGTTAACGCTCCCGTAATAGATGCCAATATAAAAGCTAACCAAGATAAATTACCGGTTATCCCTACAACTTCACCAATTAATGCATATATCCCCGCACCTAATACATTTCCGACGCCATAAATTGTAAGTGCAAATAATGAAATTCTACGTTTTAATTTAGGTTTTTTTTCATTTTCTACCAATTCAACTTGCCTCCTTATTATACCATAGTTTATTTTTCGTCTTATAAAAAGTTATATTTTGTAAAATAATAGTTTTTAAAACACTATTTTAGATATTACTTAAACTCAATGGTGAATAAAATAAATTCAAAGAATATTTATGATAATCAAAATTTCAGTGTAGATGAGCCTGTTAAGGATCCTATTTATAAATCATCATCTTTCAAAGTAATGCGAATTTCTCTTAAAAAAGGATTAGTAATCCCACCGCACAATGGTTCTCATGTTGTACTTTTTTTAGTGTTAAAAGGGAAAGGTGCTTTCATGTCTAACTCTGGTGAAGTAGTTTTAGAGAAAGATGATTATATCACTATTGGTGAAAATGAAACAAGAGGTATCAGAAGTTTAGAAGACTTGGTCGTACTTGCGGTGCGTGATTAATTGTAAGTTACTTTAACTTTTCCCAAGCGAACTGCATTCGAATTGGAAAGAGGAATGGAAAACCTGGATTAAAAATGACTCAATACTTTTTTTATATACACTCTCAATAATTATAATTCCCGCTATCTTTTTCCTTCTGCTATATAATTTAAATAATACGCTAACAATAAGTTTTACAATTCCTTTTTTCAATCTTTCTACACTACCATACATCATCCTAGGATTAGGATCAGGAATCATGAATTTTCTATATCTAAGAGAAATGAAAGGTCGACACACGATGATCCTCTTGATTATTCGTCCACTTTCTGTAATATTATTCTTGTTATTTGTACCAATCTCCCCATTTCCGATTTTAGGAGGAGCTATTTCTCAAATCCTTTTCATTTTCTTAATCGGAGTTATCCTCTTTTACATCAGAAGTTTAGTTAATTACTTATCCAAGATTTATAAAAATAGTACCTCCCTTTATCTATTAATAATGCTCCCATTTGTGATCTTCTATGTGCGAGTGTTTTTTAGAATTATTTAATTTAGCATAATAGAAATCAGAATTTACTTCCATGTTGGGATCACTTACTAGGGACGAATTGAAATCAAAGGGACAATATCGTTTCCTTTGCTATAAGAAACAAAGTTTTTAGATGTTTTTCAGTTAAATGAAAATGAAGTTCCCATTCTTCTTCACTTAAATAATCACTTATTGTAAATATGGCACCAGCATCTACATTCAAATATTTTGATACTGCGAATATAGCAGCCGCTTCCATATCTACTGTTAAAACATTTTCTTTCCTATATTTTTCTATTTCAGCAAAAGTCTCTCGATATGGAGCATCAATAGTCCAACCCGTACCTACTGTATAATCTAGGTCTAATTTCTTCATAATTTCATTTGATTTATTAATTAACAGTTTTGAAGCAAAAGCATATTTTTGGTATTTTAAGTAATGATGTGAAACTCCTTCATCTCTGATAGCTTTATCGCATATAACTAAACTTCCTAATTTCAATTCTTTTTGTAGAGATCCTGCTGTACCTATTGATAAAAAAAATTTGACTCCGAATTCAGCAAGTTCTTCAAGTAAAATCGAAACCATAGGTGCCCCAATACCAAACCCACCACAGATTCCTATTTGCTTGTTATTTTCTTCCAAAATGTAGAAAAAATCACCAAATACGTATTTGATCTTCTTAACCTTATGGTTATTGATTATATAATTAAATAATCCAGATGAGTAGCAGATTATTGTTCCCTTAGGAGGGGCAATTTTAGGAATTCTTCCTAATTCTTTTTTATAGCTCCAAGATTTTGTGGCTGTTGCGAAAGATTTTTCATGATATTTTTCAGGAAAATTAGGAAAAGGCATTTCTATAAATTTTTAGGGCTTATTTTGAATTAAGTATATGAATCAATAATTATAAATAGTATTTAGCTTTCTATAAAATTAAAAAATCGATTACTCTCTTCTAAATACGAATTATGCATTGAACGCTCGAGACTTTTTACAGAAATCTATAAAAAATATCCAGAGGACCCGGAAATTCTAAAAAAAGCAAAAGCTATTGCTCATACATTGAAAAATATGACTATTTTCATTAGAGAGGATGAGCTCCTTGTTGGTAATGAAACGAGTAAAAATCTAGGTGAGAAAGTTAACCTAGATTTGTACTCGTATGATGGTACATTAAGTAAACGTAAGAATATTAAGAAATATGCCAAAAGGAAGGTACAACCCTTTCAAATGGAAGAGAATGAAATTGACGAATTATTAGAATTACTTCCACAATGGAAAGGAAAAGCATTATATAGTGATATTATTCCCCAAAGGATTTATGATGAAAAACTTGTTACAGGATTAGACAGAATAGCTTCGACAGCTCCTAATATTGGCATAGTAAATGGAACTAATGAAGGCCATATCTGTATTGGATATGATAAGCTTTTGAGATTAGGTTACGTGGGGATAATACAAGAAGCAGAATCATTTCAATCAAAATTAAATACAGATGATCCAGAATATATTGAAAAATTTAATTTTCATACAGCAGTAAAAATCTATTATACAACAGCAATCGAATTTTCAAAAAGATATTCCGAGCTTGCGTTTAGTTTAGCGATCGAGGAGAAAGAAGAAGAAAGGAAGAAGGAACTCAATATCATTGGGGAAATGATGAAAAAATTATCTGAGGAAACTGCTGATACTTTTTATGAGGCAGTCCAGCTCATACATTTTACCCAAAATATAATTAATATCATTTATCAGAGAAGTGTTGTCGCATTAGGAAGATTGGATCAAATTCTTTGGCCATTTTATCTAGCTGATATAAAAAACAAAAATATTACCAAAGACTTTGCTTTAGAACTCATTGAAGAGTTAAACCTAAAGCTAACTTGGAATGTCACATTGCTTCCTACTGACTATACTTCAGTAGCAAACGCACTAGGGCAGAATACGCAAACGATAACGATATCAGGAGTTGATAAGGATGGCAATGATGCTACGAATGAATTATCCTACCTATTTCTCGAAGCGTATAGAAATATTAAAGCACTCACAACGGATCTCTCAATAAGAATTCATACTGATACACCTGCTCAGTTTTTAGTGGAAGCTTTAAGTGTTTTTCAAGAAACATCTGGAATCGCTTTTTACAATGATGAAATTATTATCCCCGCTATGAAACACGCGGGATATACTTTGGAGGATGCTAGAAATTATGCAATAATAGGATGTGTTGAGCCTACAAGTCAAGGAAATACTTATGCCGCCACAGGGCGAATGTT
>WOR8_10006855_pt1 | contig 11162 bp, 9 predicted proteins | sample DeeMarSeWOR38_10_FD_19890 | JGI IMG/M metagenome (IMG submission 19890)
ACTCGGGGAAGTCTTCATACTCGATCCACAGGATCCGGCCGTCGGGATAGCTGCCCGCCATCAGCATATGACGATCCTGCGTCGTGTCGTAAACGAGCGGGACCAGGCCATCCGGACGACCATCACCGCTTTCATGCACCAGGAAATTCATGCGATGCCTGTCCTGGTCGTGGAACGCGAACATCAGGTCCCAGTCATCCCAGGCGTCTTTTCCCGGAGAGAATTCTTCCCAGAGTTTCCTGCACTCCAGGGTGTCGGTTTCAGTGCGGATCACGGCCATGCGCTGAGAATATCGCAGGCTGCCGGCAACGCAATATGCCGCGGCCTCGCATGGTAATGTCTGTCGCTCGTGCGGGTGTTCTCCTGTTACGATCTGCTGACCCTGATTACGCACGTTGTCGTGAGCACCGAACCTGAAATCCAAGCTGCCGCGGTCGTCTTTCGGCTCGGCGAACACGATCGTCGCGCGCTGGCCGACTTCGCCCGGGAGCTGGCGGACAGCGGCTACCGGGTCGGTGGCATGGTGCAGCTGGCTTATTTCGACGACGAGGGCCGCCGCACGCACATCGACAGCGTCGACCTTGCCACGGGCGACCACGTCATGATCAATCAACCCAGTCGCCTGTTTCCTGACGGCAAGGAATGCACGCTCGATACGGCGGCACTCGCCGATGCGGGTGCGCCGCTGCGGCGCGCGCTCAACGACCGGCCGGATGTCGTCATCGCCGAGAAGTTCGGCGAGCAGGAACGAGTCGGAGAAGGGCTCGCTGACGATATTTTGAACGTCATCGCGGAAGGCCTGCCGATCCTGGTACTGGTGCCCGAGGCGGACCTCGAATGCTGGCGCGAGGTGACCGGCGGCGAGATCGCGGAGTTGCCGTGCGAGGCAGACGCGCTGCGGCGTTGGTGGCGCGACAGGACAACGGGCATTGCGCACGGCACCCTGGAGAATGGCGACCAGTTCCTGGAAACGACGACGGTACTGCCGCAGGTCCGTGAAGACGTGTTTGATTTCTTCGCTGACGTCGAAAACCTGCAGCGCATCACGCCGCCGGAGCTTGCCTTCCAGATCCTGACGCCGACCCCGGTCGCTATTGGAGAGGGCGCGATCATCGACTTTCGTCTGCGTCTCTTCGGCGTACCCTTTCGCTGGCGCACCCGGATCGTCCAATGGCAGCCGGCCGACCAGTTCATCGACGAGCAGATCCGCGGGCCGTACGGCAGCTGGCGGCACCTGCACACGTTTGTCGAGTGCGAGGCGGGCACGCGGATGACCGATCGCGTGGAGTACCGGCTGCCGTTCCAGCCTTTCGGCTCCATCGCGCTGCCGCTGGTGCGGCGACAGCTGGATCGGATCTTTCGCTATCGCGCGAGCACCATCCGGCAGCTGCTGGCCGGCGACGGCGGCCTGCAATCTTGAGTTGGGACGACCAGTCCCCAATTAGAGAAGGATGACAATGCGACGCCCCACCGGACGATGAACGCCCACGCCCTGCACGACGGGACGCCGGATCTCGGCAAAACAGTCGACACCGCGGGCACTGAGCTTCTGCGTCTTGCACGGAGTTCGATCGAATACGGACTCATCCACGAAGTGCCTTTGCCGGTCGATTGCGACGAATTGCCCCGCGAGTTTGCCGATCTCGCGGCGACATTTACCACCCTGCGCTTCGAGGGCCGGCTGCGTGGCTGTTGCGGAACGCTCGAAGCCGTGCGCCCGCTTGCTGAAGACGTGACCCGTTCCGCGTTCCAGGCGGCCTTCCGGGATATCCGCTTCGAACCTGTCGGCAAACACGAACTGGGCGCCATCAGGCTCGAGGTCTCCGTGCTGTCGCCACTGGAATCGATACCCTTCTCCGATGAAGCTGACTTGCTGGACCGGTTGACGCCGGGCATCGACGGGCTCGTCATCATGGCGGAAGGTCGCCGCGCGACATTTCTCCCGAAAGTCTGGGAGATGTTGCCGGATCCGCAGCAATTCCTTGCCGCGCTCAAATCGAAATGCGGCCTGGCAGAGAATTACTGGTCGGAGCGCCTCGCGTTCCAGCGCTACCGCACGACGTCCTACGAAGAAGCGGTCGCAGGGAAATAGCATGTAAACTTGGCGCGTGTTCCCAACCGCGGCCAGACAAACCGCAGGTTAGTGCCATGACTGCTGTAACCCGCTTTCGCCCGCGACGTTCCTGCCTGTATGTACCCGGGGCCAACGCCCGGGCACTGGAAAAGGCAAAGTCGCTGCCCGCGGACGTGTTGATCCTGGACCTGGAGGATGCCGTTGCGCCCGATGCGAAGGCGGATGCCAGGGAGTCCATCCTGGCCGCGGTCGGCGACCGTTCTTACGGCGCCCGCGAAGTCCTGGTCCGGGTCAACGGGCTCGACACGGAGTGGGGGCGGGACGATCTCGAAATGGCGGTCTCCGCCGGCGTCGATGGCGTGCTGGTACCGAAGATAACGAAAGGCAAAGACGTTCGTGTCATCAATCGATTCCTGAACGACGCGGGGGCATCGCCCAGCCTGGGACTCTGGGTGATGATCGAGACGCCGCTCGCGATCCTCAACATCAGGAAGATCGCCAGGGCGTCGGCAAAGACGCGGCTGACCGGTTTCGTGATGGGCACCAACGATCTCGCGAAGGAGTTCAACGCTGTTGCGACACCGGATCGTCTCGCATTCCTGTTTTCATTGTCTGCTGCGCTCGCGGCGGCGCGCGCGTATAGCCTCGCTGCGATCGACGGCGTGTACAACGATATCGATAACCACGCAGGGCTATCGACGGAATGCGAGCAGGGCAGGGTACTCGGGTTCGATGGCAAGACCCTGATTCATCCCGGACAGATCGAGACGGCCAACGGGGTCTTCTCCCCGGGCGAGGCCGAACTCAGCCATGCGCGGGACGTTATCGCGGCCTTTGCGCTTCCCGAGAACCGGGGCAAAGGCGTCATCAGCCTAAACGGTCAAATGGTCGAATTGCTGCACCTGGTGCAGGCGGAGCGGCTGGTCGCGATCGACGACGCTATCCGAGAGATGGCGTCGTAACCTGGTGCGCCTCAGGGTGCTCAGGGATTGTTGACGAAGCTTGCCGTCTCCCTGACGGTCGGCGCATTAATCGCCGAACGGTACTGCGCTTCGTATTCGGCCGCCTTGCTGGCGCGCTTGATCATGCCTTCCAGGTTCGGCCGCTTGCCGTCAGGAGTCTCTGCGGAGCCGATGCCGCCGCCGAACTCGAAGATCATTTTCACGCCTTCGCCGAACGCCGCCAGCAGGTTCGCATGCCACATCACCGGGTTGAACAGCTGGTAATAGAGACCTTCACGGATCTTTGCCGGATCGGCTTCGTGGAAGCCGCCCGTGTAGTTGGACAGGACGCGCGCTTCGGCTGACTCGAAGCTGGCTTCTTCCAGCACCGGCCGAAACAGCTCGGCGGCTTTATCCATGTAAAAAGTGTGGAAGGCGCCCTCGGTTTTCAGTCGTACCGGCCGCTTTCTCGCGAACTGTTCCTGGACTTCCTGCTCGACCAGCTCCAGGTCTTCGGCCCGGCCGCCGACGACGGTCTGCTCGGGCAGGTTGCAGCCGGCAACCGCGCAGCGGTGTTTCTCGGCAATGGGCCTGATGACGTCGAGCGCCAGCGGGAAAGCGCTCATCTCGCCTTCGCCGTGGGTGCCCATCAGCTCGCCACGCTTCTGCACGAGTTTCAGCGCGCTCTCGAAACTGAGAACCTTCGCAGCAACGAGCGCCGTGTATTCGCCGAGGCTGTGCCCCGCGGCGATAGCGGGCCGGAGGCGGTCGTCGGTCAGTTCCCTGAAGATCTCGAGGCATGCGACGGAATGAGTCAGCAATGCCGGCTGCGTGTACCGGGTGAGGTTCAGTTTGTCTTCCGGGTCCTTGAAAGAAAGCTCCGCGATGTCGTAACCGAGAACTTCGCTCGCCCGGGCGTAGACTTTCCTGGCAACCTCGAATTCCTCGTGCAGGTCGCTGCCCATGCCCGCGTACTGGGACCCCTGCCCCGGGAAGACGTACAGGATGTGATTTTCGTAGTCGGGCATCGCCGCAAAACTCCGTTTTGTTTGAACCAGTTTACGTTAGCTTTTCGAAAGCTTCACGCACCTCGGGCGGTGCCTGCACGAGTTCGATAAGCACGCCTTCGCCGCCAATCGGCAGCTCCTCGTTGCCTTTCGGATGGATGAAACAGATGTCGAAACCGGAAGCGCCCTTGCGGATACCGCCGGGGGCAAACCGGACGCCCTGGCTACTCAGCCACTCGACTGCTGCCGGCAGGTCGTCGATCCACAAGCCGACGTGATTGAGCGGCGGCGTCTGCACCCTGGGCTTTGCATCAGGGTCCAGCGGCTGCATGAGATCGACTTCGACTTTCAGCGGGCCGGAACCCAGCACGGCAATGTCTTCGTCGACGTTTTCCGACTCGCTCCGGTAGTTACCGCTCAGCTCGAGACCCAGCGTATCCACCCACAACGAGCGCAAGCGGGACTTGTCGAGCCCGCTTACGGCGATCTGCTGTATACCCAGCACCTTGAATGGCCGGCTGCTCATTTATGCCTCCGTGTCGGGCTCACTCACCCTGTTTATTTATGACGTTCGAGAAAGATCTCGAGTAGTGTCCGCGCGGCAACGGTGGGCGGGATCCGCCCCTCGCTGGTCGCCGCTTCCAGCTCCGAAAGTTTCCGCCGGACCTGCGGATCGCTCCTGAGTGCGTCGACCAGGTTGTCGGTGACGTCCGACCACATCCAGTCCCGGGCCTGCGCCGCGCGCCGCACGGTAAGCTCGCCGGTCGAGCTCAGCACTTCGTGATGGCGCAACACGGTCTCCCAGGTCTCATCGATGCCGACGCCGTCGCGAGCCGAACAGCAATTCACCTCGACCTTCCAGTTCGGCGAACGTGGATGCAGCAGCTGCAAGGCATTGCGATACTCGGCCGCCGCTCGCCTCGCGAGGTTTGCCAGGTCGTCGTCAGCCTTGTTGATCAGGATGAGATCGGCCAGTTCCACGATGCCGCGCTTGATGCCCTGCAGCTCGTCGCCGGCGCCGGGCAGGAGCAGCAGCAGGAACATGTCGGTCATGTCCGCCACCTTGGTCTCGGATTGCCCGACACCCACGGTCTCGACGATGATGACGTCGAAACCGGCTGCCTCGCAGAGGATCATCGCCTCGCGGCTGCGCCGGGTGACGCCGCCCAGCGTCTTGCCCGCCGGCGAAGGCCGGATATAAGCCTCGCTGCGGCGGGACAGCTGTTCCATGCGCGTCTTGTCACCGAGGATCGAACCGCCGCTGATCGCCGAGGAGGGATCCACGGTGAGCACGGCCACGCGGTGACCGGCGTCGATCACGTGATTGCCGAGTGCCTCGATAAACGTCGACTTGCCGACTCCGGGAACGCCCGAGATCCCCAGCCGGATCGAGTTGCCGGCGGACGGCATGAGCCGCTCGAGCAGGTCCGCGGCAGCTGCGCGATGGTCGCTGCGCGTCGATTCGATCAGCGTGATCGCCTGCGCGAGAATCCTCCGGTTTCCCGCGAGCACGCCGTCTGCCAGTGCGGCGGTGTCCTGCTCCGGATCGGGCGTGCGCTTTGGTGGCGCCACCTGCGCTACTCCAGTTCCAGGATCTTATCGTCCACGGCGAGTGTCGTGCCGGCCTCGAAGTAGATCTTCGCCACGACGCCGTCGCGCTCCGCGTGCAGCGTGTTCTCCATTTTCATGGCCTCGACAACGGCCAGCTGTTCGCCGGCGCTGACGGCATCGCCTTCCTTGACGGACAGCGACACCAGCAGGCCCGGCATCGGAGACAGCAGGAACTTCGACATATCCGGCGCTTCTTTCACCGGCATGTATTTGAACAATTCGGCAGCGCGCGGCGTGAGGATCGTTACGTCCGAACGGCGACCGGCATGCTGCACGCGGTAGGTCTGCACGGCACGCTCGACCTGGGCAAACACTGCCTTGCCGTTGATCGTGCCGCCAAAGAGCTGCTGGCCAAACGTCCAGCCTGAACGGACGCTATTGATCTTGCCGTCTATGGTGATATCGAAGCCGCCTTCCGCAGGTTCGATGGTGATCGGGTGGTGCTGGCCATCGATGACCGCAACCCACTCCCGCGGTACCTTGCGTTCGTGCCCGCGCAGCTGGCCGCCGATGCGGGCGGCGCGATCGCGGTAACCGCGCAACATCGACGCTGCTACCGCGATGGTTACAGTGGGGTCCTCGAGATCGCCGGCTGACGGATCGAAACCGTCCGGGTACTCCTCGCCTATCATGTTCGTCGAGATGTTGCCGTCGATGAAGCGCTCGTGCCGCATCAGCGCCGACAGGAATCCCATGTTGCTCGACACGCCGCGGATGACGAACTGGTCGAGCGCGGTGCACATGCGGGCGCGGGCTTCTTCGCGGTCTGCGCCGTAAGTGATGAGCTTGGCGATCATCGGGTCGTAGAACATCGAGATCTCGCCGCCTTCGTAGACGCCGGTGTCCACGCGGACGTGTTCGTCCTCCGCGGGCGGGCGGTAGTACACGAGCCGGCCGGTCGACGGCAGGAAGTTGCGAGCCGGGTCCTCGGCATAGACGCGGGACTCCATGGCCCAGCCATTGATCGGAACGTCAGCCTGCTCGATCGGCAGCTTCTCGCCGTTCGCAACGCGGATCATCAGCTCGACAAGGTCGAGGCCGGTGATCAACTCGGTCACCGGGTGCTCGACCTGCAGCCGGGTGTTCATCTCGAGGAAGTAGAAGTTACGGTCCCTGTCGACGATAAACTCGACGGTGCCGGCCGACTCGTAATCCACGGCCTTTGCGAGCGCCACGGCCTGCGTGCCCATCTTCTTGCGCGTGGTTTCGTCGAGAAACGGCGAGGGTGCCTCTTCGATGACCTTCTGGTGACGCCGCTGCAGCGAGCATTCGCGCTCGTTGAGGTACACGGCATTGCCATGACGGTCGGCCATGACCTGGATCTCGATGTGCCGCGGCTCCTCGATGAATTTCTCGACCAGGATCTGGTCGTTGCCGAAGCTCGAGCGGGCCTCGTTCGCGGCACGTTCGAAGCCGTCCCGGCACTCGGCGTCGTTGCGGGCCACGCGCATGCCCTTGCCGCCGCCGCCGGCCGTCGCCTTGAGCATGACCGGGTAGCCGATGTCGTTGGCCACTTCGACGGCGTGCTCGGCGTCCTTCATCGCGCCGGGGAAGCCCGGGATGGTATTGACGCCGGCCTCGTCGGCCAGTTTCTTGGACGTGATCTTGTCGCCCATCGCTTCTATTGCACGGGTGTTCGGGCCGATGAAGACGATGTTCGCCGCCTCCAGGGCCGCCCGGAACTCGGCGTTCTCCGACAGGAAACCGTAGCCCGGGTGCACGGCCTCGGCACCGGTATCCAGGCAGGCCTGGACGATCCTGTCTTTCAGCAGGTAACTCTGCGCCGAGGGCGGGGGACCGATATGGACGGCCTCGTCGGCCATCTGCACATGCAACGCGTCGCGATCGGCGTCGGAATAAACGGCGACGGTTGCGATGCCCATGCTGCGCGCGCTCTTTATGACGCGGCAGGCGATTTCACCGCGGTTCGCAATCAGGATTTTCTTGAACATCGGCGGCCCCTTTAAAGCGGAATGTTGTCGTGCTTGCGCCAGGGGTTGTCGAGCTTCTTGTTGCGGAGCACGGCAAGCGAGCGGCAGATGCGTTGTCGGGTCGTATGAGGCGCGATCACGTCGTCGATGTAGCCGCGGCTGCCGGCGACGAACGGATTGGCGAATTTCTGGCGATATTCCTCGGTGCGCCTGGCGATCTTCTCTTCGTCGCCGAGGTCCTCGCGGAAGATGATCTCTACCGCGCCCTTGGGCCCCATGACCGCGATCTCGGCGCTCGGCCAGGCCAGGTTGACGTCACCGCGCAGGTGCTTGGAGGACATGACGTCATAGGCGCCGCCATAGGCTTTGCGCGTAATGACGGTGACTTTCGGCACGGTGGCCTCGGCGTAGGCGAACAACAGTTTCGCGCCGTGCTTGATGATGCCGCCATGCTCCTGCGCCGTCCCGGGCAGGAATCCCGGCACGTCGACGAAGGTCAGGATGGGAATATTGAAGGCGTCGCAGAATCGCACGAAGCGACCGGCCTTGATCGACGACTTGATGTCCAGGCAGCCGGCCAGCACGTCGGGCTGGTTGGCGACGACGCCGACCGTGTGGCCCTCCATGCGAATGAACCCGATTACGATGTTCTTGGCATGGTCGGGCTGCAGTTCCCAGAATTCGTAGTCGTCCGCAACCTTGTAGATGAGTTCCTTCATGTCGTACGGCATGGCCGGGTTGTCCGGCACCAGCGTATCGAGCGACATTTCCAGGCGATCGACCGGGTCCGGCGTCGGCCGGTGCGGCGCCTGCTCGCGGTTGTTCGACGGCAGGTAGTTCACGAAGCGTCGCACCATCAGCAGGGTCTCGACGTCATTCTCGTAGGCGCGGTCACAGACGCCGGAGACGGTCGAATGTGTCTGCGCGCCGCCGAGCTCCTCGGCGGTGACCGATTCATGGGTCACCGTCTTCACGACTTCGGGGCCGGTGACGAACATGTAAGACGTGTCCTTAACCATGAAGATGAAGTCGGTCATTGCGGGCGAATAGACGGCACCGCCGGCACAAGGCCCCATGATGACCGAGATCTGCGGCACGACTCCCGACGCCAGCACGTTGCGCTGGAAGACTTCCGCATACCCGCCGAGTGATGCCACCCCCTCCTGGATACGGGCACCACCCGAATCGTTCAGGCCGATTACGGGCGCGCCGACCTTCATGGCCTGGTCCATTAGCTTGCAGATCTTCTCGGCGTGCGCCTCGGACAGGGAGCCGCCGAACACCGTGAAGTCCTGGCTGAAGACGAATACGAGCCGGCCGTTGAGCGTGCCGGTGCCGGTAACCACGCCGTCACCCGGGACGGTCTTGTCGCCCATACCGAAATCGGTGCAGCGGTGTTCGACGAAGGTGTCCCACTCTTCGAAGCTGTCCTCGTCGAGCAACAGCTCGATGCGCTCACGTGCTGTCAGCTTGCCGCGGCTGTGTTGAGTGTCGATTCGCTTCTGGCCACCCCCAAGCGCTGCAGCCTGGCGTCTTTTCTCGAGTTCTTCGATTACTTCATGCATGTGCCAACCCTTTTGCGCCGCACCCCCGCGGCGATGCCCTTGTTGTTAACGTCAATGCCTTAAGCGGCAGACCGGCGTCCTTCGACGATCCCCAGCACTTCGGCTGCGGCCTCCAGTATGTTGGTCCCCGGGGCAAATACGGCGGCAACGCCGCCGCCGAGTAACGCATCGTGGTCCTGCGGCGGAATTACACCGCCACAGATGACGACGATGTCGTCCGCGCCTTCCTTCTTCAGGCCGTCGATGACCTGTGGAACCAGGGTCTTGTGTCCGGCGGCCTGGGAGGAAATGCCGATGATGTGAACGTCGTTCTCGATCGCTTCGCGAACCGCCTCGTCCGGCGTTTGAAAGAGCGGCCCGATGTCCACGTCGAAACCGATATCGGCGAAAGCCGTGGCAATCACCTTTGCACCGCGGTCGTGCCCGTCCTGACCGAGCTTGCAGATCAGCATGCGCGGGCGGCGGCCCTCGGCTTTTTCGAATTCGTCGACTCGCTGTCGCAGTGCTGCAAATCCATCATCATCTTCGTACACGGCGCCATAAACTCCCGAAACGGACTGGGTGACGGCGCGATGCCGTCCGTAGACTTTCTCGAGCGCATCCGAAATCTCGCCCACCGTGGCCCGCGCCCGCGCGGCGCTGACGGCGAGATCGAGCAGGTTGCCGGTCTTGTTCTCCGCCGCCTCGGTCAGGGCGAGCAGGGCGGCGTCACATGCTGTCTCGTCCCGGCTGCCGCGGACCTTCTCGAGGCGTCGTATCTGGGCCTCGCGCACGGCCGCATTGTCGATATCGAGAATGTCGATTTCCGTTTCTTCTTCCTGTTGATACTTGTTGACCCCGACGATCGTTTCCTCGCCGCGGTCAATACGGGCCTGGCGCCGGGTGGCCGACTCCTCGATACGCAGCTTGGGCATGCCGGTCTCGACAGCCCGTGTCATGCCGCCCATCTCCTCGACCTCGTCGATGAGTTCGCGCGCCGCGGCGGCGAGTTCATTCGTCAGCTTCTCCACGTAGTAGGAGCCCGCCAGTGGATCGACGACTTTCGTGATTCCTGTTTCTTCCTGCAGGACGAGCTGCGTGTTGCGGGCGATGCGGGCCGAAAACTCCGTTGGCAGCGCAAGGGCTTCGTCGAATGAGTTGGTGTGCAGCGACTGCGTGCCACCCAAAGCGGCCGCCATGGCTTCCACCGCGGTCCGGATGATGTTCGTGTGCGGGCTCCTGGCGGTGAGGCTGACGCCGGATGTCTGGCAGTGCGTGCGCAGCATCAGGGAGCGCGGGTCTTGCGGCGAGAATTTCTCGGCCATGAGCGTCGACCACAATAGTCGTGCCGCCCGCAGCTTCGCCACTTCCATGAAGAAGTTCATGCCGATCGCGAAGAAGAACGACAGCCGCGGTGCGAAAGCATCCACGTCGAGGCCGCTGTCGATCGCCGCACGCACGTACTCGATGCCGTCGGCGATCGTGTACGCGAGTTCCTGGGCACAGGTCGCGCCGGCTTCCTGCATGTGATAGCCGGATATGGAAATGGAATTGAAGCGCGGCATGTTGGCGGAGGTGTACGCAATGATGTCGGACACGATGCGCATGGAAGGCTCGGGAGGATAGATATACGTATTCCGAACCATGAACTCCTTGAGGATGTCGTTCTGCAGCGTCCCGGCCAGTTGCTCCGGGGTGGCGCCTTGTTCTTCGCCCGCGACGATGTACATCGCCATGATCGGCAATGCGGCGCCGTTCATCGTCATGGACGAGCGGGATACCGTCGAACAGGATCTTCATGTCCTCGACACTGTCGATTGCCACGCCGGCCTTGCCGACGTCGCCGACCACGCGCGGATGATCCGAGTCGTAACCACGATGGGTTGCGAGATCGAAAGCGACCGATAGCCCGGTCTGGCCGGCCTCGAGGTTCTTCCTGTAAAAGGCGTTGGACTCCTCCGCCGTGGAGAAACCGGCGTACTGGCGCACGGTCCAGGGGCGGCCCGCATACATCGTCGCCCTGGGCCCACGGACGAAAGGCGCCATGCCAGGGA
>WOR8_10006550_pt1 | contig 11159 bp, 6 predicted proteins | sample DeeMarSeWOR38_10_FD_19890 | JGI IMG/M metagenome (IMG submission 19890)
AAAAACTTCGATGTACGCAAGAGCCTGCTCGAATACGATGAGGTAATGGACTACCAGCGAAAAATCTTTTATTCGCGCCGGCGTCAGATTTTAGAGGGGAAAAAGCTCAAAGATGTCATAACCGAAATGATAGACTCGGCGATTGAAAAGAGCTGTAGCACAATACTACGTGATGACTATCCTGTTAACTGCATCATCGAATGGTCAAGAACCAATTTCGGTGTTGATCTAAAGCCATCGGATATCATCGACACCAAAGTGGAGGAGATTGAAAAAACAATAAAACAGAAGGCTAAAGATGATGCCGCCAATAACATATCACTTTCTATGGGGGAGTATTTAGAGGACTATAGCGATACACGAAGCTGGGACATTACCGGCCTGTGCAAATGGGCCATGAGTGCCTTTCAGGTCAATCTCAGCCCTGGCAAAGTTAAGCACCAGTCGCCGGAGGAGATTGAGGAGCAGTTGATCGCCGCCGCCGGTGAGCAAGTTGAGAAGAAAGATTGTTCGCCGCTCGTCGAATTTCTCAAGGAGGATTTTTCGCTCCGCCGATTCGCTGAATGGGCGCGCGCTAAATTCGATATCAAACTTCAAATCAGCGAATTGAACGATCTCAACGCAAAGCAAATCCGCCAGAAAATAAGTGAAATCACCATTGCAAAATACAAACAACGGGAGATTGAGTATCCCGTCGAGTTCGCAATGAATATGGTTTATGGGCCACAGGGAGCGAACGTATATGCATTCGAATCACTTGCCGAGTGGGCCAACAAAAAATATAACGCCGGTCTGTCAGCCGAGCAAATACAGAACACTAAACCACGCTCATTGCACAAACAATTGCTTGAGTTAAGCCAAAGCTTTAACGACGGCGAACTGGACCGAGAACTCTCCGATAAAATTGCCGCCTTGAATAAACCTGATTTAGTAAGTTGGGCCAACGAAAGATTCGGAGCTTCCCTAACAGAAGACGACCTACCTGGTGACGGCCCGGAACTCAAAGACAGTTTATCAGAAATAGCAACGCAATTTTTGCGAACCGAGCTTAGCGATCTTGAAAAATATGTTCTGATACAGGTTTACGACAGCACATGGAAGGATCATCTCTATTCAATGGACCATCTGAAAAGCAGCATATGGATGCGATCATGGGCGGAGAAAGATCCCAAGACCGAATATAAGCGTGAAGGTTCAAGGATGTTCGAGGAGATGCTCGAAACCATTGAGGATCGTGTCACGGACATTATCTTCAAGGTTCATCTCGAAGCTGGCGCCAGGGCAAGAAACGTCTGGAACGTAAGCCAGACGAGTCACGACGAAGTCGGCCAGTTCGCAATGGCAGAGCGCCAAAGAGCCGCCGCCCAGGCACCACAAGGCGAAGTGAAAGTCAAGCAGATTAAACTCGAACAACCCAAAGTCGGCCGAAACGATCCCTGCCCGTGCGGCAGCGGGAAAAAATACAAGAAATGCTGCGGAAAGAACTCGTAGAAATAATTCAAGGAGACGTAAATGTTCAATGGTATTTTTCGAATTCCCCAACCGGTCAATGAACCTTGCCTGCAATACGCACCGGGCAGTCCGGAACGAACTGAATTGTCCTCCAAACTCCAGGAGATGCTGAACGGACAAATAGAAGTTCCGATGATAATCGGAGGCGAAGAAGTGCGCAACGGCAACCTCGCTGATATTCGCTGTCCTCACAATCACCAACAGCTCTTAGGCAAGTATCACCAGGCCGACGGAGAATATGCCATCAAGGCCATCGATGCTGCTGAAAAAGCCAAGAAACAGTGGGGTCAAATGCCCTGGGAATCAAGGGCGGTTGTGCTGCTCAAAGCGGCGGAGCTTTTGGCCGGCAAATATCGTCAGACGCTCAATGCTGCAACCATGCTCAATACGAGCAAGACGCCGCACCAGGCGGAAATCGACTCTGCATGCGAGCTTATAGATTTCTGGCGGTTCAATCCGCACTTTATGGAGGAAGTATATGGTGACCAGCCAATGTCCACGCCCGGCATATTGAACTATATGGAGCATCGACCTCTGGACGGCTATGTTTTGGCGATAACGCCGTTTAACTTTGCATCTATAGCAGGCAACCTTCCGACCGCACCGGCATTAATGGGTAACACCGTGGTTTGGAAGCCGGCATCGGCTGCAGTGCTGCCGGCATACTTTATTTTGAAAATCCTGGAAGAAGCCGGCATGCCGCCCGGCGTGATAAATATGGTGCCCGGTCCAGGCCCGTCTGTTGCCCCAGCAGCACTGGACGACGTCAGGCTCGGTGGCATTCACTTTACAGGAAGTACATACGTTTTTTCAACGATATGGTTAGCTGTCGGTAAAGATATCCGCAAATATGTCTCTTATCCTCGAATTGTAGGTGAGACCGGCGGAAAAGACTTCATCTTCGCACACGTCAGCGCTGACACCGAGGCGCTTGTCACCGCAATAGTACGTGGTGCTTTCGAGTACCAGGGACAGAAATGCTCGGCCGCTTCGCGGGCGTATATTCCCGACTCCACATGGCCCGAAGTCAAAGACCGACTGTTAAGCAATATCGGCGAAATTAAGATGGGGGATGTATGCGACTTTAAGAACTTCATGGGTGCGGTTATCGATAAAAATTCCTTCGATACAATCAAAGAATATATCGAATACGCTAAAAATTCACCCGATATGGATATTATCATCGGCGGTGGATACGACGAGTCGATAGGATACTTCATCGAGCCAACCGTTGTGGTCAGCAGGGATCCCAAGTCGAAGCTCATGGTCGAAGAGATCTTCGGACCGGTATTGACGATTTATGTGTATCCGGAGGCCGAATACGACCAGACTCTGGACTTGTGTGATCAGACGTCGCCGTACGCTTTGACTGGCGCGATATTCGCTTTGGATCGCAAAGCGATTGTTAAAGCAATGGATACGCTACGTCATGCTGCGGGCAACTTTTACGTCAATGACAAACCAACTGGAGCAGTTGTGGCCCAGCAACCGTTTGGCGGCACACGTGCATCCGGCACGAACGACAAGGCCGGCAGTTGGCTCAACCTGGAGCGATGGGTCTCTCCGCGTGCCATCAAGGAAACCTTCCTGCCGCCAAGAGACTTCCGCTATCCATACATGGCTGAATAGTTACCGCGACTATAGCAAACCAACAGAAATCTAAAAGCCGAAGGTAAAAAACATGCTCTATTTCGCCTTCGGCTTTTTTTCGTGCAGGCCTGTAAAACGTCTAATTCGGGTATTTCATATTTATTTACCGATTTTTCCTGTAGAAAACGAAACAGATTTTGTATTATAATATTTGCTGATACAAATTTTGTGAGGTTGACCGGATGAGAAGGACAATGTCAACAATTTTGGCTTTATTTTTATGCCCAATGTTCTGTCAGGCCCAGAATATCAATACCGGTCAGCTACCGTCACCGATAATCACGGAAAATTCCGTGGAAGTATGTCTCAATAGCAGGTATTCAGAGCATTCCCTTCGCGGCACTGCAAATGTCCAGCAGATAAGCAATATACTATGGGCAGCAGGATCAGTTCCATTCACGGGCACTCACAGAAACATATATGTCGCTACACCAACAGCGACGTATTTATACGATCCCAATGTGCATTCTCTGAGCTGGTATTCAAATGTTGTCAGGGACGATGGGGCCTTTGCGGTTATTTATGAAAGCCAGCTTGATTTTGACACCGGAGTTTCTTTTATGCCGGCACTGCTTGCATCGGTATCTTTAGGGAACAGCACCGAATCGGCGGTGGCAAGTTGTCCGAAAGGAATCGGATATCCGAAGGCAAGATTGATTTTCGGAGTCCAGTCAATTAGAGGCTTGAAGACTGAATTGGCAGTGCAATCTTCTGTGCCAGAAGGTGAATCCGGATGGCTGCCCGATCCCTGCACTGCGGGTGATAACAGTTTTGAAGAAGTGCTGACAAATTTAAATTACACCAGCAGTTTTTCTCAAACGAATTTGACATTACAGCAGATTTCCCAGCTACTATGGGCGGGATATGGCTGCTCGGCCCATACGGCAAGCGGCAAGGCAGGTTTGACAGTCCCTTCGGCCTGGGCAAATTATTACCTGACCCGAAGCATTTATCTGGCGAACGAAAACGGCGTCTTTAGATATCATAATAGAAATCCCGACACAAACCATGCTACAAAGGACCATCGGCTCGAACAGATAGATTCCAGCAGTGCCGGAAGGGGCGGCAAACGCTCCGCCGATTCCAGGGGCAGGCTGCAATCAGCCGTCAGCAGTTTACCCGAAGCACCGTGCTATGCCATACTCTGTCTTGATTCTTCCTATGTGAGCCAGGAGTACGCTCAATTAGAAGTCGGTTTTGTGGCTGGTAGTATGCTCATCCAGGCTACTGCAATCGATTTAGGCTGTTACTTTAATTCCGGGCTAACTTCGGTCGAACAGGCAGATATTCGAGCCGCCACAAATATACCTTCTTCGCACATTCCCCATGCAATAGTCAGCATAGGCCAAATAGAAAACCTTGTGTCTATTTCCGTGGTTCTTCAAGGCGAAGGCCGACCGGATGGCGGGTGGGCAGTTCCACTGACCGTAAGGTTTTTTACGCCGGGAGCTGATGTATTAAATAATATACCTATCTATGAGTTCATATTGACTGCTGAAAGGACTGCTACTTCAAACGTTGCTGCCTGTGAAGCTACGGGTATCGCACCGGGCAACTACGATATCACCGTGCACGGCGAGGTGACTCTGATGAATGTAAAGAGGAACACAGTCATTTCCACCCCGCGCTCATCTATAGATATGGGTACGCTCCCGGAAGGCGACGCCAATCAGGATAACATCGTCAACATTGAAGATTATGCCATCTTGTCGAATTGTTGGATGGCCTCACAATCACAGCCGGAGTACGACTTTAGAGCGGATTTCGACCGCAACGGATTCGTGAATTCGGCAGACCTTTCTCTGTTAACGGCAAATTGGTTGAGAACGTCGCCGGTAGAAATAACACCTTAATTGCGTTCGATGAATATTAAAAATATAGACCGATCTCCTGAAACTGTGTGTTCAGTTAGCAAATCATCCATAGACAATGTGCTGGAGATTTGTATTTTAATTATGATCATTTGCCTGGCCTGCAGCAGGGCCACTTCAGCAGAGAATGCTGCAGCGGATACTTTGGCCAGCCCATACGCCAAACTTCACAGTATCGGTATTGACGATGTACGATGGACTGGCGGTTTCTGGGGCGAGAGGTTTAAACTGTGCCACGAAGTCATGATTCCGAATATGTGGGAACTTCTGGAAAACCCAGAGATCAGCCATGCTTACGATAATTTCTTGATTGCAGCGGGTCTGAAAAAGGGCAGACACAGAGGGCCGAAATGGCATGATGGTGATTTTTATAAGTGGCTTGAAGCAGTCGCCTTCGTCTATGGAGTGACAAAAGACGAGAAACTAAATCGGCAGATGGACAAAATCATCGACGTAATCGGAAAGTGCCAGCGTGAGGATGGGTATATTCATACCCCCGTAATAATATCCCAACAAAATCAAACTCCGGCAACCACTGAATTTAAAAACAGGCTCGACTTCGAGACATACAACATGGGGCATTTGATGACGTGTGCCTGCACTCACTATCGAGCCACGAGCAAGACGACGCTGTTGCAAATAGCACAAAAGGCTGCTGATTTTCTTTATACATTTTATAAGAAATCGCCCCGAAATTTGGCCAACAACGCCATTTGCCCATCTCACTATATGGGTGTTATCGAGATGTACAGAACAACGAAGGATCCGAGATATCTGGAATTGGCTAAGGGGCTTATTGACATTCGTGACATGGTCGAAGCCGGCACGGATCACAATCAGGATAGAATTCAATTCCGCAAACAAACCAGGGCTGTAGGCCATGCCGTCAGAGCGAATTACCTCTATGCAGGTGCTGCTGATGTTTATACAGAGACAGGGGACAAATCTTTGCTGTCAGCCCTGGAGGCGATTTGGCAAGACGTTGCTAACCGGAAAATGTACATTACCGGCGCGACAGGTGCACTGTATGACGGAGCTTCACCGGATGGGTCAAAGAACCATAATGCAATCCGACTCGTTCATCAGGCATACGGCAGAGAATTTCAATTGCCCAATCTCACAGCGTATAACGAATCGTGCGCAACGGTTGGCTTTGCTTTGTGGAACTGGCGGATGTTGGCAATCACTGCTCAGGTAAGTTATGTCGATACACTCGAACTGGCACTCTATAATGGTGTTCTGTCGACAATCAGCCTCGATGGAAAGAAATTCTTCTATACGAATCCGCTCCGAGTTCTTGATGATATGCCTTTCGAATTGCGATGGTCTCGCAAGCGGGAGCCATATATAAGCTGTTTTTGCTGCCCCCCGAACGTTGTACGAACGATTGCCGAGGTAGGACACTACGCTTACAGCATATCGAACGAAGGAATTTGGTTCAACCTCTACGGGAGCAACGTTCTTGATACTGAACTTTACGACGGTTCCAGGTTCAAGCTGAGCCAACAAACTGACTACCCATGGGATGGTAAAATTAGGACAACCATAGAGGATGCACCTACAAAGGAATTGTCGGTTTTTCTCCGCATTCCCGGCTGGGCCGATAATTCCAGCATAATTGTTAATGGCACGTTTATGGACAGAAATCTCCAAGCCGGTCAATATTGTCAAATCAAGAGAACATGGTCGACAGGAGACCTGATTGAGCTTATACTGCCGATGTCTATTCAATTGATTGAGGCGAATCCTCTGGCTGAGGAAATTCGCAACCAGGCAGCTATCAGACGCGGACCGATTGTGTACTGCCTGGAATCTATCGATCTGCCGGAAGGTATAAAGATAATGAATGTAGCGATTCCCTCTCAGATCAAACTTAGAAGTAATTTTAGAGAAGAATTGCTCGAAGGCGTCACAGTGTTGGAAGGCAAGGCCAATGTTTTTGCCGGGAGCGACTGGGACCAGACTCTCTATCGTGAGATAGAAAATCAGGAGCCAAAAGCTGTGGATATTTGTCTGATCCCATATTATGCCTGGGGCAATCGAGGCAAATCAGAAATGACGGTATGGCTGCCGCTCAGATGAACTTGTCGAAATCACAAAATTCCTCCCACGAATTCTCCAAATTCAATTTTTCCCACTTGACCGGCAATTCCTTCCTGTTAAAGTGAATACAGAGGCAGGAAAAATATAATCCAGATTAAATGCATTTTTGGAAAGGGCAAGTCATGTACTGTGAACGTTCAAACAAACAATTAGAAAATGAAATGATGAAACGGACTATATTGTTTATATCTATAGTTGCCTATCTGTCATGCGGTTCCGTATGGGCAGCCGGCACAATAATCTCAGACAACTTCGACGATGGAGTTATCGATACGAACATCTGGAGAAGTTTTAATGATGATCCAGTCAATGAGAATTACCCATCCCGTTATCCTGTAGAACAGAACGGGCATCTCGAGATTTATAACGATGGCATAGATGATGACACTGCCGGATTACGTACAGTAATCAAGTTGCCATCTGACGGCTATTTTGAGGTTCAAGTTTCGTTCGATGCCTCTGAATGTGCCGAGGAAAGCGGGCTGTCTCTTGCAGTGCATAATGCCACTACTGACTATGACCATTTTGTTCAATTTGCGATGATTGGAAATGCGGTAATGGATGGTCGAAAGTGGTTCGTTATGAAAAGCACAGGTACGGGAGACGAAGAGCCTGTTATTACAGCAAGTGAGCCGACATCGAAGAGCACCGGCGTATTCTACATAACCTATGATGCGGGTATAATCGATTTCAGTTATACAGGTTACGGTGCAGAAAATGCCATTGATTACGTAGATGTCAGGGATTGGACTGATTGCTCGGAAGTCTGGATAGCTCTGTCTGCCTGGTCTAACGGGGTTCTTTTGTCCGGTGCCGGTTCTTACTTCGATGATTTTTGCTTAGAGACAGGGCCTGTGGACAAACCCGGCGGTTCTTATAAGTATCTTTTAGCACAATATCATCCTTTAGATGAGGGCATCACGTGGAATTATATGCAAACCTATGCAGAAGGAAACAAGAATTATGAAATCTATTGCGCAGGAGGCACCGAGGCAGTAAACGACGAAGTGACTGACAGGCTATGGAACTTTGATAGCGGTAATTTTGAAGAGGGAGAGCCTGATTATTCCTATGAGTGTATGGCCTGGACGACAGAAGGTCTAAAAGTATACAAGCGTATTTGTTCGGATGGATCGTACAGCACGTATGACCCACCTATGATAAAATTGCCTCGTTCGATTCAAGTCGGCGAGACTTTCAGCAACACTACTACCATAACAGAGTATGACGCTGACGGAAATCCCGTCGAAACATCGGCTTTGAACATGAAGATTACGCTTGAAGGTCAAGAAGACGTAGAAATTTTAGCTGGTAGCTTTGCCAAATGCCTTAAGTTTTCAGGTACGGAATCTGATGAGTACAGCGATGACGACTTCACACTTTGGCTGACAAATGGAATTGGAGAGGTTAAAAGCACTTGTGCAGAATTTGACAGAGAGCTTGTCTCTTTCACCGGATCAGGTATAACTTATAGTCCCGACAGTTAGTAAAAGAATATATGGTTAAGGAACAAATTGCACACAAAGGGTTGTGAGTATCTGCTTACAGCTCTTTTTTCATGCAAACCGATCAGACAAGGTCGCTAAAAGTTTAGAGAATGGGGCGCCAGAGCCGATGATAGAGTAGGAGGGGAGATTTTTAGGTTGATGAGGGATATTTGCAGATAAAAGGCAATAAATGGCAGAAAAGCGTAAGAAACTGAAGATATTGCCGCTGATTATTATCGTGGCAGTGCTTGCTGGGATGGCCTACTTGGGCCGCACACCATATAAAGTAGTTGCGACTATCCAGGAGCTTCTGGCCGAGAATAAGGAGCTTAAGCAGGCACTTACCAACCTGAGCCGTGAGGACCAGATTGGTTATGCCAAGGTAGTTGGCCAGGAAATGAAGGATGGGGAGCTTTTCACAACCATCAAGTTCGTCGAGACAGCCAGAGATAATAAACTCGATCAGATTCTGGAAAAGGAATATACAATCGTCGGAGATATCATTCACTTTGATGCCCTGATTGTAAAGTTCGGCAGCAAAATGGTAATGGACGGCAAAACAAGGGCTTTGTATCTGTGGAGACGCGTCTATGGTGAGAAAATGACGCCGGCAGATGGTTTCGAAATCGAAGAGCCGGGCGCCGAACCCCAGAGATACAAGGACCTGCTCGAAGCTTTGCCGATAGAGTACAGGCAAATGTTCTGGTCTGAAATCTGGGAGCTGGCCAACGACACGGAAAAGCTTGCCGAATACGATATCGAAGCGATTTATGGCAATGCCGTCTATTGGAAGCTCAGAGAAGGGCTTATCTACGTCTTTAAAATCAACTCATCCGGCCAGGTTTACCCTGAAATCGTGCCGGATATATAGCTGTATCTGCTACGGTTTTCTAAACTTGCATCTTCCCGGGTTTCACACACTTCATCAGTTCAATCGTTGAATGGTTCTCAATTGACGCTAACTTACGCTTCGGTTATTGTATAGGCCAAAAGTATGATTTTGGATTTTGGAACTTGATTTAATGAACGGAAGTACAGATTTTGATATTGTCATTATAGGCGGCGGGATTGTCGGTTTGGCATCGGCTTATAAGATTACGCTGAACCATCCTGATATTCGCATCGCTGTGCTGGAAAAAGAGGACAAATTAGCAACACATCAGACCGGCCATAACTCCGGTGTAATTCACTCGGGGCTATACTACGAGCCAGGCTCGAATAAGGCAATAAACTGCGCTAAAGGACGCAAAGAACTGTTAGCCTTTGTGAAAAAGCATAAAATCCCCCATAAGATTTGCGGGAAAATCATCGTTGCAACGCAGCAAAAAGAATTAGTCCATCTCGAAAGAATTCTTCAGAACGGCCGGGAAAACGGCATCGAAGGTATTGAGAAAATCGGGCCAGACCAAATCAAGGAAATCGAGCCCCACTGCGAGGGTATCGCTGGAATCCGTGTACCCTCTACAGGAATAATTGATTTTACCAAAGTCGCAGAGAAGTTTGCCCAGCTTATAGAGAAAAAAGGCAACGGTAATAAGGTTCTGACTTCTCACAGGGTCACAGCTCTTGATAAGCACGATTTCTTTACAAAAGTTATAACTAACCAGGAATCCTTCTCTTCAAAGTATATTATAAACTGTGCAGGCCTTCAATGCGACAGGGTAGCATGGATGGATAATGTCGATCCGAAGATGAGAATTGTGCCCTTCCGCGGGGACTACTATGAACTTACAGAAAAAGCAAAAGAAAAAGTCAAAAACCTGATATATCCCGTCCCTGATCCGGCACTACCTTTTCTCGGCGTCCATTTCACTCGGACGATCGACGGCAACATCGAGTGCGGCCCGAACGCCGTGTTTTCATTCAAGCGGGAAGGATACGGCAAAACCGATTTTAATCTTGCTGATTCATGGGATGCCATGTCTTATCCCGGGCTCTGGAAAATGTTCTTTAAATACTGGAGATACGGACTGGGTGAATATGCCAGGGCATTTTCCAGAAAACTGTTCTTAAAACAATTAAAGAGACTCGTCCCCTCGCTGCAGGACGATGATATTAAACCCTGTAAAGCAGGTGTGCGTGCCCAGGCGATTAAGCCGAACGGCCGGCTGATCGACGATTTCAAGATAGAAAGGAAAGGCAACTCTATTCACGTTCTGAATGCACCATCGCCGGCCGCGACGGCATCGCTTGCTATCGGCGAGACTATAAACCAAATCGCTACGGATTACTTTAAGCTCAAAAATCATAATCCGGTTAACACAAAAAAAGTCAGAAGAAAGCTTGAAACATGACAGATTTAAAAGATAAAGACTACATCGTAATCGTGCAGTGTCACATTGTCAAAGAACGCTGCTCCGGCTATAATTGCGAGCTGGCATTCAACGAACGCTCAGGTGGCTTTGCTAAGTATCCAATAGACAAAGCGTATCGCATGCTGAATCTTACCTGCGGCGGTTGCTGCGGACGTGCGGTCCAGCGCAAACTAAGCAACCTGGTTCGGCGTATCAAAAAGCAGGAAGGGATCGGAAAAGAC
>WOR8_10006551_pt1 | contig 11159 bp, 9 predicted proteins | sample DeeMarSeWOR38_10_FD_19890 | JGI IMG/M metagenome (IMG submission 19890)
GCTCCAGACAGCGGGTCCGTTTACGTGTGAAATATTCCACTCGACACTCTTGAATCCCTCGTCCCGCTCCACCGGCGGTTTGGCTTGTGAAGACGGAATACGAATACGCGGATTGGCGAGGATACGAGCCACGTCGTCACGGCTGGCCAGCATTTCCAGAACCGCTCCATCACCTCGAACCCAGATCATATTGGCAATCCAAAAAGTGCGGTAGGTAACCCCGGTGGCTGCCAGGGCGTTAACAACCGGAGTCTGAGTCCGAGCTGCCACACTCTTGAGCGTCATGACCGTGTAATGCCCCTTCTCCCACTTACTAGTGAGGCTGGCAGCATGACTCAGATCCGCTTGCACCGACAGTGTGACCAGGAATTCGCATGACTCTTTGTTCACTTCCGCCAAAACGGTCTCATCGACTTTTTCCCACCATGAAGTCCCAGTTGCGCTTGGAGCATGAAACGAAAGGAGAACCAAAACCAATCCCAGACAAACATTGCACTTCAGCATCATTTGTGTTCGCATGGCCACTCTTCCTCTCGCCAATACATATTTTGCCAGCTTTCTCGTATACAAGAGTTTAATCGAGGCCAACCCCTGCCCAGGTATTCATCGCCAGACTCGAAGGAGTCGCTTTAACTTTCGGAGAGGAAAAGTCAGTAATCGCAATGGTTGTTAAGAACAACTCACAGATGACCTGTACTAGTGAGTGAGGATTGAACCGGATTTGATAGACCGCTTGACCGAAATCTTTTTTACTCTCCGATGAGTTGGCGTATTTTCTCGATGAACGAATCGGGGTCAATGGGTTTGTCCACAAACATCTCCGGTTTGATATCCCCACTCTCACGCATATCCTGAATAGCCTTACGTAGAGACTCGCGCAGGCTATCGTAGGGTCTGGCCATCGTATCGTCCGACTCAGAATCCATGTCTGCAAGGGAGGCGGCAACGCCGGTAAGCATCAGGACAGGGATATCCCGTAACTGTTCGCTTTTCTTCAACTGTTTAAATAAGACGAATCCTGTCTTCTTTGGCATCATGACGTCGAGAATGATGAGATCAACCCGATCCTCCTTGAGTTTTTCCATGCCCTCGCGACCATCACAGGCGGATACCGATTCATATCCGTTTTCGTTCAAAACTACTGACAAGAACTTCACAGTGTTCTCATCGTCGTCAATGATCATGACTTTCTTGCTCATCTCCCGACCCCTATCTATCACCTTAACTTTCAAAAGGTAAGGTGATCCGAAACACCGTGCCTTCTCCTTCTTCTGATTCTACAACAATTTTCCCGTCGTGCAAACCGATTATCCGCGATGTCAGAGCCAAGCCAAGTCCAGTACCCCATTTCTTTTTCGTACTGAAAAACGGAGTGAAAACATTGTCTATGACCTCCTGCGCCATACCTATTGCGTTGTCCTGAGCCTCCAGCACCGCTCTCTTGCCATCAGAAGCGCAATACACACGGATCACGATTTCTGGATCCTCTCCCTCATCGTAATCTTTCAATTCGCAAGCATCCAGAGCATTGGAAACAATGTCCATCAAACACATGTGAATCAACTGGGGATCGCAGGGGACATTTGGCAAAGAACCATCAACCTCGGTTCGGATCGATACCCCACGTTCACTCGCGGTCTGACTCGTAGCTACAACGATCTTTTCGATCAGGTCAGATAGATCGGTAGGTTCAGCCTCTACCGTCCACTCACGTGCGTATTTCAACATATTTAGGGAAAGGCCGCTAATACGCGAGAGTCCTTCCTCAATCATCTCGCACCCTTCCACTATTTGCTCCTGTCGATTTTTCTTCATTCCGACCCGGGCTACATACAAACCCCCTCGTAAAGTATTCAGCATGTTTTTAATAGAATGCTGGATATGGGTCACTGCTCGCCCGATTGCGGCCTCCTTTTCCGAGCGAATGAGTTCCATCTGCAAATCCTTTTCGGTCGTAATGTCCTTGCTGATACCCAAGGTACCAATTATTTCCCCACTCCGGTTGCGCAGGCGGGACAACGTCAGGAGAACATGGCGGATTTGGTCGTCCTTGGCCTTGAATCGTGTCTCCCAGTTCGTCACGTTTTCTTGTTCTTGAAGCTTGGCGATTGCGGCTTCTCTCTCTTTTGGATCAGCGAAGAGCATTTCGATCCTCTGGCCGACGACCTCATGCCTCCCGTAGCCAAGAGCCTTTTCGGCACCTTGGTTGAACGTCTGGATGAATCCGTTATTGTTGACCGTAATGACAATATCCGCGGTATTCTCGACAATACCCTCCATGTATTCCACGGCACGCTTGAGTTCCCTCTGATGGGCCAGGATCTGATCGGCAAGGTCATTGAATGAATCTTCCACCAAACCAATCTCGTCGTCCCGTTGAGCAGAGAAACGAAATCCGAAATCACCAGAAGCAAGGGTGTCGATTCCGGTGACCAATCGGCGTAACGGTTTAGCGAGAAGCCGCTGAAACATGAACAATAGGGCACCCGTAGCCAGGAGGATGGCCAAAACCGCAGCTAGTGCCTGCTGCAAACTCAAGCCATTCATGAGATCATCAAATCGTGCGAGTGAATATTCCGTTTGCAGAATGCCAAGCACTTGCCCGGATTCAAAATGTATGTGGCAGTCGGCCGTGCGACAGCTCGGTTTGTTGATTATTGGTGTGATGACCTGTAAAGCACGGCTCCCGTTGGGACCGGTTACCAACGCATCTTGCGTTTCCAGCATATCTGTTTGGGAATCGCCGTTTATATGACATCCCTTGCAGGACTTTTGGTTCAATTCCAACTTCGTACCAGAATCGAGTAAACGCGATACGGCAATCGTTCCCGATGGGTGTGAAACGAGACTTATATCTTGGTAGGTCGTACTCCAACGCGACATTTCCTCGATGAACTCCAGCATCCCCGCATCGTGACGCCCCATCATCAACTCGTCGATTCCGCTGCGAATAGAGGCGGAATTGAATTGCATGATACCACGGGCAGCTTCCAGCGCGTATTGTCGGCTGAGAAGGCTGGATAGCAAAACCGTTCCCAGTATCACTACAAAGGCAATTACCAAGACTACAGCGCTAAGTTTCCAGGCCAGTCTGTTTCTTATTTGCATGGGATGAACTTTCAACCGCTCAGCGATTGGGGTGTGTTTTACTTAACCCGGATTAAAGATCGGGCTTACCAAACAGGGTGGTGGTTAACTACAGGTGATTTTTTCACTTTATTTTCTTCTACGGTTTTTCACTCACAGGTACCAGATCCTTGAGCATCTGGGAACGTTCATATATCCTAGCTTCTGTTGGAAGCAGAGGTAAATATTTCAATCCCAGGATAAACATGATGCCAATGAGGCTAAAGACCGACAAAGCCTGGAGCAGTTCGAGAAAACTCATGGAATAGGTTACGATTCCTTCAGCAAGGACTGTACTGGTAACCTCCATGCCTGGAAATAGATCCGGAGGGTGTTCCTGACCAGGGATGACAATAAGATACCGCTCACACATAACACCTATCACCACTAAGACGGACGAGAATACAATCCAGGGTACCGAGGTGCCCGTTTTACGTTTGAAAAGCAGTGATGCCGGTATAATGGAACCTACAATTATCAGTCCACCCCAGAACAGCAGACCATGATAACTGCCGAAAAGGTAATAAAACGTAGCTTCACGAGATTCGATTTGATAATAACGATGGGCATTCTCAATCAGAATCACATACATTGCCACGACAATGAATACCGCTAGAAGGCGCCCGAGCCAAATCACTAATCCAATATCTAAATGTCGCTTGGTTATTTTAAATAAAGAGACTATGACTATAATCATCAGGGCAGCACCAGACGAAAGAGCGGCAGCTACGAAGCTTGGTGGGAGTAACGCCGTATTATATAGCTCCCTGGGAACAAAAGCGAAAATGGCCCCTGTACCAGTATGAACGCAAAGCGCCCAGAGAACGACTGTTACAGATGCTACTTTGGTCAACAAACCCTTTTCCTTGAACAAGGCCCATAGATAAATAATGCATATCATCACATGCCCCATATAAAGTGCCGGATTAATCGAGAACATGGATATGACATTGAAGTGTGAGAAAGGCTCGACGAAAACCCGGTCGATTCTGCCTTGATCGGTGACAATTGACAAAAGCCCTGCAATCAAAAAGAGCATGGCCATGAACGCAGCCATTCTCGCAAATGGTTTGTACTCCATTTTGCCAAAGATACCATACAAACCCGAGACCACCAGAGAACCAGCTGATAATCCAATGTAGAATACGGCCATTACAATTTGCAAACCCCAGGGTACACGGTTCGTCATCCCGGACAAGTAGATACCCTGTGTGATCATGAGATACGTAGAGAATGCCCCAGCACAAACAAGTACTACAAGAACAAATAGCAATAAGTAATACTGTAACGATTTCCCCTCGATTGACTTGAAGTCAACTTCCATTTCGTTGCCTCACATTGATGTGCCTAGAGTCCGACATAATACACTTTTGGCTCTGTACCCAGATCCTCACGAATGCGTTTTATCGGATTGTTGGCGATTATCTGGGACACATCACTTTCAGGGTCATTCAGGTCTCCCACCATTATTGCTCCGGCATTGATCCTTTGACATGCTTCAACGCACGCAGGCTGCTTGCCCTCGTCCAGAAGATGTGCACAAAAGGTGCATGCTTCAGCAACACCGTGCGATCTCTTTGGGAAATCCTTGTTAGGCCAATCATCATTTTCCTTGTAATTGAAATACCTAGCATTATAAGGACAGGCGATGATGCAGTACCTACACCCGATACAGCGATGATGATCGACAATGACAATGCCATCATGACGTTTGTATGTAGCCTGCACAGGACATACTTGAGCGCAGGGCGGATGTTCACAATGGTTGCACAATAAAGGCACTGATTTCTCGCCGGAATTGTTGAGATTTTTACTTTTTATTTTCACCTTGCGAATCCAGTGTATATCCCACCTCTCATCGCCGTGAATGGCCACGTTGTTCTCTTTTCTACAAGCATCCATGCACACGTTACAGTCTGATGAACATTTATTCAGATCGATGACCATTCCCCATTTACGTGTAGTAGGAAGACTGCCCGGGCTCGGCGCTCTCGAACTGGATACTGCGAGCATCCGCAATCCATAGGCACTGGAAGCACCCACCAGGAGAATCCCACCAGTTCTTATAAAATCCCTTCTATCCATCGTCTTGCTCACCCCCCATGGCTCGGCCGGGTTCGGTGATTATATTCTTGGGATGTAATCCTGCTTCGTTCCCATGCATTTCACCAGAGGTTGCTTGAGTCGATGCTGGATAATAATGGCAACCAAAACAATCAGGTTGCAAATTTACCGCGTTGTGGCATTGATTACAGAACTGTTCCCGGTTGGGATGACATTCCCTACAACTGCTGAGCTTTATGTCCCCTCGTATTCCATCACGGACGACTTCATCTCTTATTTGCTGTAGCAGTTCCCAGTGATGATAACGCATATATTCAGTCTCTCTGACACATTTTTCGTACTGCGAAGCCGGCATTTCGATAAACGGGACCCCCTTGGGTGAGCTACGCGCAAAGACGTAAGTTACAAGACTATAACCGACAGGTACGAGGATGACGAATATCAGGATGGTCACTGCAATAGCTTTTGTTTTACTGTGCGCGTCCTTCTTGACGTTCATCTGAGTTCTCCACTTCAGGATTCGGATTGCTACGGCCTATATGTTCAGCGTACACCATTGCGGTGGCACGATAGAGAAGATGAGCAAACTTGGAATAGGGTAAATACATCAAGAGTCCAAATACAAAGACTAGATGCACGAAGTACACGATGTGGCGATGAGGTTCCATGCGGAAGTAGTGCAGCAGTTCCGTGAAAAATCCAGTGACCACGACAATAAGCAAGGTCAAGATGAATGACCAATCGAAATAGGTGCCGGCACCAATTTGCTCGATGTCCCGCAGGCGATCGTAAATCATCAAAATACAACCGACGAGAATCGCCAGGCCCCCCACATTGGCAAGCAGTTTCCAGGGACTCCAGAAACTGAACGGATAAATAAAGTCGCCCCTAATCAGGGGATTGATCCCAGAGGTGATTACCCAGAATGTAACCACGGACAGGGCAAGGAAACCAAAAAGAACACCCATGTGGGACAGATGCCGCCATTGATTGGCCGTACACATTGCGAATTTGTCATGTAAGAGAATACTTTTCAGTGTTGCTCTGAAACTGGGAAAAACACCTTTGACCGGCGTGACGATCCCTTCCCGTGCACCTGCACTTTTTAGAGCACGCCAAAAACGTACAACCCCAGCCGCAGACGCAAAAAGAACCAAGGCAGTGAAGAACAAAAAAACACTGTTCAACAGCCAGTGCGGGAAAATGGTGGAGTATGAATACACGATCCTCGTACCGGTTTCCGGCTCTTTACCCAATATGTTGGCGATCGGATCCCGCAGCAGACCGGCGAGGCCCAAAATCACGGTGGGCAACAGGAGTTTGAACGGGAAGTACTTGGGCTGATTCACCAAGGCCCCGAAGAAAGAGGGCACGGCGTAATGTCGCACGCTTTCCCTTCTAATAGCCGCCAAAACGTCCCCCGGCCGGGCACCACGCGGGCAATTCATGGAACAATCATTACATTGGAAACAAAGCCAGACGTCGGGGTCCGTCAGGAGGCGGTCCTTCATCCCCCAGGCAGCCCAGGCCATTTCCTTGCGTGGGAAGGGTCGTTGATCGGGCGATATCGCGCACGTTGCCGAACAGGTACCACACTGCATACACTTCTTGAGAGTCTCGCCGCCTTGCTCGCCCAACGTTCGAATGAAATCCAAATCCGGATCTACAATTAACAATCGGCCGTTAGCAAACGAAACAGGAGTGGTCTGGGGATCCGCTCGCGTTTTGGCTTCCGTAATCTCCTGCGAAATTCCCTCGGCAGTTTCCACGGTCACATTCCCTTGAATGGGCTCATGCCGATCTCTTCGATCACCTCCGCCATGCTATTAAAAATCTCTGGGAGCTTTCGATACTCGGAGATTTGCAGCTGATGAAGTTCGACCCGTTGGTTTTCCATCGCCATCTGTTCCAGCTTTTCCCTGATGTTTTCACCACGGGTATCTGCCAATTCGCTCCCTTTGATGAAGTGGCACTGATAGTCGTCACCGTACTTACAACCGATCAATATGGCACCGTCAAAACCAGACGATATCGCCTCCTTGATCCATTCGATATTGACCGACCCCAGACATCTCACTGGAATGACGCGGATGTAGGGATTGTAACTGAGCCGATGCTGCCCCAGGAGATCCATGGCGGGTAAGGCGTCGTTTTCGCACAACAGCGCCAATATCCTCGGCTTCTCCTCGTCCTCATCCGGCACCTCGACTGCTTTGATCATCGCTCCCACGATGTCGACCGAATAGTCTTTGAAGGTGATGATTCGCTCAGGGCAAGCACCCATGCACACTCCACATCGGCGGCACCGCGTCGCCCAAAGCAGTGGCGTGCCTTTCTCGTCCTCATTGAGCACTCCGAATGGACATTCTTCGGTGCAACGTTTGCACTGGGTGCATCTCTGCAGGAAAAAATCGGGATATGACTTATCCCCTGCGCGGGGATGGACAGCTTCGCCCCTGGAAGTCATCTCCACACACTGAATCGCCTTCAAAGCCGCTCCCGTCGCATCCTCCCGGCTGCCGAGACCGTCCATGGGTTTGCGCACACTGCCAGTGGGGTAGATTCCAGTCCGTCGGCTTTCGAACGGGAAACAGATGAAGTGCGAGTCGGGATAACCATACTCGAGGATTGGTAGATCGGGACCTTGGCGATAGGCTAGATTGAGTATTTCGGTCCCTTCGTGTTGCTTGAGCTGCTCGACCTTTTCCGCAGCATCATTGCGCTGACCTTCAGATTCTCCCTGCTTGACAATAACTTTCGCATCTTCCAGGGCCCGGATGGCCTCCCCATCGGCGGAATTGGGTTTCATGCCAGCCGCCAAAACCACCATATCTACTTTCACTTGCATCTGCTGACCCGGCATGGTGTTGTGTACGGTGATGATGAGGTTCCCATCCTCAGCACGCGTGACGTCAGCCACTTCCCCCTTTGTCAGGAAGATCCCCTGATCTTCTTGGACCCGGCGGTAAAAGTCCTCGTACAATCCCGGCGTACGCATGAACTCGTAGAAGATATAGGCTTTGGCATCGTTATCGCGCTCGCGCAGATACAAAGCTTGCTTGAGTGAAGTCAAACAACATATCGATGAACAGTAAGAATGGTGCTCTTTATCCCGCGAACCACCGCACTGAATGAACGCGATGCTTCGGACTTCTTTACCATCGGAGGGTCGCGTGATACGACCTTGCTCCTTGACCATTTTTTCTAAATCGACATTCAGAACAACATCTGCGAGCTGGCCATAGGGTAAATTGCCTCGGGGGTCAACCGGTTTCCAGCCGGTAGCTTGAATGATGGCACCGACCCGGAACGTGTCCAATACCTCACCATTCGCTTGACCGTTCACGGCTGACTTCAGCGTCACGTCGAACAGTCCGGGAGCCCCGACAATTTCACTCGTGAAAGCCGATGTATACACCTTGATCTGAGCGTTTCCCTCGACCTCGGCAATGAGCGCATCCACACCCGTGTCTTCCAAATCACGCCAGGGTGGTCTGGTTGGCACCGATTGATGTTGTTTCGCCAGCCAGCCACCCAACTTTTCTGTCTTTTCGACCAAGCGTACTTCATACCCGGTCTTCGCCGTTTCCAATGCCGCCGTCAGGCCAGTGATTCCACCGCCAACCACCAGGATGCTCTTATCGATAGCCTCCTCTGACTGGAATGGTGAGGGGACCTCCATCTTTTGTACCTTGGCGATGTACATGCGGAGATAGTCCTCCGCCAGCATTTGCGTGTCCTCTTCGCCAGCCGGCTGGGTCCATATCACGTGCTCGCGCAGAGCGACCCTCTCCACGATCACGTCGGGGGGAAAGTTGTCGTCGGTGTACCGACGGGGAGAAATTCCAGCGATGACGACTTTGCCCAATTCTTCGTTCTTAATATCCTCTTTAATAGAATCAAGGTTTAATCCTTCGCAGGAATCCACCGTTTTGCAGAATGGCACCTTGAATTCGCCGGTAGCCACTTTGCACAAAGCGTCGATATCAAGCGCATCCGCTATCCCATAACCAGTGCAGATGAAGACACCGATCTTGTCCGCCATGGATTCATTCCCTTCTGTTGAGGCATTGAATCGCCTTCAGCGCTGCTGCTGTTGCCTCTTTTGTTGTGCGAGACACATCACACGGTCGCGTGGCGCAACCGGCCGCGTACACCCCATCGACATCTGTATGTCCTTCGAGGAAGCCATATTCATCGTATTTTAATTCGAAAGGGATTTTATTTTCGGCCGTATTTGGCACGATGCCGGTCGCCAATACCACCAGGTCGAAATTATCGTGGCGATTTTCACCCGACAAGGTGTCTTCCACACTGAGGGTCAAATCCTTACTGCTCGGATCCTCCCCGATCTCAGCCACTTTACCTTTGATGAAAAATACATTCTCATCTTCCAGCATGTCGTAATAGAACTTTTCCAAACGTCCGATAGTACGAATGTCGATATAGAAAACAGTCGCTTTAGCGCTCTCGTTCTTCTCTCTGATATATCTGGCTTGCTTGAGGGAAGCCATACAGCAAACAGCTGAACAGTAAGCTAAATGATTCTCGTCCCTCGATCCGGCACACTGCACGAACGCCACATTCTCTGCTTTCTTGCCATCAGAGGGCCGAATGATTTCACCGTTAGTCGGCCCTCTTTGAGCGGCTAGTCTTTCCATTTGGACATTAGTGATCACATTCTGGTATTTTCCGAATCCCAGTTTATCGAGCTTAGTGGCGTCATAAGGCCGCCAACCGGTTGCCACGACGATGGCTCCGGCATCGACATCGATTTCCTTCTCTTTCATGTCCAGATCGATGGTTCCGGGAGGGCAGACTTCCAGTAATTTCTCGGCGTCAGAATCGGATAGCGCATCACGATCGAGAACATAGGTAGGAGGAAAAGCCATGTCATGCGGGAGATAAAGAGCCTTGGTCTTGTCCAACCCCAGATTGAAGTCATTGTCTCGTTCGGAGGTCAGCTGATCCGTAATGGAGTTATCCAGTGGCAAATTTCCGGTAACATATCTCGGCTTTATTCTGATCTTGGCCCTGAACTTACCAACAACGCCCGAGATCTCTTCGACCGTTGCCAAAGTATGAACAGTAATCCTAGGATTTTGCTTTATCCTGCGTACGTTGATTTCGAATCCGCATGTTGGCGGACACATCTTGGGGAAGTACTGATGCGTGCGCATCACGCGTCCCCCAAGATACGCCTCTTTTTCCACCAGGATGACTTGATACCCGACTTCGGCGGCTTCCACGGCCGCTGTCATCCCCGCAATCCCTCCTCCGATGACAAGAATGGGTTTCGCATTCGGATTCATGATGCCGCATCTCCCAGATCTTGAGGGTAGCGTCCGCTGCCAACCTTTATAGCCAAGGCCTCAGCCGTCTTTTCTTTATCATTCTGCCAATGTAAAAGATCTCGCTTATTTAGGGCGAACTGAGCTGATATAGTGGAAACCCAGTCGATTTGAGTAGCGATAGTGCAGACAAGAAAAAGGGCACCCCGAAGAATTGAAGAATTCTTCATGAAGTTTGCCCCTTTCACATAAGCATGTGATAAAACAGGCGAGATCGGGACTCATCTAAAAGATTGTCGAGCAGGATGCAGACCACGGTGTAAAACTGATGCTGTTTCAAACGACCTTAGCACATACCAGTGGTCATTTCAACAGCATGCCAATGGGCAAGAACCGCCCTTGGATTTCCATTCTCAGTCCCATTGCCCTCGACTGTGGAATTGCGTCTTCGGATATCCTATCACCGCCTCATAGGAGGACCCAGGATATAGAGCAGGGCACATATTGTGTGTCCGACTGGCCCTTCTCTTTTAGTCATGTTACCATCACAGCTCGACCGGAGAAATCTTCACTTCCACTGGGAGGAAGTGAAAATGAAAACCGTGATCGTCGGCGGTGGTAAAGGATGCCTTGCCATCCTTAAAATACTGGATGCCGGCCTCCTGCGTGAATTGGACT
>WOR8_10009233_pt1 | contig 11159 bp, 9 predicted proteins | sample DeeMarSeWOR38_10_FD_19890 | JGI IMG/M metagenome (IMG submission 19890)
CATGCTGCGCACGTTTGTGGCTGACTATCAAGTTGGTTCTTTCATTTCCAGAGCTGTCCGTATGTCCAATGATCTCTATACGCGCGGTCTTTCCAAGGGCGTCTGCTGAACGTTTGAGCTGCCTGATCTTCTTAGCCAGGTCGCGTATGGCCTGCCCTTGCTCGGAGGTCGTTCTCGTGGATTTTGCTCCAAAACCAAGCGATTGCCCTTCAATGCTCTCCTTGAGTACCGCCAGATTTCTTTGATCCAGGTCTACCAGGTTATCCTCTTGGAAGCGCTCTATTCCAGAAAGAGATCTGGACCGTTCCCTTGTATTCACAATCCAGCGATGAGAAGCAGAACCGCTTGCATAAAGAATATTATCTTCCAATCTAAGTGCGACGGTGCTGGGCGGGACAAGCACTTTCTTTGCTTGAGCCAGAATGCGGTCAGGATGCTTTGCTTGATCTTTGAGCTCTTCCCCATTGAGTTGGAAGACACCCGGTATGGCCGTTGCCAGTTTGCGGGCTTCAATGGCCCATTGGGGCGACGCATATCCTTTTGCGTAAAGCACGCCGTCTCTGAAATCTAAGGTGACCGTTTCTGGAGGCTGGAGAAGTCTTCTCGCCCTTGCTATGATAAATTCCGGGTGTAGAGCGTTGTAGGCTTCCCATTGAAAAACCACACGTTCGGGATCAAGATTCTCTTGCTTCAACATCTCCTTGGGATCAACTGCAAGCGGATCTCGAAGTCCGAAGACGTAATATTTACCAGACCGTTTTTCAGTATCGGCAATAACAATGCCAGGTTCGCTGCGAAGCCTGTCCACGTAACTTGACCAGCGCCTTTGATCTCGCATGGAATAAGAGACCCAGAGTGTAATGGCCAAAACCGCAATGCCTAACAAGAGCCATAAAAGCAGTGAAATTTTTCTTTTGCCCTGTTTAAACCGTGATTGCAGACAACCCTCAAGATGGCTCTTCAGGTCCTCAAAAGGGCTTGCATCACCATCGAAGGATTCCAGCTCCTCGCTTTTCATAAGGTGTATGGTTTCTATGGTTTCACTCAAGACCTCCTGCAAATCCGGAGTGGCGTTCTCCCGAATAACGGCCGCCAAAATGGCTTGCGGTCCCAGTTCAACCCACAAGGTGCGATCCCCAATCCGCAAGCTTTCAAGCTCTTGATCCTTTTCCACACCAGAGACGTCTTTAAAATATTCTTGAACGGCCTCGAGCATGCCCAAAGCCTGCTCGGGCTCTTGCGCAGCCACCTCTTTCGCCACCACGTGTTGGAGCACCGCTCCTGTATTCCTATGTATGAGAAAGATGTATTCTACTTGATATACGAGCGAGTGGCGCAAAACGATTTCACGGAATGGTTTCTTCGTCCTGAAGGCTTCAAGCCTCCACTTAAGACTCTGCAAAGAGAAATTGTTTTCAAGAAATTGATTGAAAGACTGGATCAGGCCACGGATCGCTGAAAATATGGCCTTTCCAATGGCCGTTCCCATGACAGGGTAAAGGGCGTCTGCGAGGGGCTTGGGATCTCTCCTGACCGAAGCCTTAATGGATTCTTCAATGCTGGGCTCAAGCGCTTTCGCCACCTGGTCATCCCGAGATGAGCGCAGTGCAATAGCCTCTGCCAAGACTCTGCTCACGTCTTCCGCATGAAGCTCTGGATCGTCCAACCTCTCCTTCAGGCGAACAATCTGTGTTTGCTCCGGGCCCACAAGCAGTTTGCGGAGTTCATCGAGGGTCGTCGGCTTCCGATCTCCGTTATCTATCACAGCCTCTTCTGCCTTATCTTCCATCGAAAATTTGGTCAAGGCACAAACCTTTCCTTGTTAGTCATAAATCGCTGCGAGTTCATCCTTTCGGCGCATTTTTCAACATAGCGGCTGTGTAAATTCACAGGTGGCGAGGTTTGAGCAATGGAAAGCTCATTCCACTTCAGGAATCTTGAACTCATCCTTGAGCCGCATAGCCACTTCCATGAGAAGGTTGGCAAAGGAGAGCCGGTCCATCTTCTCGGTGCGCAGTTCATTCACCGATTCATCCAGGGAGGAGGAAACCCGGCTGTTTTGCGAACGGATCTCTTCCATGAGACTCTTGGACTGCTGTAAGATCTGTTCCTGCAGATCCCTTTGGCCAGCAATGACCTTCTCACTGAGTTGACCCATCTTTTTTTCTAGGTTCTTGATCGCCCGGTCAAGCTTATCCGCAAGTTCTTCCACGGATTCCGTTCTCGAGGTCTGCTCGTTCTTGACCTGTTCAGACAACGCCTCCTGCTCCTTTTTCACATAGGTCTCAAGCGTTGCAGCGGCTTTTGTGGTTTCGCTACGCAAGTTGGCTATCTCTTTTTGGATGAGATCCTCCAGGTGCTTGAATTTCTGTTCGTATTGCCGGACCTGGGCACCAAAAAGAATATCCCTGACTTTATCTATGCCTTCCTCCTCTCGCGTTTCCGCAAAAGGCAAGCGAGGCTCAGGGGGTTTTACCACCGAAATTTCTTTTTTGGCTTCTGCAACGGTTTCACTGCTTACGTTCTCTTTGGGCATGGCCTACCTCCTTTATCTTCGATCGTTGTCAAAATACTCCCCTAGTTTCTTGTGCCAAATGCTCGGGAAAACCGGGCTCCAAATGTGTGACCTCTCCTAGAAATCACCGCCAAAAAAAGTGTATACATTCATTATTTGGCTCTGGCAACCTTTATCCTCTGAACTGGAAAAAGAGGCGGAGAAATGTGGAATGCATCCGTTCAAAATGTAAAAACCTGCCAAGAGATTTTCAATCCCTGGAGGCCTTTTCTTTCATACCGAGGCTCCCGGCCTGGTCTTTTCGGCGACTTATCTGCGGGGGAGTTCTGCCCCCTCCGCACTCCCCTCGACAAGCTAGGGGCTGCTGTTTCCACCACTGATAAGTCGCGAAAAGGACGACGGCCTCCCGCCAGGCATTTCTTCGCGCTCGCTTCGCTCCGCTCAGTCCCCACCCCTTCGGGGCGGGTCCCCGGTTTCAGAAAAGGCGTCAGGACCCAACCATGGAGCCCAAGCTGAGGTTTGGGCAACAACCCGTTAAGACCTAATCCCATGCCCACAAAGCAATTTCTGCACGAACGTTACGTGAGCAGAGAATTCTATCGGTTCTTCTCTTCAGGACTCTACGCCGGGGGTGCTTTTATTATGATTGCCTTGAGAGGTTCAGAATCACTCAGATTCAATGTGGCATGCCTAAGCCCCGCGGGGACAAAGACCACAGAACCTGGTCCAATTTCCCTTCGGTCCTCTTCCGTCTCCGTGACACCTTTACCCGAAAGGACATAAATAACTTCTTCCTGGCCAGGATGCGCGTGGAGCTTGTGAACATAACCTGGAAGATATTCAGTTATATTTACCTTAAGTCTCTTCGACTCAACATTCTGAGGCCCAACGAGATTCTTCGTTAATCCCCAATCAACTTTCTCGTACTTCACATCATCGACCAAGACCACTTTTCTCATTTCTTTTCTCTCTTTGTATGCCAATATGAGAGTCTATCCCCTAATTCCTTTGCGTGTCATTGTTCCCTTTCTTAGGAGGAATGCGGATTTCCCCGTCCACATCTTCCAGATCCAGCCACCATTTCAGCTCAGGGTCAGGCTTTCCGTAACCGAACAGGTCATCACCCCGGACAGCCAGCGGATGGATCGCTGGAATTTTGCGCACCGTCCAGTTGGCCATGCGGTGGAAGGGCGTATAGGGTTTGCTCCAGGGGCAGGCCTTGATGCACGTCCCACATCCAGAACCGTACTTGTTGCCTACCCGCATGGAGGTGCACTTCTCCACGTCGTTCGGCCACTTCTCATAGTTGTTGTGCATCACCTTATCCCCGTCGCTGATGGCGCCGGAGGGGCATTCACGCGCACATTTACCGCACTTGTCGCAGAAATCCTGGAGGCCGAAATCAATGGGTTTGTCCACAGCCATGGGCAGGTCAGTGGTCACTATTGCGACTTTGAAGCGTGGTCCCAGGAAGGGGTTGAGCACAATGTCACCGATGCGGCACATCTCACCTATACCGGCCCAGAGCAGAATGGGAGGCGCCACAACCTGATAGTTCAGCGCGTGGTGAGCCCGAGTTGGCGAATATAGTCGGCCAGGATGCAGGCGATAAAGCCTGAAGCGGTGTAGGACATGAAGCTCATTGAGTTGCTTATCCAATCGTTTCCTGTAAAGGCAAGCTCGGTCCGGGAGTCCTGGTCGATCACGATGGCAATGGCATACTTGTGGTTCAGCTCTATCTTCTCACCACCATGCCAGGCCCCCCAGGAATAGACGGCGTAAGGGGGTAACTCGCAGATACCCACCAAGTCGGCCCGCAAGAAGTAGGCCGTCTCCTTGATGTGGCCAGCCATCCACACGGGATCATCAGGCAAGGGCGCTATCTTGTCGGCCACTTCACCCTCCACCACTTTTCTCAGGGTGAATCCCATTTTTACAAGGGCGTTTGAAAGGGGGTGCTTTTGTACGAACCTGAAGTACTCCGTCTTGAGTCGAGGGCCAAAATCTCCACGGCCAGCCCGCATGAAACCACTCTCCCGCTCATCTACACGCTGAACAAGATCGTCGTTAATCCTTGTCGTGGGCCGATCCACCCGTTTTATCTTGTCCATGGGATAGGGATCAGAGTGGCCAAATGGGTCATGATCACGCATTTTCGGTGTAAACAACTTCATCCATCTTTCTCCCTGTCATTCCTAATTGAACGAAAAACCCGCCCATGAGGACAGGTTTTATGGCTCACTCTTCTGAGTAGGTCTCTGCATTCACTTCTTCTTGCCTGATCGTAGTTTGATCACCGCCTTTTTCATCCGGTCCATGGCCTCCTCGATGCGCTCTGGCGCGGTTGCGTAGGACAACCGAATAAATCCCTCGCAACCAAATCCCGATCCATTGGTCAGGACCACACCTGCCTCTTTAACCAGATACTCAGCGAACTCAAGGGAAGGTATGCCCAGTTCTCGGATATCGGCAAAAGCATAGAAGGCCCCTTTTGGGTTCATGCAGGAGACCCCGGGAATATCATTGAGTCTCTCTATGAGAAGATCTCGCCTTTTTTCATAGGCTGCCTTCATCTCATCCACACAATCCTGGGATCCTTTCATGGCGGTCACACAGGCCAGCTGGGAAGGCACGTTCGCACTGATGTTCACTGTGTGGTGGTATTTCAGAAATTGCAGCAGCTTATCCTTTGATGCGGCCAGATATCCCACCCTCAGGCCCGTCATGGCGTATGTCTTGGAAAAGCTATTGACCTGGACCACATGGTCCTTTGCATCGGGGAAGGAGATGAGGCTCTTGTGTTGCAGCCCCTCATAGAGCATGCTTTCGTAGACCTCATCAGAGATAACCATGAAGTCACGTTCCCTGGCCATCTCCACGATCCTCTGAAGGGTCTCCTCTGGATAGACAGCCCCTGTCGGGTTGTTGGGGCTCAATACGATCAACACTTTGGTCTTTGAGGTGACAGCTTTCTCGATGGCCGAGGGATCTGGGATGAAGCCCTCTTCGCTCTTCAACTCTACAAAGACGGGCTTGGCATCAGCCAATGTGGCATTCACCAGATAGGGGGGATAGTAGGGGATCAGGATGATGATTTCATCTCCTGGATTTGCCAGGGCCATGACCGAAATATGGAGACCCGCCTGCCCCCCAGCAGTGATCAGGATCTCATCTTCCCAATCGTACTTGGCTCCATACTCTTTTTCTATCTTTTGCACGATGAGCTGACGCAGTTCTGGAACCCCTCGGTCGGGCCCGTAGTGGGTGTGTCCCTCATCAAGCGCCCGCTTTGCCGCCTGTGCAATATGTTTCGGTGTTACAAAGTCCGGCTCTCCTAAATTCATGTAGATGCAGTCGTCCCGCCTGGCGGCAAGCTCCATGATGCTGTAAAAAGGGGACCGCTCGACTGCTAGGATCCTGTTTGCAAGCATGAAATCATCTCCTTAAGAAGTCTTGAATCCCTTGAGATTAAGGGATACTTTTGAAGTTCTCAACAGCAATTATGATGCTTGAGTGATGGAATTTTGGAGTACTGGAGTAATGGATATTAATAGATCAAATGGCCTTTCGTTTATTCCAATAAACCCATCACTCCAACACTCCTTTACTCCCTGGCCCAGACCTGGCATTTTAGGCCAGTGCCATCAAGAACTAACGATCGAAATATTTCACCTACGACGGTAAACTCCAATTCAGTTGCGCCAGGGCGGGCCAATACTCCTGTTGGGGCGCAGCCCCAAATTCTTCTTACTTCCGAATGACCCAGCGACCGCCTTTAATCTCTGCCACAAAGACGGGCTTGTCACCGTCTCCGGCCGCATTAAAAGCGACCGGGCCCACGATGCCTCTAAAATCTTTAAGATCGCTCAGGCCCTTCATGATCTTTTCTCGATCCTGCCCCAGATCTCCAGGCTTGTTGGTGACCCCCATCTTCTCGATCGCATATTTGATGAAATAGATGGCGTCGTACACATTGTTGTCATACATAATCGGTTCAGGCGGATCAAACTTCTTTGCTATGGCCCTTTTCGTGAACTCATCGACAAAACGTGTGGGGGCAATGGAGTGATGGAAGGTACATGGGGCAAAGGTCCCTTCTGCCTCTTTTCCACCCCTCTTGGGGAAATACTCGTTAATAAAGGGGCTCCCTCCAACAAGAGGCTGTTTCAGTCCCTGGCGACGGAGTTCTTTGGAAAAGGTGACCGCATCAAAGTAAAGCCCGCCGAAGGCGATCCCGTCAAAATCCATGCCCTTAAGCTTGGTGACCTGCGGCCCAAAGTCGAAGTCCTTGATCTGGAAAGTCACATAGTTCCCTTCATTGACGATGGTGACTCCCATCTTATTGAAGACCATGGGTAGTACTTTTGACCCTAAAACAAGGCCAATAGCATCCTTGATATCGTGGACCACAGCCACCTTCTTCACATTATACTGCTGTATAAAGGCCTTGACAGCCACCTTTCCCATCACAATCTCATCGATGGTATTTCGGAAAGCATAGGGCCGGTGAGGTTTTGCCAGACCCGGTTTGGATGATGCCTGGGAGATCATGGCCACACCCAGCTTGTTTCCCACCGGAAAGGCCACTTCACACTCCGAACTGGAGAACGGCCCCAGAATCGCAAGCACCTTGTCATCATCAGCCAGCTTGCGAACAATCCTCGTGGCCTCCATGGGTTTGCTTGCCGTGTCGTAGGTGATTATCCGAAGGGGAAGACCGCCAATACCGCCCATGGCATTGATCTCTTCAACGGCCATCTGCGCGGCAATCGTGTTCTTCGTGGTCCAGTCCCGCCACGTCCCAGTTAGCCCCCACGCCGCCCCAATGAGGACCTCTTTCCCAGCCAGCTTGGATTCGGCCCTGACGGTATCCGCGGGGAAGATGAGCGTGATAATTCCGAAACAAAAAATGATCGTTAACAATAGACCCAGCTTCATGCCACATTTTGAATAACCTTTGAATCTCTCCATAAATCTTCCTCCTTTCTTTTTCCTCGGACAGGGTTTCAATTTACCCTTCCAAGAATGTAATGAAAAGAACCAATCACTAGCCGAGAATAGACGTGGCACCTAATTCTCAGCCAAGGATTCCCAATAGGCCTCAGGGTCCACCGGCTTCCACCAGGGGTCCATACCCAGGTCCCTGCTAATCACACCCGCCGCATTGTAGCCTGGCGCGCCGGTTATATTCCCACTCGGGTGCGTGCTGGAACCACACAGGTAGAGCCCTTGCACGGGTGTCCGATACTGGCTGCACTCGGGAAAGGGTCGCCTGTCCACGATTTGATCTTCACTCAGCTCTCCCACCTGAATATCGCCTCCCACCATGTTTGGCAGGTGCCGTTCGATATCGAGAGGGGTGGTCCCGAAAACATCTACAATATTTTCCGGTGTCAAATTCTCAGCATAGGGGGCCAGGTGCCTGGCGCATTGGTCTGTGAACTCGTCTCGAATCTGGTCCCACTCTTCTGGGCCTCCCTCTTCTTCACACAGGTTTCCTGGAGCCACCTGCCAAAAAAAGGCCGTACACTTGCCTGGCGGGGCCTGGGTGGGATCATGCTGGCCTGGAAGCCCGCCTATGAGCTGGAGTGCTCTCGGCAATCGGCGGGCCGCGCAGTCCTTGTAGAGCTCGATGATGTCCTGGATCCCCTCCAGGCCTGCAATGATGTACCAGGCCTTGTTCACATCCGGGTCCCACTTGGCCGCCTTCCAGTAAAGACGCTCATCGAGAGCTAAGTGCAACGTAAACAGGGGCGTGGTGTTTGAATACTTGAATCCTTCCACTTTCTTGATGAAATCAGGCTCCAAGTGCTCTTCTCCCACCAAATCCAAAAAGGTCTGGTTCGGGTTAATGCCGCTTGCCACAAACCTACGAGCCCGAAACTCACGGCCATCACGAATCTGCACACCCGCCGCCCGTCCGTCTTCTACGAGTATTTTGGTCACATCCTGCCCTTCGATGATCTGGACGCCCGCTTTGACAATCATTTTGTGCAGCGTGTGGGCCAGGCTGTGTGTGGAGTGCTTGGCCATCTGTGTGTTCACACCTGAGGCCACGGCGGCCGGTGGTATGAACCCGAGCCTTTTCGAATCGGCCTCAAAACCCCGGATGATGGATAGAAAAACGAACATGGCACGAACCACATCATTTTCAAAGAATTCGCTGAACACCTCCATAATGGAATAGGGTTCCCATTGCAGGTACTGGCGACCCACTTCACTCCGCTCCAAAATGGCCTTCTTCTTCTCAAAAGGGACAGGAGGAGAAAACTGCTCAACGGCAAAAATCTGTTGTGCCATGTCAGCATACTTCTTGTTCGCCTCCAGGAAGCTCTTGGCATCCTTGGCTGAGAATCGGCCTATGGCCTCTGCGGTCTTCTCTGGTTCATCGGCGTACCACAGGAGTGCCCGTTGGTCCTTTAACAGCATTGCTACAGAGACGGGTAGTCGAATATACTCCTGTCCCAACTCTCCCAGCTCCAGGTCTTTGTACCAGACCGTGTCACACACCCCCCTGTGGTTGACGGAATGCACATTGTGCCAAAAGCCGGCTTTCCCTTCATGGGAGTCCAGCCCTCCTCCCATCTCCAGGTGCCGTTCGATCAACAGGATTTTCAGGCCCGCCTTGGCCAGATAGCCACAGCAGATCATGGCATTGTGACCGCTGCCAATCATGATGCCGTCGTATTCATCGTCCATCGTTCATTATGCCTTCTGCTCATCTATTTTTTTCAGTTTAGTCTTATGTCTCTCACACTTCCCACCATTTTTCGCGCCTCAGGTCATCCATAATGACCTCCGCGGCGATCAACCCGGGTGCACCGATAATCCCACCCCCCGGGTGCATGCATGCACCGCCCAGATAGAGCCCTTCAATGGGCGTGCGAAACTGCGCCAACTCTGGTAGAGGCCGAAAATGCTCCATCTGAGCAAAGTGCATTCGACCCATGAAGACGCCCCCCTCTTTCATGTTAATAAATCGCTCCTCGATATCCAGAGGCGTCTGGGTCGTCGCTTTGAGTATATTTTCCTCTGTCAGGTTTGGGGCGTACTCGCGCCACTTGGCTATACAGCGCTCCATGTATTCATTTTTCACCTCATCCCACTCTGCGTCCTTCAGCCTGTAGGGAACCAGCTGCCAGAGAAAAGCGGTGTGAAAGCCCTCTGGTGCCTGAGACGGATCAAACCAGGTGGGGACACTGGCAATGAAACCCAGCTTCTCAGGGAGCCTGCCCTGACGCACATCTGAGAGAACGGACACAAAATCTTCGGGCGTATCCAGCCCAATATTCAACCGAAAGGCCTGATTCACATCTTCATAGCCGGGCCGGGTCTCAAATACAGGGGCCTCGCGCAAGGCCATGTGAACAGAAAAGACCGAGAACTCATCCAGTCGAAAGCCCTTGACCTGCCTGAGAAAATCAGCCTCCAAGTGTTCCTCACCAACCAGTTCTAAGAAGGTTTGCTTCATGTCGATGGTGCTGACCACGATTGGGGCCAAATATGTATTGCCGTCACTTGTCTCCACACCCTTCGTCCTACCCTCCTCAACCAGGATCTTTTCCACATGGGCGAACGACTTGGTCTCCCCTCCGTTTTCAATCAATGCCCGCCACAAGGCATGGGCAGGGGCATGTGATCCGCCAAGGGCAATCTGGGAATGCTCCACCTGGCAGACGACCAGCGGTACGACCGCGCCCAGTCCCGCATAGTCTGGCAAAATCCCTCGCGGTATGGGAAGGTGATGAAGAACCAAGGCCCTCAGGTGTACGTCTTCAAACCACTCCTCCACCAGTTCATGGGGTGACATGCGTCCCATCCTCAGCCACTCCATGCCTTCTGGTGATCCCTCGAGTCTCATCATCTGCTCGGAGGGTGGGGCAGGAGGGCTGTAAAAGGCGGGAGGGATAATGGTGGAGACAAACGGGCCGTAGTTGTCCACAATTTCCCGCCACTTTTCTGCGTCTTTTTTTGAGAAACGCGCGATGCTTTTGCACGTCTTATCCAGATCATCGTAAAAGCAGAGCGAGCGGCCATCGGGAAGAATCATGCCGGCCTGCACGGGTGGACGATAATAACGCGCATTAAACGCTTCCATTTTGAGATCATCGTAGGGAGGCATGATGTTGATGGTGTCATGGAAATAGGAGTGCAGGTTGTGCAGGAAGGCAGGAACCGTGATCTCTTCTGTACTGAGGCCTCCTCCCACCTCCAGACGCCTCTCCATGACCATCACCTTGAGACCCGCTTTGGCCAGGTAGTTTCCCAATATGAGACCATTGTGTCCTGCACCTACGACTAGGACGTCATATTTCTCTTTAGACATGGGGAGCCTACTTTCACCACGCTCTCTGATTGTGATGAGCGGTCACTCCTTGTGAAAATCTACCAGAGCGACGTTGGATTTTGTACAAGTGTGAGCTATAGAGATACCCTTAAACCGAGATTGCTTCCCCCGCGCTGCCGCGGGGTCGCAATGACATTGCCTAATGCATGATTTGGCCACCATCCACATTCAATATTTGACCTGTAATGAACCCAGCGCCCTCAGAGGAGAGGAACATGACGGCACCCACCAGGTCTTGGGGCATTTGCTGACGCTTGATGGATCGGGCAGCGACCCTTGAGTCGAGCATTTCTTTTG
>WOR8_10009904_pt1 | contig 11155 bp, 12 predicted proteins | sample DeeMarSeWOR38_10_FD_19890 | JGI IMG/M metagenome (IMG submission 19890)
GCTATTTCCTTGTGGCTGAAGGCCATGATGTCAGAGAGGATGAGCACCGAGCGGTAGTCAGGCGGCAGAAGATCCATCTTGTCCTGGACACATTGTCCCATCTGCTGCTGCTCGAGCTCTTTTTGGACCACAGCCTCCTTGAAGGGTACGATCTCCTGCTGAAGATTGCCTTGATTGAGAGCAGCTCTCTTTGACTGCCTGTAATGATCATGGCAGAGATTGTATGCTATGCGGAATATCCAGGAAGACGTTTTGGAAGGATCTTTGATGGTTTTTAGATTCTTCTGAACTTTGATAAACGTTTCCTGAATCAAGTCATCGGCCACCCACTCATCCTTGACATAGGCCAGGTTTCCTGAATCAAGTCATCGGCCACCCACTCATCCTTGACATAGGCCAGGATAAATTTTCTGATAGGGTTATAGTGCTGATCGTAGATTTTCCAAAAGTCCATTGAAACACCTATCAATTAATCATCAGCATGAGCAGTCTGATTGGGCAGAACAAGGCAGGTCATATTGTTCTTTTAAGCCCATCATATCATTGATACTGTTTTTCAAGGCGATGTGGGCTCCATTTTTGACCTTGCTGGCAAGATCCACCACCTGTTGAATTTCCTCTGATGTTACACCAGCCACCCCAGCCTCATTGTACAGATGCTCAAAGCAGGGGATGCAATTGGCAGCGGTGGCTGCACCCAAGGCGATTAAAAGCTTTGTCCTTTCCTCCATGGTGATATCCTCCTTTTCTTTTATTTTGTCTGTATGACGGAAAGGACCTGCAAAAGGTTACACCCCACAGCTTTCCTGTTGCATATTTGCAAGACTTATTGTTTGCCTGAACCGTTTCTAAAATCCCAGGGCTGATTGACACTATCTTTAATACCATATATATTCCAATTTCGTAATATAAAGAGGATTGCATTGTGAAACAACTCATCAAGGTCATGAAGGCCCTGTCCGACCCGAGTAGAGTGAAGATTGTCAAAATGCTTCAGCATAGGGTGATGTGTGTTTGTGAGATCCAAGCGGCGCTGGACCTGGCCCAGCCAACTGTGTCCAAACACCTGAGAGTGCTCGAGGATGCCGGCTTGCTGCGCCACGAGAAAGAAGGTCTATGGGTCAATTATCACCTCACTGATGGGAGCAACAGTCCTTACGCCGCGAGCCTTTTGGGAAATCTGAAGCACTGGCTCGACGACGATGTAGAGATAGTCCATTTGGTCGAAATACTTCCTGCAATCAAGCGCGAACAAGTTTGCAAGAAGTAATATTTGCTTACTATATCGCCATATAGAATTATAGCGATACAAACAAGACTCTCAGCGGACTGCGAGTGCCCACAATAAACGAAAAACCACAAACTCCTGCCGTCGGGTGAGAAATACAATCTGGGCGTGCATATGAACATTTTCCGAATTTCTCCAGCAAAGGCATGAGGAGGTTCAATGATGACAACGGAAGCTATCGTTACCGTACAACCTGCAAAGGGATTGAGCCTGTTTGAGAAATATCTCTCTGTCTGGGTGATCCTTTGTATTGTTGCTGGCATTGTCCTAGGTAAAGTGGCCCCAGGATTCGCCAAGTATCTTGACGGCATGGCCATCTACGTTGGTGAAGCGCCTGTTGTCTCCATCCCCATCGCAGTCTGCCTCTTCTTCATGATGTATCCCATCATGGTAAAGATAGACTTTGGCGAAGTGATCATGGCCGGCAAGAACGCCAAGCCTGTTGCCCTCACTCTCTTTGTCAACTGGGCGATCAAACCCTTCACCATGTACGCAATTTCCGTCTTTTTCCTCGGCACCCTGTTCTATGGCTTTATCGGGCCCGAGGCAATGGACTATGTGAAGATGCCCTTGGGGCTGAACTTGCCAGTGGGGGCAAGCCACGGTGTGGGCAAGGTGGTTTTGGTCAACGGCATCAAGACATTGGAGGTGCCCCTCTGGCGGAGCTATCTTGCGGGTTGCATCCTTTTGGGAATTGCCCCCTGCACAGCCATGGTGCTGGTCTGGGGATTTCTCGCCCGGGGAAATGACGGACACACTTTGGTTATGGTGGCCATCAACTCCCTCACCATGCTTTTTCTCTATGGACCCCTTGGCGGTTTTCTCCTCGGTGTGGGACGACTTCCGGTTCCCTGGCAAGCCCTGGTGCTTTCCATCGGTATTTACGTAGCTCTCCCCCTGGTGGCGGGTTACATCTCCAGAAAGTTGATCATCCAAGCTCGAGGAGAGGAATGGTTTAAAGAGAAGTTTCTCCACGTACTTACTCCCGTCACTATTATCGCGCTTCTGGTTACGCTAGTTTTGCTTTTTTCCTTTAAAGGCGAAGTGATCGTTGCCAATCCACTTACCATCCTGTGGATTGCTATTCCTCTTTTCATCCAGACCAATTTGATTTTTTGGTTGGCGTATGGTCTTTCAAGGCTGCTTAAACTCAGTTATGAAGACGCGGCGCCATCGGCCATGATCGGGGCCTCCAATCATTTTGAAGTGGCCATTGCCACCTCCACCATGCTCTTCGGTCTCTCTTCCGGGGCAGCACTGGCTACGGTGGTGGGTGTTCTTATAGAGGTGCCGGTAATGCTGATGTTGGTCAAATTCTGTCTGAACACCACGCACTGGTTTTCCGGTCGAGCCAGCTGACGAGGTAGTCGGGAAGGAAGGTGCCGCACTGAGGCTCCATCTATTTTTAGAACTTGGCAGTTTCGATAAGTGCGCAGGCGATGGAGTCCTCGACCTTTCTCCCGGCATGCCTACCCAGGAGGGGTATGACCGCAAATGGGGAAAGGGTTTACGGGAATTATGAATTAGGTGATTTGTTTTTTCTCAATAAAATATTGTAATCATTTGTAATTTTTATAATCCTGCTCCTGACTCAATATAACAGCCTCGTGGAACTGTGCTCGAACTCTGCCAGCAGAGACCGCCATAACAATAGATTGGACCGCCCCTATTTCATCATCGCTTAGCCCTTCTTCTTTGGCCACGCCAAAGTAGTGCTCCATTCAAGGATAGCAGGCAAAAGCCATGGCCGCAGCCATGTGAAGCATGAGGGTTGTCTTCGGTTCCAGCACTTCATTCTGTCGTGCAGATTTGTAAAAGTCAGTGTAGGTTTTTTTCTGTTTTTCCGGTAACAAATTTCTCTCCTTTCTCCCGTTGCGGTAATTGAAGATCAAAATTTACCCAAAACTTGCCGTACCAGAAATGGGTAAAAGTTACCCAAAAGTGGTACGGCAGAAAATGGGTAATCTTAGCGGTGCTGAGCAGTCACCAGTTATTCTTTCGGCTTTGTGGCTTCTATGGTCGCAGACACTATATAGTCCTGGACGGTTTTTCCGGGGACCCAATGACTGATTAACTCGCGACTTTCATCCTTGGTCTGAATCACTTTCATCCTTGGTCTGAATCTGAATGTCCTGGAAACCGGCTTCCTGGAGCATTTCCGTGATCTCTACCACAGTGGCAGCGCCCGACACGCAAGCGGAGAGGAGATCGAGATCGTTTTTGAACTCTGGCGACAGCTGAGCAGTGGCTACTACATCGGAGATCGCAAGCCGCCCTCCCGGCTTCAGTATTCGAAATGCCTCTTTAAAAACATCGAGCTTCTTTGGGGAAAGGTTAATGACGCAATTGGAAATGATGACGTCAATGCTTTCATCAGCCGCCGGTATATGCTCTATTTCACCCAGTCGGAATTCGACGTTTGCGTAATCACCCTTAAGAGCATTCTCCCTTAAGAGCATTCTTTCTGGCTTTTGAGATCATCTCCGGAGTCATATCAACGCCGATGACCTGTCCGCTATCCCCAACTTGTTTGGCTGCCAGAAAACAGTCGAATCCACCACCGCTACCGAGGTCAAGAACAGTTTCGCCCGGCTTCAGGGCAGCGATGGCCTGGGGGTTGCCACAACCAAGCCCCATATGAGAGCCTTCAGGAACACCGGTGAGCTCCTCTTGGGAATACCCAGTGAGTGTTCCTAAATCAGTCAAAGAAAGAGTGGGGTCACCACAACAAGATGGTGACTGGGAGCAACCGCAGTCCGTTGAATCGTCCTTTGCCACTTCAGCATATTTGTGTCGCACAGCGGTTCGAATTTCATCTGGATGCTGTTTATCCATCTCTACCCTCCAAAATGTTCGATTATTCGAATAGTTTCGAATCAATTCTCAAAAAAATTACTTTCCCAGAGGTGCGTCAAAAAACCGCGCCAACCCCCGAAGTATTACAGGGTCTACCCAGCATTCGATTTTTTGACCGCGTCTTTCCATGCGAATGAGACCGGCTCGATGGAGTTCCTTGATATGGTGCGACACCGTAGAAGGTACGATCTCAAGATCCCGGCCTAGATCTCCTACACAGGCGCTGACACCGGCTTCAGCATCGAAACTACCGACGGTTCCGGGCACGCAACAGGTAACAAGGTGCAGGAACATACGAAGCCGATTGGGGTTTGACAGCGCCTTGAATACATCAGCAAATTGCTTGATTTGATCATCTCGATAGTTCGACATATATCGAAATATATATCTTCTATATGACCTTGTCAAGCATACATTTCTGAAATACCCATTTATTTTGATCCGGAGGATAGCTACATCTCCCCTCTCCCCTCAATAGATTGTTTCGGGATTCGTCATCCCGGCCAAGCCCGCCTAAGGCGGGCGCGAGCCGGGATCCAGAAAGAATTTGATTATATTGGACATTTACTGGATTCCGGATCTCGCTCCGCGAGTCGGAGCTCGTTCGGAATGACGGCTTCGCCGACTGTGACATAGTTTCCAAGGGCAGAAAAGATTCTTGCGGAGATAAGTTAATAGGCTTTTTTCTGAATTTCTGGGGAAAATGCTTGGATTAAACGCTACGTATAGGCTGGAGGTGGCCAAAGGAAAACCCTTGACCACCTCCAGTTGGGGAGAGGGAGGTTGGGGGAGGTTGCGAAGTATGTTAGTCTAAGGACACTCAGTCGCTCACTTCAATACTTTGGTATTGGGATGTCGTGTTACCCATTTCTTCCAGCTGGTCACCTCGTGGGGGACCTCCGGGAGTATCTTTTTGAAGTATCTCCCCTGGATTGCCAGTAGCCCATTTTTGTAGGGATACCACAAAGTCCCGGTCTCCCTGTCGTAGAGAACGAAGGTGGACTCGTAGGTCCAACCGGATGGAACGAGGGTCAAGGTCTGTCCATCGATCTCGCGGCTGTACACAGCCGCCAGGTCTACCAGGGGTCAATAACTCACAGCAACCGGCTCGGAACCTATTGAGCTGTTTGAAATTTCATGGCTTAAAAGTCGACTGATGGTATATGCCTTGGCAGTGGAGCCATCCGTAACACCTATAACCCGCGTGTTTTTTGAAATATTGGTGGTGTCATTGGTCAACAGCGAGTCGTCAAGCGTAGTGAAGGCATTTCTGCCGAGACCAAACTGAAACCCTTCTGGATTAAAACCAAGGGAAACAGCCTGGGTCACGTCCCAGCGCTCGCCGGTTCTATCAACGATATAGACCTTTTCGGCTTCTTTTAGGACAGCGGATGAACCAGTTTGATGCGTTGACAAGTAGAAAGCGCCTAAAAGAAGGGGAAGGATCACAAATGGTATCTTAAATACGATTGCTTTCAGTTTACCTGTTTTCATCGAATTTGATCCGCCACAGCCGTTCTTGTTACACATTTAGAAGAGATTCACCCCAGAATTACTTAATGGATAGTATTTGTTTGGTCGGATGAACGAGGTAATTCTTACAACTAATAAAATGCTCAGGTTCACTTGGGCCAGCACTCCCTCGGAATGCTCGACTAGATAGATTAGAAGAAATCAGACGCGCCTGACAAAGGGGATCAAAGCATGCATATCGTGACAGAATGGGGAGGGAAAATAACAGAGAAGATGCAAAAAAGCTTCAAATGAGCTAGCAGGAAACTGATTTTATTGATGATAGACGATCATTCTTTGAAAGTGCATTTTTGCGCTCAGACTGTTCTCCTGGTTAGAAAACCTTTGGCGGTGCCAGGCCAAGGTTGGCTCAAAGCCACCCCGGCGACGGGGTGGATCTATTTGCTGCTTAATGCCTATTCTTACCGGAGTTACTTGTTCAGGGCTTTTTCGATCAACTCCTGGAACCCGGCCGGGCTCCGGTTTCGCAGAAGCCTGCCGTTGATGAAGATCGTAGGGGTTCCTCCCACCCCCGCCCGGTTTCCCTCAGCTATATCCCGGTTGATTAGCGTTCTGATCCCGGGTTCTTTCCGGTCCTTTTCGAACTTTTCCATGTCCAGTTTGAGCTGCTGGGCGATCTCTTTGACCTTCTGTTCGTTCAGGCGGTTGTAATCTTTGAAGAGCAGATCGTGGAACTCCCAAAACTTGCCTTGTTTTTCCGCCGCGAGGGCGGCAATGGCGGCCTCCATGGCGAACTTGTGGTTTCTCAGCGGGAAGTTCTTGAACACCAGTTTCACCTTGTCGGGGTTTTTCTCGAGCACCTGCTCGAGTACAGGCACCAGCCTGGAAGGTGGCCACCGCCACCGGTGCGTCAGCCTTGCCCTTGAAGGGGGAGCCGGAAATATTTATTTCCTGGATGAAATCCAGGGTGATGATCTGAACCGTCTTGTCTTTGCCGCTGGTGAGGAGGAGAACGTCCTCTCTCGGGCCCACCTTGATTCCCTCGACACCCTGACCCACAGAGATCGTGTCTTCCAGCTTGCCGTCCGAGGAGTAGATGAGGATCTCACCTTTGTCGGTGAGGACGAATATCCACTTGCCATTGAGCGCCATGGCCGCATCCCGGGGCTTCTCTTTCAAATTGAGGGTGCCGGCCACGTCCCATTCCACCGTGGCAGGGCTCGAGGTGAGCCAGGCAAACAGTAAAAACAGCGTCACAAGAAAAATCGCAAACCTGCTCTTCATGAGCTTTTCTCCTTTCTCCACAACAGCATCAGAGAAATCTGTTAAACTGGTTTTCGATCTTCTACCATCCCAGCTTAACTGTTATCTCCTGCTTTGCCAACAACTTAGTATTTTCAGAACCCGCTGGCTGTGCCGGTGGCTTCCAATCAATAACCTTCGTTTCCTACCAACGGACCCCGAGACTCGTAAATCATTGACAAGGAGGAGCGCGCGGGTGTAAATGCTACGGAATCCTGTGAGAATCAGGAGCGGTCCCGCCGCTGTGAACTCGGCCCCATGGGGCAGTAGCTCGCGGCCACTTAGCCCGGATGTTTCATGAATCACCTGCTGCGACTGCGGATATAGCCGCCCTTCCTGGCGTCCTCGGGTGTCGGCCCCTGCGACGTACCGTTCAGGTACGCCTCGGGACCAACATCCTGCGGTTGCCAGGTGGCACGCCCATCCTCTTCGCGCTCGCTGCGCTCCGCTCAGTCCCGCAAGCGGGTTCCCAGTTTCGCGGTCTCGCGACAGCAATTCATGAAATATCCGGGCTAGGGCCACTGTTCCGCTTAAGCGGGATGGGAAGGCCGGTCGCCGAGTCGAGTAAGTCAGAAGACGGGTGAAAGGACTTTTAACCCGGATGTTTCGGGTTAGGGGCTTTGTCGATGGTAAAGAAAAGCCTTCGTCTTCCGTAGACGAAGGCTTTTCCTTTTTGAAAGTGCAGACCGCGTAATAGGGCTGTAGTCATTTGGTTAGGTTTGAAATCAACAAGGAATGGTTAGAAGTTCTGGCGATCGAATCTGTTGCTTTGCTCAGAGGTGGGAAAATGAAAGCTGCTGTTCTTGAAGAACCCGGTAAATTAGCAATTCGGGAAGTACCAGACCCCATCTGTCCATCTGGAGGAGTTGTGGTGAGGGTTCTGGCCGCCCAGGTGTGTTCAACGGACCTGCACATGTGGCAAAGGGGCCATCCAGCACTGCGGTGTCCTCGGATACTGGGCCATGAAATTGGAGGTGTGGTAGCTGAGGTGGCGCAAGAGGTGGAGGGTGTGAAGATAGGAGACAAAGTTCAGGTCTACCCTGGGATTTCATGTGGAACCTGTAGATTTTGCCGGCAGGGGAGAGAAAACCTTTGTCCATCAATCAGGATACTGGGTTTCAGTATGGACGGTGGTTTTAGCCAGTACCTTTCCTTACCCAAAAAAGCTATTCAAAACGGTTGTTTAAATCTTGTGCCCCAGCCGCTGTCTGCGGCCGAAACCGCCATGGCCGAGCCCCTGGCCTGCTGCCTCAACGGGTTCGACAAGGGAGAACTGAGGCAGGGTGACACCGTTCTCATCCTGGGGGGTGGTCCTCTGGGTTGTCTGTTTGCCATGGTTGCGAAGCATCAAGGCTCGGGTAAAGTGATTCTATTGGAGAAGGACTCGGCCCGTATTCGTCAGGCGCGCCAAGAATTGGAAGTTGATGTGTTCGACCCTACTGAAGTGGAAGCGGTGATGGAACGTACCAGAGGTCAGGGGGCAGATGTGGTGGTGACCTGCTTCAGGGAAGCTGCCCTGGAGTACCCACTTTTGGATTTAGCGGCCCCAGGCGGGCGAGTGCTGATGTTTTCCGGGATTTCTGCAGACAAAGGGGTGGTGCCAACTGATTTGCGTGCGGTCCATTACCGGGAACTGGAATTGATAGGTGCTTATGGGTGCACCTCGATCCAGTGTCAACGGGCCCTTGGCCTCATGGCCGACGGTCTGGATGTAAATTGGCTCATATCGGAGAGAGTAACTCTCCACGGCCTCGAGCAATCGTTTTCAAACCTGGCAGCGAAAAATGTAATGAAAATATGTGTGGAACCTTGGGAGGATAATGATGGATTGGTTTGGCAGTAGGATACAGAGGCTCATAAACAAAGAGGACCTGGACAGAGATACCACTAGGAAAATGTTCACCCAGGTTTTGCGGGGGGAACAGCCGGATCTTCAGCAGGGAGCGTTTCTCGCGGCCCTTGCGGCCAAGGGTGAGACTGCCGCAGAGATAGCGGGGGCCTGGGAGGCAATTAGGGAGGTGGATACGGTCAAGGTGGAACCCAAGGTGGACGGGCCAATCCTAGACAACTGCGGCACGGGAATGGATCCATTTAAAACCTTCAACATTTCTACGGCGGCTTCAATCGTAGCGGCGGCAGAAGGTGTGGTCTTGGCCCGGCACGGAGCGAGATCCATAACCTCCAGGTGCGGCACGGTGGACGTGGCCGAGGCCTTGGGGGTTGAGGTGGAGGCTGAGATAGGGGTGGCAAAAAAAGCGGTGGAGCAATGTGGCCTGGGGCTTTTCAATGGCACGAGTCCTTCGGTCCATCCAAAAGGGTTGTTTCGCATACTTTCACAGATAAAATTTGGCACCACCTTGAACATTGCGGGCTCTCTTGCCAGTCCGGTTCTGCCGCAATTAGGGGTGAGGGGAGTTTTTAGCCCTGGAATGGTAGACAAAGTGGCTGAGGTGATGGGTGAGATAGGCTACAAGGAAGCCTATGTTTTCCATGGTCTAAGGGAGAATGGCGAGCCGGGAATGGACGAGATTTCCAACCTGGGGCCAACCGTTTTCTGTCGATTGAAACGAGACGGCAATCTGGAAAGGTTCACTCTCGAGCCAGAGGATTTGGGGCTAAAAAGAGCCAGGGCCGAAGAACTGGCTCCGGCCGAAAGTCCAGGGGAAGAAGCAGTAAGGTTAGTGAGGCTGCTGTCGGGTCGGGACAACGGGGCCAGGCTCGAGGCAGTCTGTGTCAATGCAGCCCCGATGTTCCTCCTAGTCGGGCGAGTGGGGGATTTTAAAGCAGGGGTCGAGCTCGCCCGGGAAGTTATCTTAACCGGCAAAGGCTTGGCAAAGCTCAGAGAGTGGGTGAGGTGTCAGAATTGGAATCCGGATAAGGGACTTGCGAGATTTGAGAAGGTTCTAAAGGAGGCTGGGGTTACTCTAAATTAGACAATTCTACCCTCATTCTCTTCCCTCTCTGTTAGTAGGGGCGGGGTTTATCCCCGCCCGGAAAATCGCGATCATAGCACTAGGCGGGCGGGCGTAAAGCCCGCCCCTAATTTTTCCATATCTGATCAGGACTGCAGTTCAGGCAGATCCACATAGCAGTCCAGGGCTTCAGGATTGGCCAGGGCATCCTTGTTTTTTACTTCCCGCCCGTGGACAACATTTTGCACTGCCAATTCAACTTTCTTGCCGCTGATGGTGTAGGGAATGTCTTCCACAGCTAAGACTTTGGCAGGGACGTGCCTTGGTGTACAGTTTTTTCGGATAGTGGTTTTGATTCTGTCAACGAACTCGCCGGTAAGCTTGGCATCTTCACGGAGCTTTACGAAAAGAACAATTCTTACATCATCCTCCCAGTCCTGTCCAACCACCAGACTGTCCACGATCTCAGGGATGTTTTCCACCTGACGGTATATTTCAGCGGTGCCAATGCGCACGCCGCCAGGATTGAGGGTGGCATCCGATCGGTTTCGGTAATCTCAACATAATCCCCGTGCTGCCACACTCCGGGATAGATGTCGAAATAGGCCTGACGATACTTGATATTGTCTGCATCGTTCCAGAAGTAAATGGGCATACTTGGCGCCGACATGGTGCAGACAAGCTCTCCTTTGTGTCCAGTGACAGGATTACCCTGTTCATCGTAGGCCTCCACCTTCATGCCCAGGCCACGGCACTGGAGTTCGGAAGCATAAACAGGCCCCATGGGATTTCCCAGGGCAAAGCAGGAGATGATATCCGTGCCCCCTGAGATGGAAGAGAGGCAGAGGTCATCCCTGATGTCCCGGTAAACGAATTCGAAACTCTCGGCAGAGAGGGGAGAACCTGTGGAGAGAATGGCCTTGAGCGAGGTCAGCTCGTAGGATTCCCTTGGTTTCACTCCCGCTTTTTCCAGAGCGGCTAAATACTTGGCACTGGTGCCGAAAATGGTGATTTTCTCGTCTTGGGCCATCTGCCACATTGCACCTGGATCTGGATAAAAGGGAGAACCGTCGTAGAGAAAAACCCTGGCACCAAGAGCCAAGGAACTGACCAGCCAGTTCCACATCATCCAGCCACAGGTGGTGAAATAGAAAATGGTATCTTCCCGCTTAACATCTGAGTGGAGCTTTAGTTCCTTGATATGCTGCAAGAGAGTCCCCACCGCCCCATGAACAATACACTTTGGCACTCCTGTGGTCCCCGAAGAATACAAGATGTAAAGGGGATGATTGGCGGGAAGTTGTTCAAATGTTAGGTCCTTGGC
>WOR8_10006558_pt1 | contig 11153 bp, 9 predicted proteins | sample DeeMarSeWOR38_10_FD_19890 | JGI IMG/M metagenome (IMG submission 19890)
GAGAGGCGTCAAGTGGAACTCGTTTTGGAGCGCGTTCACGGCAGCCAAGTCATCCGGACCGCGCACTTCGATGCGCACGATGCAATAGACGAACTCACTCCCGCTCTTGAAAACCGCTTGGGTATCGCCGGGCTTCGTGCCTTGCCACTCTGGACCGGCAATGACGTAGCTCCCAGCTTCACCATTCGTGGCGCGCGTTCCCATGTACGCGAAGTTGTGCGTGAACATGTCGACGAGCTGCACGGAGAAGTAGCGATCTTCGATCTTGGGTACCGTGATGACCATTGGCTGCGCACGGAGGTCGAGCCAGCCGAGCGAGTACAAAGTGTCGTTGTTGGGGCGCACGATGTCTTTGAACTCGGGACCGACGAGCTCCGTCATGTGCGTGATCTCGTTGAAGGGGGCGCGATACCCAGGTGCCGTTCTATCAATGGCCTGCACGTACATCGTCCGGTAGCTCTCCATCATCGGGTACGCGTAGATGTACGCTTCCTCGGCGATGGCCTCTGCTTCCGCGCGCGTAAGTGGAGCGTCGCTCGCGTCTCGCGCGCCTGGCGACGATTCGCCCCTTTGACATGCGACGACTGGCGTGAGAGATGCCGCGAGCAAGAGCATGAGCGTGAGATTCATTCCTGTTTCCCGCATCGGATGATTCTACTCGACTGAGAGCCGTTTGTTGAAGAATAGCTTGGATGCGGGGAACGCGAGCGCGAAGACGACGAACATGCAGACCGCCACGCTGATGAGGACGCGCGGCTCGTCCCGAAAGTTCGCGGTGGCCACCGTGGCGGCGGCGCCGATGTTTCGTGCCGTCGTGATGAGACCGAGCGTGACGCGGCCCCTCCTCCTACCCGGGCCGAACACATAGCCCACCGCGAAGGCCGCGAGAGTCAGCAAAGTGGCGTACACGACGGTGCCCGTCCGAGCGGTTGCGGCGAGCGCCTCCCAATGAAGAACGACCGCCAGAACCAGAAAGAGGATGGCCGAGAGGTTGACGATCGCGTTCGCGGGTCGATGCAGCTTTGCCGCGACGGTCTGGCTCGTCTGGCGAATCAGGAGTCCGGCGCACAGCGGCACGAACATCTGGAGCAGCAGAGGCTTGGCGATCTCCCAGATACCGATCTCGGTACCAGGAACCAGGAACGGAAGCACGAGCGGCATCAGGGCGATCGTGAACACCGTGAGCAGCATCGTCGCCGCGATCGAGCTCGGCACGTCACCGCCCGCGACCTGAACGAGCTTTGGCGTGTAGGGAGCGCCGGCCGCGAAGCCGTACAGCAACACGCCGATCATGTACGGTTCGTCGAGCGGGTAGAGGAGGCTGGCACCATACACGAGGAGAGGTACGACCAGCAGGTTCGCAGCGAGCGTGCGGGCGACGAGGCCAGCGTTCTTCATTGGCTCCAGGACTTGTCGGAGCGCGACCTCCAGCCCCGCGGCGAACAGTACGCCCGCGATGAACACCGCGATGGCCACGTTGAGAATGATCTCGAGGGTCTCGAACATGAGCGAAGGGGTACACCAGTTCACGGCACTAGCGCTAGAGAGCTTTGCGTGGTTGGCATCGGCCAGACGGACGCTAGAAAGACGACCCGGGTTGCTTCAGGAACTCGATCTCTTCATCGGTCGAAACGCGGCCCAAGATTTCGTTGCGGTGCGGGTAGCGCCCGAATCTTTCGATGATTTCCCGGTGACGTTCGGCGTAGTCCAAGTAGTAGCGTGCGTCGGCTTTCAGCGCTTCTGGCGCCACCTCGCAGAGGTTCGTGAAGACCTCGTGGCAGCGCTCTTGGTCGTGAATGTCCTCGCTGTGCTCGAGCGGCAGATAGAAAAATGCGCGCTCGTCGAAGCCGAGCTCCGCATCGAAACCCGCATCGAGCCCTTCGTAGCATGCCTCCCGCGCGAGCGGATCCGAGGCAAACATCGCAGGCGTGTCCCGGAACATGTTTCGCGAGAACTGGTCCAGAACGATGATGTACGCGAGCGCTCCACGGGGCGTGCTTCGCCACCGTTCGCGCTCACCGCTCACAATCGATTCGTAGTCCGACAGGAACCTCGCCCGGATCGTGGCGTCGAAAGCATCGGATTTCGTCCACCAGTGCTTTCGCTGGGTGGGGCTCGCGCAGCCGTGCTCGTCGAGCTCGCCGAACCAGAAATCGAGAATCTCTTCTTCGTCACTCATCGCGCCCTCCTCGCAATGCTTCTACCGCATCCAAGAACACCTTGGCTTTCAGCTCCGTTTCCTCGACTTCACGGTCGGGGTCACTCGCTTCGACGATTCCTCCACCGGCCCAGTAATGAGCTTGGCCGTCCCGGACGGTCGCCGTGCGGATCGCAACGGCCAACGACAGCCCGCCCGCGCGATCGATGAAGCCGACCGCGCCGCAGTATACTCCACGGGGGTGCTGTTCGAGCTCCTCGATGATTTCGAGGGCGCGAATCTTGGGCGCCCCCGTCACGCTACCCGGCGGAAAAGTCGCGCTCAGGACCTCCTCTAGAGTGACCTCGGGTCGCGTCTCGCAGCGAACGGTGCTCACCAGATGGTAAAGCCCGGTGAAGGGCTCGACGACGAGGGGTGCATCGACTCGGACGGTGCCGACGGCCGCGACACGGCCGAGGTCGTTGCGCATGAGGTCGACGATCATCGAGTGTTCGGCCCGTTCTTTGGGGTCCGCTCGAAGCCGTTCCGAAGCGCCATCGTCGGTCGGCTCGCGGCGGATCGTTCCCTTGATGGGTCGAGTCAGCAGCTCGCGGCTTCTCGCATCCCATTGGATGAAGCGCTCCATCGTGCACGCGAGCACGGTGTGATCCCCGCCGTCGAAGAACAGACCGAGTGGCACCCGACTTGCAACGCGCATCGCGCGCCAGAGCTCGAGCGCATCCCCCGCGAAGCTGACCGACCACCTTCGGGCGACGTTCACCTCGTACACTTGGCCCTGGTCGATGTAGTCGAGCGCTCGCACGATCGCGTTTCGATGCACGGCTGCGTCATCCACCTGCACGGGGCCCACGGTTGGGGGTGGGGGCGCGCTCGCGCGGAGCGACTCGAGCTTGCTCCGAAATGCGTCGCATGCGGTCTCGTCGTCTCCGACCAGCCACGCGAGACCTTCCTCGTGATCGATCGCCATCAGGGCCGGATATCGCCGGAAGTAGAGAACCGGACTCCGCCCCCGCGGGAACCGCGGCGTCCCGCGGGCCGGCGCCGACCAGAAGGCGTCATACGCGATGTATCCGATCCAAGAGGGCACCTGGAACGCCTCCGGCCCTCTGTCCCTCGCCTTTCCGTCGAGTGGGCCGATGTCGCGTAGCCCTGCGAACGGGGTCTCGTCGCCGAACTCGACTCGGAGCTCCTCATCGGGCCACGCCGCAAGGAAAGAGTAGCGCCCATCCCGCGACTCGCTTCGATTCGAGTCGAGCCAGGCGAATCCCCGCTGCGAGCTGAGAGATCGCGCGACGGCCAGCTCATCGATCGAAGCGAAGCGTTCGGCCCACACGTCGAACCTCTACTTGCTCGTGGTCGCGCCTTAAAGCAACCTCCCGCCGTGCTTCGCCGATACGTCTTGCTTGGCCTTCTCTGCACCATCGGCGTGGGCTGTGGCGACGACGTGTCACAATTCGTGTTCCAGGCTCGTATCGTCGATGGAGACGATGGCAATCCCGTTGCTGGTACGGATGCGGATACCCTCCGAATCGAGATCGCCGAGGGGAACCTTCCCGTACGGCCGCTCGAATACCCAATCAGTGACGGCCAGTTCGATGCGACGCTCGAGTTCGCATCGTTCTCGAGTCTCACTCGGATCCGCATCGGGATGGAGGGTCCCAGCACGGAGCTGACCACCGCGCCTCCAGCGTTCGTACCCTCGGCGACCCAAGGTCTGCTACGTGTCGTCGCCGCCAGCCCAGCGTCCTGCACGGCCGTCGCCTTCAACACGATGGAAGCCCCGCGTGCGAGCTTCGGCATGGTGCAATCAGGCACTTTTGCGCTCATCGTGGGTGGTACGGGGGCCACCGAAGAGCAAGTCGAGTTCTTCGACGCGCTCGAATGGGCGTCTCGTTTGTTCAACACCGACTTTTCGCTCTCCGCGTTGGGCGAGACGCGAGCGGCCACCGTGGGCGAGGGTCAGATTCTCGTTCTTCCCACCGACGCTACGCCATTCATCTTCGACATGCTGGACGCCAACAACAGGATTACTCAGGTCAACCTCCACGCGGGTGCGGGGCCGCAGTCGGCGCTGGTGTCGGTTCCTGGCATCGGCGCGATGGTCATCGGTGGCGAGCTCGGCGGCGCACCTCGAGCAGGTGTGTCGCTCGTCGAGCTCGATGGTGTCGTCACCTCGCGCGAGCTCAGCGAGCCGCGCGCTGGGGCTGCAGCTACGGCGCTTGGCGGCGACGTCTTGGTTGCCGGGGGCAACGCGGAGGGCAACGCGGAGATCCTCCTGGCCGGCGGAGGAGTCGGACAACCGATCGAGGGCGTCAGTGATGGTGTCCGGAATGGAGCGCTCCTCGTTGGCGACGCAGAGCGACGTGCTCTGCTGATCGGCGGCACCGACGCAAGCGACGTGGTCAGGCAGGACACACTTCGTTTCGACGGCTGTCCGGGGAGTTGCGTGGCAAGCATCGGTCCGCAGTGGGACGCAGCTCGGCTGCGGGCCATCCTGCCCGAGCAAAGTGCACTCGTCATCGGGGGCGAGGGGTCGCAGCGCGTGGACGAGGTGCGCTGGAGTGGAGATGCGGTCGCGATCGAACCCGTCCTGGAGCTCGGCGGCGTTCGTGCCGGAGCGGGTGCCATCGTGTACGAGAGCGGCGCATTCGTCGTGGCAGGCGGTGACGATGGCGCGGCGGTCCGCGATGACTTCGAATTCTGCGTTCCGGCCGAGCTCGCGCCCCTCGAGGGCGAGTAGGCCCGGAACCTGATATTCTCGGAGTTCCGGGCGCATGTTACGCAAGCTGGAGAAGTACGAGGTCCTCGACGAGATCGGCCACGGAGGGATGGCTACGGTCTACCGCGCGCGGGACAGCTCCCTCGATCGGTTCGTCGCCCTGAAGGTGCTTCACCCTCATCTCCAACGAACCACGGAAGCTCGTGCGCGGTTCGCGCGCGAGGCCAAGAGCGTCGCACGCCTGCGTCACCCGCACATCCTCGAGATCTACGACTATAGCGGCGAGGCCTCCGATGAGACCTACATTGCGGCCGAGTTGCTGACCGGGCCAACGCTCAAGGAGCTCGTGCTCAATCATGAAGCGCTCCCCCCGGAGATTGCAGGCTGCGTGGCCGTCCAACTCGCCGACGCGCTGGCGGAGGCCCACGCCAAGGGCATCATTCACCGCGACGTCAAACCGGAGAACGTGCTGATTCACGAAGACCGGTGTGTGAAGCTCACGGACTTCGGCATCGCTCACATGGTCGATACCCACAACTTCACGGCAACTGGCCAGATCCTGGGCTCGCCAGGACACATGGCGCCTGAACAGGTCGAGGGTCGCACCTGCGACGCCCGGAGTGACGTTTTCTCTCTCGGAACGGTCCTGTACTTCTGCTCGACGGGCAGGTTGCCGTTCGTCGGCCGCAATCCGCACCATCTGTTGAAGCTTCTGCTCGGCGGTGAATATCCCGACCCCGTCCGCTTGCGTCCGGAGATCGGGGCCGACCTCGCGGCGATCATGCACAAGGCGCTTTCGCGTGATCCGGCCGACCGCTACCAGAGCGCCGCAGAGATGGCCGCCAGCCTGCGCGATTTCCTCGCCGAGATGGGGATCGTGGATCCCGACGCGGCGTTCGCCCGCTATCTCGAAGCGCCGGAACAGGTGAGGGCAGAGCTCCGCGAGACCTCTCTCGAGCGACTCCTCGACCTCGGTGCGCATGCTTCGAACGCCGGAGACGTTCCGAAGGCGCAGGCCGCCTTGAGCCGTGCGCTCGCGATCGACGACGGGAACGAACGAGCGCTGAAGCTCCTCAGCTCTCTCGGCCGCCGTCGCCGTCGCGGCGCGATGATCGCGACGGCTTTGTCGGTCATGATCCTCGTCGGACTGGCCGCGTGGGGCTACTCGACGTGGCAAGCGGTGTCTCTTTCCGATGGCCCAACGTGGCAAGCGGCAGGCAGCCCGACCTTCGAGGAGCCTCAGTTGTTGCCAGGCGACGAGCCATTGCCGGTCGCGGAGCTCCGGGCCGAGCCCGAACCGGAGCCCGCCGCTGCGGAAGAGATCTCCGACGAGGGATCCATTCCGGCCCAGGATGCGGCGGCCAACGGACGTCGATGGGTCGTGTTCAATCCGACACCGCCGAACGTGTCGATCAGCGTCGACGGTAGCCCGCCCAAAGCCTACGGCCCCGACTTCCAGAAGGTCCGCCTGAAGGTCGGCATGCACACGTTCCGGTTCGTCGGTGCCGAAGAATGCTGCGAGGAACGGCTGATTCGAAGAAGGATCCCGCCCGGTTCCCGGGACTACGAGCTCACGGTCAATCTCGAGTACGAGCCGGCGCGCTTGTACTTGAAGGGCCCTGCCCCTGCGGATGCTTCGGTTCGAATCACGTTACCTGGCAATCAGCAGATCGACGGTCGCATTCGTGAGATACTTCGCATTCCAATCCGCTCGCTCCGCGCATCCGCCCAAGTCGAGATCCGAGCACCAGGCTATCGGACGCACAAGAGCGTCGTACAGCTTCGGGCTGGCGGGGATCCCACCGAGCACTCCTTCTCCCTTGAGAGCGAGCTGGAAACCCCGTAGAACCCCTCGGAGTGATGCGGCGCACCACGTTGACCGGACTGGTGGTCGTCTTGATGGCCGCGTTCGCGCTGCCGGTGTCGGCGGACGAGCTCTCGGACTTTGAGGCGGCCCGGCGGAGCTACGACAAGCAGAGCTACGGCAAAGCAGCGCGCGGCCTTGAGTCACTCGTCGGGGGTGCAGTCCCCCGCGCCCGCAATCCCGTCGTCCGGCTGGAGGCGCGGAAATACTTGGGCGCCACCTACCTGTTCTTGGGCAAGGGCAAGGAAGCCCGCAAACAGTTCCGGCTTCTTCTCGAGGAGGACCCCGAGTACGACATCGACCCTGTGGCGTTCCCCGAGGCCGTCGTCGAGACTTTCCAGGAGGTGCAAGCCGAGGTCACCGCCGAGCTTGCCGAGAAGGAGGCCACCGACGCCGCCCGTCAACAGCGCGAGCGCGCAGGCGAGCTGGAACAGCTGATTCGCCAGCAGCAGCGGCTCCAGGCCCTCGAGGAGCTCGCGGCCACCGAGACCGTCGAGAAGGTGAACTCCCGCTGGATTGCCGCCCTTCCCTGGGGCATCGGGCAGTTCCAGAACGGAAACCGGAAGCTCGGCATCATGTTTGCGGTGACGGAGTCGGCCTTTCTCGCTGCCTCCATCGCCACGTTCATCGGTCACAACTCGCTCCGAGACGAGAATCCAGCCCCGAGTGAGCTGCAGAGAGCGCAGCGAGTCGAGCGCGCCCTCCGCATCGGAAACTGGGTGAGTGTGGGGGCGCTCCTGAGCTTCTATGTCGCGGGCGTGGTCGAGGCCCAAGTTCGCTTCAAGCCGGTGATTCGGACGACGCGGAAGCGGGAGCTTCCGGAAGAGCTCCAGCGCCCGCAGAGCCGCGGCCCCCGAATCCGGTTTGACCTGGGCCTCACCGGAGGCCACGTGCGGGTCGATTTCTGACGCTCGGGCCCCGCGGATCATCTTTGATCACCATCCTGCCCGGCTCTCCGCCGACTTTTTCAGATAGTTCAATCATTTCAAATCCTTGGGGCTGACCCCCTTTTCGGGGAAGACTTCGCTTGACACCAGGGCTTTCGCGCCTATCCTTCGCTCCCTTCGGCGCGTGGGGAACTTGCGCGCGCCTAGGGAATTGCACGCTTTTTCGGATATTTATGCCCACGATCAATCAGCTCGTTCGCAAGGGACGCAAACAGATCAAATCCAAAACGGATTCGCCGGCGCTTCAGCGATGCCCGCAGAAGCGAGGTGTGTGCGTTCGCGTGTACACCACCACTCCGAAGAAGCCGAACTCGGCCCTCCGCAAGGTCGCGCGTGTGCGTCTTTCGAATGGCATCGAGGCGACCACGTACATCCCCGGCGAGGGGCACAACCTGCAGGAGCACTCGGTCGTGCTCATCCGCGGAGGCCGCGTGAAGGATCTTCCCGGCGTTCGCTACCACGTGGTCCGCGGCACGCTCGACGCCACCGGCGCAGCGGGCCCTTCCAACACCAACAAAGCCAACCGCGTCAACAAGCGTTCGAAGTACGGCGTCAAGCGCCCGAAGAACTAACAAGATAAGCCATGAGTCGTCGAGTCAGCGCACCCAAGAGAGAGATCATTCCGGACGCCAAGTATGGCGATCGGCTCGTCGCCAAGTTCGTCAACTCCCTGATGCTGGCAGGCAAACGCTCGACGGCGGAGAAGTGTCTCTATGGCGCCTTCGACATCATCGAAGAGCGCTACAAGGATCAGCCGCTCGAGGTCTTCAAGAAGGCGCTCGATGCGGTGAAGCCTCGCGTCGAAGTGAAGAGTCGTCGCGTTGGCGGCGCGACGTATCAGGTGCCGGTCGAGGTCCGCTCCGACCGCCGCAACGCGTTGGCGATGCGCTGGCTCGTTCAATACTCGCGGGCGCGGGGCGAGAAGTCGATGGAAGAGCGTCTCGCGGCCGAGCTCATGGAAGCCTCGCAGGGCCGCGGAAACGCGGTCAAGAAGCGGGAAGACACCCACAAAATGGCGGATGCGAACAAGGCGTTCGCGCACTACCGCTGGTAAAGATTTTCTAGCGTCTGGGAAGGTCCACGGAAACCACTCGGACAAGGAGCAGCAGCTGAACTCATGACACCGCGCACATAAAGAGAGTCACCGGGAAGACCGCGGCACACCCGTCGCAACCGATGTGCCTCTCGAAACCCTCTCTGAGTTGAGGAAGCCCGAGGGTGGCTTCTGGGTCGGAGGGGGTTTTGTGCGTGCAGCGACACAGTCGGAGAGAAGCTCAGATCATCCCATGGCTAGGCAGTACCCACTCGATAGGACGCGCAACATCGGCATCATGGCTCACATCGATGCCGGTAAGACGACGACCACCGAGCGCATCCTCTATTACACCGGTGTCAACTACAAGATCGGCGAGGTGCACGACGGCGCTGCCACCATGGACTACATGGAGCAGGAGCAGGAGCGCGGCATCACGATCACGTCGGCTGCGACGACTTGTTTCTGGCGACCGGAAGCAGGGCTCTACAGTGGGGACCAGTTTCGCATCAACATCATCGACACCCCGGGCCACGTCGATTTCACGATCGAGGTCGAGCGTTCGCTTCGTGTGCTCGACGGCGCGGTCGCGGTGTTCGATGGCAAAGAGGGCGTCGAGCCGCAGTCGGAAACCGTGTGGCGTCAGGCGGACCGTTACCGTGTCCCTCGCATTTGCTTCATCAACAAGATGGACAAAGCCGGCGCGGACTTCGCTTCGGCGTTTCGGTCGATCAAGGAGCGCCTCGGCGCCCCGGCGGTCGCGGTACAGTTGCCGCTCGGACAGGAAGCCGAGCTCGAAGGCATCATCGACTTGGTGACGATGAAGGCCAACCGCTTCAAGGACGACACGCTCGGCGCCGAATGGACGGTGGAAGAGATCCCCGAGGAGTTCCGATCGGATGCGGAAGCAGCTCGCGCCACCCTCATCGAAGCCATCTCCGAGGTCGACGACGTGTTGATGGAGCGTTACCTCGAAGGCGACACCGAGTTCACGCCCGAAGAGATGCTCGCGGGGCTTCGCAAGGGCTGCTTGCAGCAAACCATCGTCCCGGTGCTCACGGGCTCGGCGTTCAAGAACAAAGGCGTCCAGCAGCTCCTGGACGCGGTCGTGAACTTCCTTCCCTCCCCGATCGACGTTCCCGCGATTCAGGGCGTCGATCCCGACGATCCCGAGAAGGTGATGGAGCGCAAGGCCTCGGACGACGAGCCCTTCAGCGCCCTCGCGTTCAAGATCATCAACGACCCATTCGTCGGTCAGCTCACGTTCTTCCGCGTGTACTCCGGTGTGCTCGAAGCCGGTTCCGGGGTGCTCAACTCGACGAAGGGAAAGAAGGAGCGCATCGGGCGCATCCTCCAGATGCACGCGAACAACCGCGAGGAGCTCAAGGAGATCCATGCGGGAAACATCGCTGCTGCGGTAGGTCTCAAGACGGCGACCACTGGGGACACGCTCTGTGACGACAAGGCGCCGGTCATCCTCGAGCGGATGGACTTCCCCGATCCGGTCATCTCCGTTGCCATCGAGCCGAAGACCAAGGCGGACCAAGACAAGCTCGGAGTCGGCCTAGGTAAGCTAGCTGCCGAGGATCCCAGCTTCCGCGCCCATACCGACGAGGAGTCGGGCCAGACGATCATCAGCGGCATGGGCGAGCTTCATCTCGAAATCATCGTCGACCGGCTCAAGCGTGAGTTCAAAGTGGACTCCAACGTAGGCGCGCCACAGGTCGCCTACCGCGAGACGATCACCAAGGCCGTCGAGTCGGAGGGCAGGTACGTCAAGCAGAGTGGCGGCCGCGGCATGTTCGGACACGTCTGGGTGAAGCTCGAGCCGCTCGAGCCGGGCGGTGGCTACGAGTTCGAAAACAAAATCGTCGGCGGCGTCGTGCCCAAGGAATACATCCCCTCGGTCGAGAAGGGCATTCGGGACGCCATGACTCGCGGCGTGATGGCCGGCTACCCCGTCATCGACCTGAAAGCGACGCTCTTCGACGGCTCGTACCACGACGTCGATTCGAGCCAGGCCGCGTTCGAGGTCGCGGGCTCGCTGGCATTCCAGGAGGGCGCGAAGCGAGCGGGCATCCAGTTGCTCGAGCCCGTGATGGACGTCGAGGTTCGCGTTCCCGAGGATTACATGGGTGAGGTCATCGGCGACCTCAACTCCCGTCGGGGTCACGTCGGCGGAATGGATTCTGTGGGTGGTCTTCAAGTGATTCGTGCACTTGTGCCACTCGCGAACATGTTTGGTTACGTCAACGACCTTCGCTCGAAGACCCAAGGGCGAGCGGTCTACACGATGCAGTTCAAGGAGTATCAGGCGGTGCCAACCAGCATTGCCGAAGAAATCGTCGCCAAGGCGAAGGGCGGCTGAGGAGCTAACGATGGCTAAAGAAAAGTTTGTCCGAGACAAACCACACATCAACGTAGGCACGATC
>WOR8_10009221_pt1 | contig 11146 bp, 9 predicted proteins | sample DeeMarSeWOR38_10_FD_19890 | JGI IMG/M metagenome (IMG submission 19890)
ACGGCGGGATACATCGCCGACAACAGCATTCAAATGCAGGCCGGCTGGAACCTGGTCCCGTATCCATTCGCCCAGAGGTTCATGAACGCGGCCGGCATCGACGCGCATCTCACAGCGAATTGCCCGGACTACGCCGGGATGTTGATCGCGGATTATTCACAACCGTATCACATCACCACGCCGTCGGGCTCGGAGAACATATTCCACAACCAGGCGATCTGGGTAAGGGTAACGGCCGACACGACATGGACAGTGATTAATTACTAGGTCGAAGGGTAATCCGAACAGTAAAATACCCTAGCCAGAGCAATCAGCGTCAATCGGGCAACGAAGGCCCGATGACACTTATCTCGACCAGGTTCAATCGGAATGCCGACCGATAGGGATAATTCAGTCATAAAAATCCACAAAATCAAAAAACTTAATAGTAACATACAACATTTACCGGCAAAAATGGATGGTAGGTCAATATGTTCGATGGGCAATTAGATTTTACTTCTTTTGGCAAGAAAGTATTGATAGTAAGCTTGAGCCTCTTCATGGGCCTGAGCGCGTTCCAGGGGGTCGTAGGCCAGGCTCCCGCTCAGACCGACCGGTCGGAGCATGCCGACGTAACCAGGATCCTGGTCGACTCCTTCAACCCCGCATATACAGTGTTCACGCTGGAAACGGCCGAACCCGACATCAGGACCGAGACAACTCCGGAAGGCACGTTCACCTTCGTGTCAATGGCAGGTGCTGGTCACAGCATGCAGCCGGGTTGTCCGCAGGTGCCTTTCAAGTCGTGTTTCGTGGCGGTTCCCAACACTCAGGTTAGTCTGGAGATCATGTATCAGGAGTATTACGAGATGGACGTAGGCCAGATAGTCCCGGCACAGGAGCCGCATCCCGATTCGGTAATCGATGACGAGGTGGAGTTCAAAATGGATATGGGCGTGTACAACGCCGACGCCGATTATCCCGGAGAGCGCACCGTGATAGCGCAGACGGGCATGATCAGGGTGGTCCCCTTCGCAAGGCTGGGCTTCTATCCTGTCCAGTACAATCCCGTCGAGGGGAAGATGAAGGTCTACACGCATATCCAGGTCAGGCTCTCCTGGTCGGCCTCGGTCAGTTACCAGGTCGACGAGAGGCTCAACTCCCCGAACTTCTTCACGCTGTACGACATGAACTTCGTCAACTGGAAGGAGTTCGAGGGCACTTTCGCGACCGAGCTGGCAAAGGAGCCGGCGCCGGCCCGTGGATTGCTGGGCTGCGAGTACCTCATCATCACAGGCGTCAACTACACAAGCGCCGCGAACGCACTTGCCGATTGGAAGAACAAACGGGGCATCGACACATGGGTGAGGGACACACTCCAGACGGGTTCGACCCAGCCCGAGATAGAGACCTACATCCAGAGCGCCTTCAACAACTGGAACCCGGCTCCCTCTTACGTATTGTTCCTGGGTGACGTCGAGGACATCGAGACCAATTACGTCAACGTGCACCCCTACCACGGTACGATTACGGGGACAGACCTCTGGTACTTCACGCTTCTAGGCGCGGATTATTTCCCTGACATGTATTACGGAAGGATACCGGTTGACAATCAAATACAGGCCGGTAACTACATCGCCGAGATTGTCGACTACGAGATAGACCCGCCGTTCCAGAACACATACTACGATAACATGACTATGGCGGCCTACTTCCAGGACCCGGGCAACGACGGCTATGAGGACAGGAGGTTCACAAGGACCACCGAGGAGATACGGGACTATCTCATCAACAACCATTCCTATGTCGTACCGCGCATCTATTGCACTGACAGCTCGAATCCTACGAACTATAACTCGGGAACCCACCCGTACAACTGGCCCATCCCGGGAGAGCCCCTTCCGATGGACCTTCTCAAACCGATCTACCCCTGGGACGGCGACCATGACCTCATCCTGAACTGCCTCAACAACGGCACCACGATCCTTAACCACCGCGACCACGGCCTGAGGAACGGATGGGGAGACCCGCACTTCCAGATCTCTGACCTTGCCAACCTGGACAACGCGGACATGCTGCCCATTGTGTTCAGCATCAACTGCGAGACAGGATGGTTCGACCACGAGACGGATTCCGACGGCAGCACGACCACCGAGAGCTTCTGCGAGGAGTTCCTGAGGAAGGACCCGGGCGGATGCGTCGGCATATTCGGGGCCTCCAGGGTGAGTTACAGCGGCTACAACGACTTCATGTGCCGGGGATTCTACGACGCCCAGTTCCCTGACTTCGACTTCGCCGTGGGCGGCACCACCCCGATGTACAGGATGGGGGAGATACTCAACTACGGCAAGTACTACATGGCCAACCACTACGCCTGCGGAGACCTCTGGGGATACGAGGAGCTGGAGTTCGAGATATTCCACTACTTCGGAGACCCAACGATGGAGATGTACACCGCCCCGCCGGGGTCGTTGACGGTCACCCACCCGATGGAGGTCCTCTCGGACACCACCTCGGTCACGGTGAACTGCATGCAGGACGGGGCCTTCGTCACAATTTCAAAGGGAGAAGATGTGCTGGGTACCGGCACGGTCGTGGCCGGACAGGCCCTCGTGATGACATCGCAGCTTCAACCGGGGATAGTGAACGTGACCGTCACCAAGCACAACTGGCGACCCTACCAGGGCCAGATCACCGTAATACCGAACGTGGCCCCCTGGACGGACCTGCTGGCTCCAGACTCCTACATGCTTGTCGCCGGGGGCGACTCGCTAGAGATATCCTGGGAGATGGGCGACGAGCGCGACTCGCTCGACGAGATGACGGTCAATCTCCGTTATTCAACTGACAACGGAGCCACCTACCCCTTCGTGATCGCCTCCGGGCTCACGGGCTACACGGCGAACCCCTGCACGTACATGTGGGACCCGCTGCCTCTCATAGACTCGACCCAGGTGAAGGTCCGCGTCACGGTGTACGACACATACGGCTGGTCCGATGTTGACGAGAGCCAGCAGGCCTTCGAGATAGACTCGACGTCTCCTCTGCCGGTCACCAACGTGAGGGCCGAGCTGGAGGGCAGCGGCGTGCGCGTCTACTGGGATGCTTCGCCCTCGCCGGACGTGGGGCATTACGAGGTCTGGTGGTCCATGAACAACTGGGACCCGACAGGCGCGAGCTACACTAGCTTCCTGGACGCCGGGGCCAACACGGACGTGCTCCACGCCAACGTTGGCGGCATCAACCCCAACTCCTACTTCTACCAGGTGAAGGTATTCGACCTGCTGGGCCATGAGACCGTGACCACGGGGATACAGGCCGCCAAGTTCGGCTCAACGCAGAGCGTCATGGCCAATCCGAGCGGTTGGTTCCTGGTCGGCTCGTCACTCGTGCAGAGCGACACGACCATCGCCCACGTCATACAAGGCCAAGGGCTTCCCGCGTTCATGGACTGCCTGAGGAACTACGACCCTGTGGCCGGATGGACAATCAACGTGCCATCCGCACCGAGCCAGATAAACACATTCAACACGATATCGGATGAGATAGGATTCTGGATGCACGTGTCCTCGAACACGAGGTTCGCCACGGCCGGATACGTCGGGGACAAGGCAATCGACCTGAAGGCCGGCTGGAACATCGTGCCCTATCCCTTCGCGCAGAGGTTCATGAGCGCGGCAAGCGTCGATGCACACCTTACGGCCAACTGCCCGAACTACGGCGGCATGCTGATAGCCGACTACACGCAGCCATATCACCTGAAGGTGCCGACCGGTGCCGAGAACATATTCCACAACCAGGGCTTCTTCGTGTACGCGACCTCCGACACGGTCTGGACCGTTGCCAATTACTGAATTCCGAAACCTTATATCCGGCCCTTCCGATAAGGGTTCATGCAGCGTTTCCAGTGCAAGAACTGCGGAGCCGGTCTGGAGTTCGACCCCGGGACCCACGGGATGAAGTGCGATTATTGCGATTCGTTGGAGGTCATACCCTACGAGCAGGTGACGCCCGAGGAGCACGACATATTCTCCGCCCCGAGGAACAAGGGCTGGGACATCGAAGTTGCGACAATCCAGTGCGAGTCCTGCGGCGCGACAATTTCCGCCCCCAAACTGGCCGGCGGATGCTCCTTCTGCGGCTCGAGCTACGTCAAGGAGGCGAAGACCAACCCCGACATCATCCGCCCGGAGACGATGATACCCTTCAAGGTCAGCCGCGACAGGGCCAGGGCAAGTTTCAACAAGTGGATTGGAAGCGGCTGGTTCCGACCGTCGAACCTCAAGAAACTGGCAAGACCGGAGCGATTGCGGGGTGTGTACACGCCCTTCTGGACCTTCGACTGCACCGCCCACTCAGACTGGAGCGCGATGAGCGGGTATTACTACTACGAGACAAGGACAGTGCGGACGAGCCAGGGCACGAGGACCGAGAAGGTGCGTCACACCAGGTGGGTACCGTCCTCGGGTTCCAGGGACGACGCCTACGACGACGTCCTGATACTCGCCTCCAAGGGCCTGGACGAGGGCCTGGTCGACGACATCAAACCTTTTTTCCTGAACCAGCTGGAGCCGTACAAGGCCCAGTTCATGGCCGGCTGGCAGGCCGAGGAATACATTGTTGGACTGCCCGAGGGATGGATGAGGGCGAGGTGGATAATCAACGACGCCGAGAGGACAAAGTGCGCCAGGGTCGTGCCCGGGGACACCCACCGCGCCCTCGTGGTCAGCACCACGCTGGACAACGTCAGGTACAAGCACATCCTCCTCCCGGTCTGGGTCTCGGCCTACCGGTACAAGGACAAGAGCTATCAGTTCCTCATAAACGGACAAACCGGCGAGATAAGGGGCAAGGCGCCCATATCGTGGGTGAAGGTCGGGATCACTGTAGCCATCATCGCTGGATTGGCAGCTGGTTTGGCCTGGTTGTTCGGTTAATAGAATTATTTATCGCCACGCTTTTGCCAAGGATCATACTTACTGGGGAGTTGTATGGTTGACGAATCCTTAACCCAAGCCAGAACATAAGAATTTAATACAACCGATTCTTCCAACCAGCATACTGGTGATACCATTACCGACGTTGAAGACCTTACCGACCACTTCAGGGTGCCGGACGCACCGCCCGTAGCGGGCCTGAGGTTCAGAGGATTCAGGGGAGACGGGGAATTCGAGGAGATGCACGAGGTCATCAAGGTCGCCGACGAGTTCGACAAGGACGATTTCCTGGAAACGCTTGACGACCTCAAGCGCAACTACAAGTACCTCTTCCATTGCGACCGGTTCAGGGACATGCTCATGGCCGAAGTGGATGGGAAACTAATCGGCTACAGCCGGGTCTGGTGGACCGAGAAGCTCAAGGGCGGTCTGAACTACAACCACTTCGTGGTCATGCATCCGGATTGGCGCGGCAAGGGCATCCGCAGGGCCATGCTCCGGTGGGACGAGGGTCGTCTGGGGCGGATAGCTGCATCCCAGGAGGGGCCTTCCAAGGAATACCAGGTATATGCCTCGGAGCACGAGGCTGACTGGATAGGCCTGGTCGAATCGGAGGGCTACGAGGTTGTACGGTATTCCTTCATCATGGTCAGGCCGGACATGGAGGACATCCCCGACATCCCGCTGCCTGCGGGACTCGAGGTCAGACCGGTGACGCCGGACGATTACCGGAAGGTCTGGGAGGCCGACGTGGAGGCCTGCAGGGACTCCTGGGAGATGGTGAAGACGGTCGAGGAGTGGTACCGGTACTGGCTGGACAGCCACGAGTTCCAGCCCGAGAAATGGCAGGTGGCCTGGGACGGCGATAAGGTGGCAGGCGCGGTGCAGCCCTTCATCAACGAGGAGGAGAACAAGCTATTCAACCGGAAACGGGGATACACGGAGAACATCCACGTGGGCCGCGAGTGGCGGAAGAAGGGCGTGGCCAAGGCCCTGATAGCCCGTAGCCTCCATTTACTCAAGGACCTGGGGATGGAGGAAGCCTGCCTCGGGGTCGACGCGGAGAACCCCACCGGCGCGCTGCACGTCTACCAGAGCATGGGTTTCAATGAAGTGCGGCGGTACATGACCTTCAGGAAGCCGCTCGAATAACGTTAGTAATGAGGATATCGACCCGATAACCTTACGCACCGAATGACGAAAAGACCCAAATACGACCGACGACCATACATTCTGCGAATTAATAAACCGAAATATTTATATTGGTATTATTATATATCGGGCCGGGATGCACTAATGAGCGAGTTCAAAGAAGGCGACGAAGTTATTCTGGTTCCGCCGATCGAGCTTGAGTCGGCATATATACCATGGGTGGGCCGTTATGCAAAGGTCATCGACGTCAAGACCGAAAAGGGCACCACCTGGTACAAGATAGAGGTCAACGGAAGCGAACCTTTCTCAGCGCCGGAGAATTGGCTGAAGGCACCGGAACCCGTCTGTTGCCGCCACGCATGATGTCAGGCCAGACAGCGAGGTAGAAGCCAGCGCTGTTAGTTCTATTGATGGTAATGGTTGTTGAACTTTCTCACACACTCCTCTGTTTCCCATACAGTTAACGAGCTCCCTTCAGTATTCTACAAAAACCTTAATATCAGCACCGCCTTCAAACCCACATGAATATCGTGTTCCTCGGTACGGGAGGCAGCTGGCCGTCGCCGGAACGCAGCGTCTCCGCTGTGGCATTGAAAAGGGGGCCTGAGGTGATCCTCTTCGACTGCGGCGAGGGCACACAGCGGCAGTTCATGAGATCGACCGTGTCCTTCATGCAGACCACCAAGATATTCGTCACGCACTTCCACGGCGACCATTTCCTGGGATTGCCTGGCCTCATCCAGAGCATGTCCCTGAACGACCGCCGCGACCCGCTGAGCATCCACGGCCCGGAGGGTACCGAACAACTGGTGAGCATATTGATCAAACTCGGATATTTCACGCCCACTTACGAAGTGATTGTGCAGGACCTCAAGCCGGACGATGTTCTTGATTTCGATGAGTATACGGTCACCGTCGGGGAGGCCAACCACAACGTCCCCACGCTGTTCTACGTTCTTGAGGAGAAGGAACGCGCCGGCAGGTTCAACAAGCCCAGGGCGCTGGAGCTGGGCATTCCGGAGGGCCCCCTCTTTTCCAAGCTGCAGAGGGGCGAGACAGTCGAGCACAAGGGCAAGACCTTCACGCCCGACATGGTCCTCGGTCCGCCCAGGAGGGGCAGGAAGATTGTCTACACCGGACAAAGCCCTGCGAAGCCGTGGTCGAGCTGGGAAAGGACTGCGACGTGATGATACACGACGCGACCACCGCCGCCGACCTGGAGGAAAAGGCCAACATGTACGGCCACTCGTCGTCGAGCCAAGCGGCTGACATGGCAAAGAGGGCCAACGCGGGGAAGCTCTTCCTCACCCACATCAGCCCCAGATACGAGGACATAGCCCAGCTGGAGGCCGATGCCAAGGCCATATTCGATAACTCCCAGGTCGCGGAGGACTTTCTTGAATATCAAATAAAATATAAAGATTGAGGAATATTAATGCTTCACTTGTTCCAGATCATCGCGGCCCTTTTCCTGCTGTATTTCTTACCCGGCTTCATGTTCGTGCAGGCCATGTTCCCCCGCAAGGGCGAGCTGGACCAGGACTTCGACTGGCTCTACCGCATCGGCCTGGCCATCGGCCTGAGCATCGTCCTGACCATATTCGTCGGCTTCGGATTGAACTCTCTCGGTGTAAGCGAGGAGACAGGCCTCGGATACGTCTCCGCGGGCCCGATCGTCGCTGCCCTGCTCATCCTGTCGCTGATATTCTTCGCCGTCGCCTGGTTCAGAGGAGGGTTCCCCATCCTGGGAAAGCTCCACCCGACCTTGCTCAGGTTCCCGCCGCGCGACCCCCGCTCGGCCGACGTCCCCATCATCAGGGACAAGGATAAGCGCATTCAGCACGAGAAGCTCGTCAGGCAAAGGTTCATGCTGATAAAGGAGATAGATAATACGGAAAAACTGGTGGAGACCCACTCGGGAAAGCAGCGCCAGTACTACGAACAAAGGAGAGAGAAGCTCCTCGGAGAACTGGACGAGACCGAGACCAAGATCAAGGTCCTGGAGAACGAGGTGAGGAATGGCTGAATTCGAGTACAAGCTCGTGATAGTGGTCCGCGCCGACCTGAAATTAAAGCCGGGAAAGACAGCGGTCCAGGTCGCCCACGCCAGCGTCAACTGCGCACTCGCAGCCAGGAAATACAATAAGAAATGGTTCCGCGCCTGGCACGACGAGGGCCAGAAGAAGGTCGTGGTCAGGTGCGACAGCCTCAAAGCCCTGCACGAGCTGCAGGACATGGCCAGACAGGCCAAGCTCCCCCACTCCCTCATCTCGGATGCCGGACTCACCGAGGTCCCGCCGGGAACAGTGACCTGTCTGGGAATCGGCCCGGCCCCGGAGAAAGACGTGGACGCGATAACGGGTGAACTCCAACTTGTATGAAACCGGAACCATCCAACATGCCCCGCCTGTGAGGGCGGGGTAGAGATGTCCAAGCGTCTGGGTGGTAATCCAAACAGCATGTCCCGTGGAATCCCCGTGTGTAAGCGCGGGGAGGTCATGCAACAATATTTATCTGTTCGGAACCTTGCATGGATGCGTACGGAGTACGATTATGAAGGATCAGATACGTATTTTAGGAATCGACGACGGGGCATTCAAATTCTCAGACCCATCCACCCCGGTTGTGGGCGTGGTCATGCGGCTGCCCACATACGTTGAAGGGGTCATGGTCACCGAGGTCACCGTCGACGGTGAACTGGACGCAACCGAGAAACTCGAAACCATGATCGCCGAATCGAGGTACTTAGACCAGCTCAAGCTCATCATCTTAGACGGCGCCGCCCTCGGCGGCTTCAACGTTGTGAACATCGAGCGCCTCCACGACCGACTGGGAGTGCCCATTGCCACGGTAACCCGCGACGAGCCGAACTTCGAGGAGATAGAGGCCGCCCTGAAGAAGCACTTCGAAGACTGGGAACTGAGATTGGCGATGATGAGGAAAGTAGAAATCAAGCGGTTTGAAACCGAACACAACCCGATCTACATCTCCCGCGTGGGCATCGGCGACCGCGAGCTCAAAGAGATACTGGACAAGTCGACGATCAAGGGCGCACTGCCCGAGGTCCTGAGGGTCGCCCACCTCATTGCCACTGCGATCTCGAAAGGAGAATCGAGGGGCAGAGCATAGGTGAACCGAAAAAAAGATTAGGGTGAGTATTCATATCTTCCAAGGACAGGAGGAGGAGATGAAGAGAACCTACGCAGTGACCATGGTAGTTTTCTTATTATTCAGCTTGTCTGCTCAAGGGAGCCAAACTCCTCAAGATGATATAATAACATCATCAAATGAATGCAATGAATCAGATACTCCTATAACCGATACGATGACTAATTTCTCTGCACACATCATACAACTGAATTGGGATAATTACGCCGGTACGATGCCAAAAATAAGTGACAACGGGTGTGTGGTATGGATGGGGAGACAACGAAATTCGTCTGACCCCTTTGAATTATTTTATTGGAATGGATCAACTACTATACAAATCTCAAATGGTGGTGCTGGCGAACCCTGCATCAATGCTAATGGCTTCGTCGTATGGTATGGGACAGATGGCGGACCTGATTCTGAGATATTCTATTACGATGGATTCATTGTTACTCAATTGACTAACAATTCATATACCGATACTAATCCAAAGATAAACGATTTAGGTCAAATAGCCTGGCAAGCCGAACCTATCAGTCAACCTTACGGTTGGGAGATATTCTTTTGGGATGGTCTAGTAACCACCCAGTTAACAAATAATAACCATACTGATTCCTGGCCTAATGTGAACAACCTGGGTCAAGTCGCGTGGAATGCAGAATTGAATGGCCAGGACGATATATTCCTTTGGGATAATGGAACTGTATCCCGAATCACCAACGATACGCTTAAAGAATCTCATTTTGGACCAGAGATGAATAATATGGGAGAAATGGCCTGGGCAGGTAACCAACCTGGAAATACCTCTACAAGAGAGATATATTTCTGGAATGGTACACACACCACTCAAATCACGAATAATAGTTATCAGGACAATGATATTGTCGATATGAACGATGATGGTAAAATCGTATGGTACAGTACTGAAAATGATACTGTCTATACAGAATATTGGGACGGTTCTACTGTTACACGAATATCTAATAATAACGCCACTGGCGGTTTTTGGCCGAAAATCAACAACAGAGGACACGTAATGTGGCCAAATTCAACGTGGGGGGATCCTGCCGACCACGCAAATTTCAGAGAGATATATTTCTGGGATGGATTTGACACGTATAGAATTACTAATAACACCCGGCAGGACCGTGAAGCCCAAATGAACAACAACGACCAGATTGTATGGATGTCAAGCATATTCGGTGTGTCAGGCTCGACAGACATCCATTTTATAGATTTGAATGGCCTTATTGAACCAAACACAGGTCCTGTCCTCAATATTGGCACCGAAGAATATTTCAACCAGATACAGGCCGCCATCGACGACCCCGACACTCTGGACGGCCACGTCATAGAGGTCTCGGCGGGGCAGTACAACGAGACCCTGCTGGTGAACAAGAGCCTTGATATCCGAGGCGCCGGGGCGGGTTCGACAGTGATCAATGGCGACGGAGTGAACGACGTCGTGTACTGCCAGTCTTCGAGTGTGAAGATATCGGGCTTCACGCTGCGGAACGGCTCTGACGGCCTCCGGGCGACGGTATGTTTTGGCTGCGAGTTCAGGGACCTGGTCATCGAGGGTAACTGGCAGTTCGGCGTGTTCCTGTTCATGACCCATGATTCTGTCGTCGAGGATAATTACGTGGCCAACCACACGGACGGCGTCCTCGTTGTCAGCTCTGACGGCAACACGATATCGGGCAATACCGTACTCGGTAATGATTACGGCATCTACCTTGCAACGGCCTGCACAGGCAACAGGATATTCCATAATAGAATTCTTAACAACACCCTGCAGGGGTATGATGATACGCCGGGCAGCAATGAATGGGACAATGGCTATCCGTCGGGCGGCAATTATTGGTCTGACTACAACGGGACAGACGTGTTCAACGGGCCGAATCAAGATCAACCCGGGAGCGACGGGC
>WOR8_10009374_pt1 | contig 11145 bp, 6 predicted proteins | sample DeeMarSeWOR38_10_FD_19890 | JGI IMG/M metagenome (IMG submission 19890)
GGGGCGTAAAACGAAGCAGTCAGAAAGAGTGCCTGATCTACATCTGCCTCCCTAATCACCTTACGCGACTGTGCAACGACCCATGCAGTGGGGTGTAAGTTGTCCGCCAGCGGCCACGGTTTTGCCTGCCAATGGTTGTATGTGACGCCCAGATCCTTAACGAGTTTCCTTATGCCGCCGGTTTCCGGTGCCGACCGTCTCAGAAACCTGTCATATTCATCATCATCAACGTACGTGGACCCAAGGATTCTCTTCTGATATCCGCAGGATTTGCTGGCAGGAGGCTGGTGCATGTTCCGGCCGACGAGCACGGTGGTGTAGCCGGCCCTGCGCAGCAATTCCGGCAGGGGCAGTGTTGAGAATGGTTTCGCCCGGAAGCCGACCACGCCGCTGGTTTGTGGATAAAGGCCGCTCAGCAGAGCATAGCGTGCTGGGATGCAGGACGCTACAGTGGTATAAGCCCGCCGGAACAATACGCCTTGTCCGGCCAGTTCGTCCAGTTGTGTGGTGCGCACTGCCGGGTGCCCGAGGATGGACAGGCAATCTCCCCTCATCTGATCGGGCATAATCAGAAGCATATCGGGTTTTGGTGCTTTATCGGCGGCATAACTCATCGAAGAGCGAAAGTATAGGGATGAAGTTGCCGTACATGCAATCGTTCTCAAAAAATCACGTCGTTTTATCTTTTCGTGCATGATGTACTTCCAGGGATTCCCCATAGACAGTCACATATCCTTGCTCAGCTATAAAGCTGTGCCTTTTTCGAATAGAATATCAAGTCTTCACGAATAATTCAAACCTATTACACTCCTATCCATAATTACCAAGTTTTACGGTATTCAAAGAAGAGAGGCGAGAGAACCGAAAAAATTTGTCCAAATTCGGCAGAGGTAGCCGATAATATTTTCAAAGACATTTTGGTAAAAACTATTGAATTATTAATCCCTTCGACGGAGATGGATATGAAAAAACTACTTTATTTATTATTGCCGCTGCTAACCATTACAATTGGTTGCAGAACTGAAGTGAAACCGACCATTGCTACGCCTGCTTATGACAGACCCCTGTTACCCGGTCAAAATGCACTAAGAAAGATAACAAATCCTTCTCAGATTCCTGACTTTACCTTTGCAAGTCTGGATTTATATGACTTAAAGCTGGCCATCGAAAAGAGCCTGCATTACCTCGGCAAATCCTCAAGTAAGCAATATTTCCCGGTTAGCGGCATAACCCACCAGCGGGCGGTAAACAGCTTAAAGGCGTTTTTGGGCCTTTTGGATTCGGGTCTGAGGGGGGCTGATTTGAACGCAGCAATCAGGAGGGACTTTGACGTTTATATATCAGTTGGTTGTGATAACCTGGGAACAGTATTGTATACAGGTTATTACACCCCTATTTTCGAAGGTTCATTCAAGCCCAGCCAACGTTTTACGTATCCATTGTATAAACAGCCGGAGGATTTGGTTAAGGGCCCTGACGGTGAAATACTTGGTCAACGCGGTGACGACGGTACAATCAGGCCTTACCCGCCACGCGCTGTTATTGAGGATGAAATGTTGTTTAAGGGTAACGAGTTAGTGTGGCTGGGTAGTCAATTTGAGGTCTACATTGCACATGTGCAGGGCTCAGCAAAGATAAGGACGCCGAACGGTTTGATCCGCACGGTTGGCTATGCCGCCAATAACGGCCATGAATATATAAGTATTGTGGAAGAATTGGTAAAAGACGGCAGGATAAGCAGATCGCAAATAAGCCTGGCAGCAATGATAGCTTACTTCGAGAACCACCCCGACCAGGTGGCCAGATATACGCAGATGAATCCAAGGTTCGTGTTTTTCCGGGAAGAGGAAGGCGAACCACGGGGCAGTTTAAACGAACCCGTAACACCAAATAGGACCATCGCTACGGACAAGTCAATTTTCCCACGCGGCTGCCTGGCATTCATTTCTACAACACTTCCGAAAATGTCAGGCGGCCAGGTTGTTCTACAGCCTTATAGCGGCTTTGCATTGGACCAGGATACGGGAGGGGCAATCCGAGCTCCCGGGCGTTGTGACATATACATTGGACAAGGCGATGCAGCCGGTGAGCTTGCGGGAAGGATTTATCAGGAAGGAAAACTGTACTATTTGTTTTTAAAATCAAGTGAAGCTCTTGCCCAATAAGAAGAAAAGAAAGCGAGAATATCACTGAGTCGACCGGATGAAAATCCAAACCAGCACGCTGGATACTTCAAGGGATGTAATTTTTAGCAGCTTCAACCATCATCTGTCTTTCGGTGCCATTCGTTCAATATCAAATGAAGCAAACTCGACTTCTACTTTGCCATCGGCATCTGCCGGATTCCAAAACATGATAACAGATGGACACAAAGCCTTGATATTTCAAAAATTGTCGCTATGATCAGGTGTTATCATAAGGTCTGGCTTTACTGAGGACAGGAGGGAGCGGACCTTTATCAAAGGAGTTAACGATGTTGATCTGGAAAAACTACAAATGGTTTCTTAGCGCGGCTTTTATTATCCTATATTTCAGCGTTGGCATGTTTACACAGCCCTGTCTGGCTGGACAATCTAAAAAGAAGTCTGAACTTAAAGAGATTATTATTGTCTACAAAACGCATTTTGACATCGGTTATTCCGATCTGGCCAAAAACGTTATACACAACTACCGTACGGAGATGATGGACCACACTCTCAGGGGTATTGAAAGAAACAAGTCGCAACCGAAGGAGCACCAGTTTGTCTGGACAATTCCCGGATGGCCGATGGGACAGCTGATTTGGCCCGGCCAGGATCCAAGTCGAAAAGAGAAAATAGAGCGGGCAATCCGTGAAGGTAATCTTGTTCTCCATGCCCTCCCTTTTACGTTGCACACAGAAACCCTGGAAATGGAGGACCTTGTCCGCGGTCTGGGACACGCCTGCCGTATTGCCCGCACCTACGGAGTTGTCCTTCCCCGCGGAGCAAAAATGACAGATGTGCCGTCCCACTCATGGTTTATCCCTACGCTTTTGCGACACGCCGGCGTAGACTTCATTCACCTTGGATGTAATGCAGCCAACGTACCAGTCAATATCCCTCTGCTGTTCTGGTGGGAGGGTCCTGATGGTTCCCGGCTGTTGACTATGTATTCTCACGGTTACGGCACATCCCCTATGCCCCCGCAGGACTGGCCACACAGAACATGGATCTATATTAACCATACCGGCGATAACGTAGGACCACCAAGTCCGGAGACGGTGCGAAATAACATCGATTACTACAAAAAGCATGCACCGGCGGCAAAGGTCAGGATTGGCCGGCTGGAGGATTTTGCAGATTCAATCCTCAATGAAAAGCCCGATCTGCCTGTCGTAAGTAGCGATATGCCGGATACATGGATCCATGGAGTAATGAGCCTGCCGTACGGCACCAGGATTGCACAAACGGTCCGACCGATTATTACTGCAACAGAAGCACTTAACACACTCGAGAAATGCTGGGGGCTGCACGTCCCGAACATCGTCGATACCATTGAGAAAGCTTACGAAAAGAGTCTCCTATATGGTGAACACACCTGGGGACTTGCCACTCAACATTACATTGACCAACCTTACGGGAAAGATTGGGAAGAAATGCTGGCACGTGGCCTGCCGAAAAGATTCAGACTGCTCGAAGAAGCTTGGGATGAACATCTTGGTTATATTCTCGAAGCACGCAATCTAATCTCAGGTCAATATCACAGCCACGTCTCTAATATCGCGGACAATGTTGATGTGAAGGGCCGTCGTATTGTCGTATACAATCCTCTTCCCTGGAAACGAGACGGCATGGTTTCGCTCAATGTTTGCTATTGGCCGTACTTCGAAGCGATTAAGCCGGTTGATGGTGGTCCGGCAATCCCCGTTATCCGCAAAGGTCACCCTAACAGTGCTGCTACCCAGGATTTTGGCAAGATAATTCAATTCGTCGCCAGGGACATCCCCGCTATGGGATATCGCACCTATATTATTGCCGATACCTCACCAAAGGCCATCGTCTCTATAAAAACAGATAAAGATTCCGGCACAATCGAAAGCCCCCATTTCAAAGCCAGGCTCGATCCTGTCCGCGGCCGTGTAGTGAGCCTAATTGATAAACGGTCCGGCCGCGAGTTGGTGGACAACACAGCCCCGCAGGATTTCGGCCAATATCTATACGAACGATTTGGAAGGAAAGAAGTTGTTGATGAGTATCTTAACAATTACACTCTCGGCCAATACCACAACACACACAGAATCCTAACCGGTAAGTTCAACATGCCCGATGCCCCTTACAGTTATGCGGTTCCGACCAACATGAGCTTATACATTGAAAGCTCTGCCATCAGCGCATCGGCGGTTATGACCGGTACCATAATCGGTCACGGTATGCCGCAATCGGTCTCCATCCGCCTGAGCCTTTATGCTGATATACCCATCGCCGACCTTGAGATCGCTTACCAGAAACAACCGGATGGCTGGCCGGAGGCCGGCTGGATATGCCTCCCATTTAATCTCGAAAAGTTCAACTTCAGGTTAGGTCGTCTGGGTGCAGACATCGATCCTATAAAAGATATTACAACCGAATACTGCAATTACCATCAAATGTGGCTTAACACCGGGGCGGCCGTATATGAAAACGACGGCTTTGGAGTCGGTGTTTGCCCTGTTGATTCCCCCCTGATTAGCCTCGGCAAACCCGGTTCACATAAATTCAGCCGTCGCTATGTACCGGAAAAGCCCTGGTTATACTTCAATCTCTATAATAACCAATGGCAGACCAATTTCCCAAGCTGGGTCGGCGGCAGGCACGTTTCACGCGTGCGTCTTTGGACCTTTGATAAATTCGAATCGGAAAGCTCCCTCTATACTCCCGCAATGGAATCCCGTATCCCACTCCACGCCGTCAGGTCTTCCGCCGAGCCGGGAAACCTGCCGGCGACACAGGCAGGACTTCGCCTGTCGCGCAAAGGCGTAGCCGTCACTGCATTCGGCCCCAGTCCCGTCTCACGTGGCGTGCTTATGAGACTATGGGAACAGGCCGGGATTACCGGTAAGCTGACAGTCACTCTGCCAAAAGGGCTTAATGCTTCTATGGCTGTTCCCGTCAACCTTCGAGGTGAGAAGATTGGTCCTCCCATTGCCGTCACCGATAACACGCTTGCAGTTGAACTTCGTGCATACGCCCCGGCAACCTTCCTGCTGCGATGAAATATATCGATTATTCTGCTATCTTATACGCCGGTTTTAGGACCAAACTGACACTTCAATTTGAAAGCTACAACCACAGCAACGCATAGAAAGCCTCCTGAGGATTAAGATGTACGGCTGTTGTGTTCTTAAACATCGAAAATCTCCCCTTGATTTGTTCATGACCTTTGAGACAGAACGACAACTTATTCAAAAAACTCACCTTACAGCCGCATCCCCTCTAAAAATGAGCCATCGAAAGAACACTCCTGGTGTAGTTAAACTTACACATGATACTTGACACTATCACATCAACAAGAAACTTGCAGTTGTAGAGCATTTCAGCTATTGTTGTAGTAGTAATAATCGGCACGCGTTTTACATATAAGCTGTATCTTAGGAAGGAAGGTATATTATGTATAGGCAAAGCAAGAGAAGAGCGACAGAAAAAGCCCGTGATACGCGAGCTTTAATTGTAGCTCTTTTGATATTAGTGTGCGGTATGTTTTGTAAGGCTGCAACGACTGATGATATACCCCCCAGAGCCAAAAAGCGGGCGGGAGTAACCCTCCTGAAACGGGATAAGTGCGATGACAGCTATAGGCTCTATTCGAGCCGTGGTACGGAGGTCGCCCGCATTATTGACCTGGATGGAAGTGAAGTCCATAAGTGGTCGTATCCACAGGGCTATACGTGGCACCTGGCCGAGATGCTGCCCAATGGTCATCTCATTGCAATTATCAAGGATGTGATGATTCTCGAATTAGACTGGGAAAGTAAACTCGTCTGGAAGGCAAAGCTGAGAGCTCACCACGACTTTGCACGATTATCCAACGGCAACACGCTGGTGGTATCCCGGCGGCCCCTGCCGAATCCATGGAAAAATTCCGGCAGGCTCACCTTAGATACCCTCGTCGAACTAATGCCAGATAATAAAGTTTTCTGGGAGTGGAAAGTCGAAGAACACGCTAGGGAAATTGCTCAACACGTACCGTTACAGATGCCACCGTCGAAACTGTTCTCAGATTGGCCCCATATCAACACGATCGAGGTTTTACCGGAAGGACCTGCGGCCAGGAAAGACCCGCGATTTAAGGCGGGTAACCTTCTCTTCTGTGGAAGGCACATTGATACGATTGGAATCATCGACAGGAAAACGGGAAAGGTCATTTGGGCCTGGGGGCCGGGAGAGCTCTTCGGGCCACACATGCCGACCATGCTGCCAAGCGGTCACCTGCTGATATATGACAACGGGTCCAACAGGTCAACTCAAGTGAGGGGATATACTCGAATTATAGAACTTGACCCTGTTACCGAGAAAATCGTGTGGGAATATAAGGCCAAACCGCCTAAACACTTTTTCTCCCGTGCAAGGGGCTCGAACGTGAGGTTACCAAACGAAAATACGCTCGTTGCCGAATCTGACCCCGGCCGCTTTTTTGAAGTGACGCCAGAGGGCGAGATGGTTTGGGAATTCTATAATCCTGACCTCCATAAGAACGGCAGCCGAATGGCGCTGTGGCAGCCGAATGGCGCTGTATCGAACCCTCAGCTATCCGCGTGAATTAGTCGACCGACTGGTCGAGAAGCATAAGAGAAAGTAAGTCGAGAGGAACTTCTATTAGTGCTGAAGCATCGGCTTGGCCCGCTTCACAAATTGTATGGCCACACCCCAGGGATCACGCAGCATGGCTAATTCATCACCAGCCGGGGTTACGGTTACTTCTCCAACGGTAGTTGCGCCGGCAGCTATCAGTTTCTCTCTAATGCCTTTCACATCGTCTACCATGAATGCAATATGGAGCAAAAGAGGGCCCATTGAAGCGTAATCGGGCACGGCATCAGGTGGATTGTGGTATATCTCAAGCATCATATTTCCACCGGCGTCGGAAATAAAGTGCATATTAACCGGAGGTGGTCCCTTCCTGACAACCTTCATTCCCAGATGGTGGCCATACCATTTCGCCATGCTCACAGGATCCTCGACATTTATTGCGACGTGTTCGAGCCGTATTCTGTTCTTCCTGTTGGTTCCTTCGGTCGAACCCACATTTATCTCACCGCAGCCGGCTAACAGTGTTAAGGGTAATATTACAAACACACACGGTAGTAAAAGGAATCTAAATTTACGAACCATCTAACGTTTCCTTTCAATTATATAGCAAGGTTAAAAAGGATGTAATTCGCTAATAAATACCAATTGCAACTCGCTAAGTAAACAAAATAAAATCCAATTTCTCTAAAGCTTTTGCTGACTTTCAGCACTTATCCTGATTGTTAGATTGTCACCCCTGGACAGAATTACGGGTTTTCGAAAGAGTATACGCAGCTTATGCTCTTCAATTTGCTTTTGAATTCGGACAGCCTGACCATTCAGTTCAGCAACGACGTCTCCCGGTCTTATCTCTGTGCCCAGTTCAAATTCCATCTCACTTAGTTTGAGAGTTCCGTGCTTAAGCTCGATTTGCTGTGTTTGGCTCTGATTGGAAATTTTCTGTGAGAAGCTTCCCCACCCCTGAGCAGTAATAAAGGCGGCCTTGAAATTCTTCGGGTTTATCTTCGGTGCAAAGGCCATATAACCCTTGGGGCCATGATATTTATAACCACAGGCGGCGATGAAGGCACCGTAGCTGGCCATGGCACGGGCGTAATGGTCGGAGCATTCGATTTCGTTATAAGGATTGCGCAAAGCAGCATTGTAACGGTCGTGAATAGCACGGGCAACAGCCAGGCCCTCGGTAATCATGCCTTCCCAAATCATGTGCGAAGCCACCTGCCATTCAAAACCAGTCATGCACTCATTGAAATACATGTACTGCCAGTGTTTCTTGAAGTCCTCCCGCAAGCCACCCTTTGGCCAGGTACACATAAGCAAACCTGCATCTCCGGCCATGGCATACCATCGCCCCCGTTCAAACTTCTTACGGAAGGGGCCGACATCAGGCACAAAATTATATTTCCACAAGGCACGCAGGGCGCTTTTGATTTTCTGCTCGTCAAACAGCCGTCCGAGGCCGACCTGGAAGGCCCAACTCTGGCCGAAAACCTGGTCGATATAACAACCTTTGCTAATCCCGATTGCATTGAGGTGTTTGGGATCCTCGATCTGGTAGAAGTATTCGCCATTGTAAAGCTTCAAAATGTTCCGGCGTCCACGTTCGGCGATATCCCGGCAACGCTTTGCGAAGTCATCGTCCTTCATTTCGATGGCCATGGCCTCACCCGCTTGGAGGGCTGCGAGGTAAAGTGAAGCCAGAAACGAAATCTTACCGTACCATGCGGCATCGAGCGTGTTCGGTTGCGAACCTTCAACAATACCATCGTTATTACCATCACGTTCAATCATATATTCGATGGCCTTTTTGACCTTCGGCCATATTCTCTTTAGAAAAGCATAGTCTGCTGTCATTTGATGTTCCCGGTACGCACCAAGTATACGACCGCACTGCCCGTCATGGGCCGGGTGAGAACTTTGTTGCAGGTTGGCCCGATGCCCGATACCTCCATCTGAGTGAAAAGCCACGCCAAAGTCTACCTTTTCGCGATGATTACGCTCAATCTCAGGAAACAGCCGTCCTACCGCCTGAGCGTAATGCCATACGTGGGTACAGGTCCCGTGGCAACAGCCAATACCCTCCCAGGCCCAGAATCGACCGTCCTTAAAGCAGTAGCAGGTGCTGGTGGCAAGAGTAGATGTGTTGGCCATAGTTCGGTCGAGGAACCAATACGGCAGGGACGAATCATACCATGTATCGCACCACAAACGAGTGGATGTGCTTAGCCTTTTGAAGTTATTAACCACGTACTGAGCCACTTCGAAAGCATTTGAGAACCGGCTGGCGTAGTGCCGACCGACATTATTCATCCCAGCCACCGACAAATTCGGAAAATGCCAGGTGACGACAAAGGTAACGGTTTGTTCCTGGCCAGGCCTTAACGAAATTTTTCGGCCGACAGAACCGATAAGTGTATCGCATAATAATTTGCTTGTCTTGTCGACACGCTGCTGGAACCAACCGGGCTTGGAAACACAAGCTGAAGCCAGGTCCTCAGAATTGCCATCGAGCAAGGCCAATCCCATCGTGCCAAAATCATGCAACTCATTTAGCACAAGTGTTTTTGCCGGCTTGTCGGAAAAGACAATATGATCAACGCCGACATTGCCCCAGCCGCCGGTCTCATTGTCAACAATCTGGATTTGGGCCTTTTTTCCCTCCCATTGTGTTACGGTAAAGCTGTCCGGATTCATGCGATTGTTGTTTCGGCCGGTAGCCGATGTCACTACTTTGCCGTCAATAAGCAGGTTCATACAGGTCTTACCCTTGTGAGCGCCACCGCCTATTAGGAAATTGATATATTTGCGCCGGATGACAAAAGTCTTACTGGTGAGTGTCCCGACGTGTTGGTCGCCTCCGCGCACGTCCTCACCCTGTCGAACATTGTGGGTGTTGACAACACGCTTGCCTTTACCGGCGACGTCGCCCTGGTAGCCGGGCATTTTTGCCATTTTCATCGGTGAATCACCAAAAGCGGTACCGGTAATGGTCCATCCTTCGTACTTCTCTTTCTCGAAATCTTCAAATAATATGTCGGGCCGGGCCGATGGCTCCTGCTCGCTAATCGGTTCAACGGAGCAGTATAGAAATGTCATTCCCTTTTCGCGCAGCACACGATTTTTACGAATGCCGGAAGCCTGCTCACGATGGTAGAGGCAGATGGCATTTTCCAGCCGACCGCTGATTTCAGCCGTGACCTTTTTGCCGGATTCGTTCTTAACTGTGTAGCTCATTACTGTGGCCGGCATAGATGAGTCATCTGTATTAAGCGGGATAAAAGGCGAGTACGCTTCTAATTTAACTGAAACTGGACAGCCTTTATCTTTGTAGGTCACCCTGCCGACCGGATACCGCCCCTCGAAAGAAATATTCGTAAAACCGCTATGGTCTAAAGGGCTGACTTTGTCGTCAATGCGAACAGCAAAACCCTGTTCAATAGGGGATTTCGGTAGGGCTGGAGATACGTAGTTCGCACCCTCGCGCATCCGCAGCGACTGTCCCTTATATTTCACTTGCCTTGGCTGAATTCCTTCGACGACACGGTTGAAGATATCCCAGAGCCATAATTTGCCGTCACCACCGAGATAGAGGGTACCAGTGAACAAACCGCCAATCGGCATGCCGACGTTCTGCAACGCTTCAGTATCCGTCACAACAACAGGTTTGCCCCTTGAAGTGAGTGACGCAACCCATCGAGGATTGAGTTTCTTGTCAAAAGGAATGGTTTTAAGATATTCGTTTTCTTCGAAGGGGCCCGCTATAACCGGTAGCTTGGTGCTACTCAATACCGCTCCGGCGGCACCGCTTGCAGCCATTGCCATAAAATCCCGGCGACTCACTTTGGCACATTTACATTTCGCATCTTGAAACTGCTTGTCGAGGCAGGATTCCTGGCTTGCCGGACGAATATTTTTTTCTTCCATGTCACATTCTCCCACTTTTAAACAGGACTAACAGAATAAAAATAGAGAAAATCCCATCTGAAAAATTCAAATTACCACAACTCATTGATCTTCCTGACAGTCTCATTAACCAGGAGTTGTCCTCCTTTCGGTCCGACAACGAATTTGTCGGCGCTGTAACCGCCACCCTTTACGCCCCTTTCCGTCGGCAGATATCCATTAGCCTGACAGGACAATTGCACCAGTAACGTCAAGACCGCCCGGCTGCGGGCCTTGATGCGGATGCCGTAATCGATATACAATTCGAATGGGCTGGTTGCTATTGCGATATCTCCCAACCGAATCACATGAAATTCTATGGGCTTAATGGGATCGGTCTCATAAAAGGGCAAAACGGCAGGTTCATGCTCAGGCAAATCCAAATGTACCACTTCATGTCTGAAAGGCAGTTGCCATTTAATATCTTCTTTAGCCAGGCCGAATACATCATCAACCG
>WOR8_10006573_pt1 | contig 11144 bp, 12 predicted proteins | sample DeeMarSeWOR38_10_FD_19890 | JGI IMG/M metagenome (IMG submission 19890)
AACCAGACGCGGTCAGGGCTGAGAGTTCGCCCAGGGAATGCCCGGCTACGGAAGCAGGCTTGAAGTCCGGGTAGAGATGCGAGAAGACTCGCTGCGCAGCTATCGAATGCACATATAAAGCCGGCTGCGTGTTAACGGTATCGTCCAAATCTTTTTTCGGTCCATCCCACATCAATTTCGAAAAAGGGTAACCGAACAGCGCATCCGCTTCGTTAAAAATTTCCTTCGCGCTCGGGTATTCGGCAGCCAACTCGCTTCCCATGCCAACGGCCTGTGAGCCCTGGCCGGGAAAGACAAATGCAGTAGTTTTCGGATCAAGAATCATTTTTCACCTCTCCCCGTTAAACACAAACGAGCCGTGTTGGTCACGGCTCGCTGGTGATCTGATGATTACTCAGCTTTTTCTTTATCGATCTGGACCACTTCGCGGCCCTGGTAATGTCCGCAATTCGAGCAGACGGTGTGCGGCAAGCGCATGGAACCGCAATTGCTGCAGGAAACCAGGTTGCGCGCTGAAAGCGCATCGTGGGCTCGGCGGCGGTCGCGACGACCCTTGGATAGCTTCCGTTTCGGTTGTGGGGTCATGTCTTTCTCCTTCTAGCACCACAACCTCTTTTTGGTTGCGGTAATTTCATGAATATGCCGGGCAATTGCCCGGCGTAGTTTCTGACGAATGCTGCACTTTTGCGTTGTCAGCGGACGAATTATAGCGGGTTCAAGGGATGACGTCAAGCCCGAAACGATGTAGAATACACACATGGAAGTTCAAATTGCTGCATCAAAAGTCAACAAGTACGCTTCAATAGAAAGCGGCGACACGCTAGAGGTTGTGGAACGCCCTAATGGCGGTATGTCAGTTGTACTGGCAGATGGGCAAACCTCGGGGCGGGGAGCCAAAGCGATATCCATGATGGTAGCACGCAAGGTGATTGGCTTGCTGGCTGAGGGGGTACGGGATGGCGCCGCTGCGCGCGCCGCATCAGATGCGCTGTATACAGAAAAGAATGGAAAAGTTTCGTGTACGCTCAACATCGCATCCATTGACCTTGCGACCAATACAGTAGTGCTTTCACGGAACAATCCCTCTCCAATCTTCATCTGCCATGAGGATCAGATCGATTGCATGGATACTGAAAGCACACCGCTTGGCATCCGCAGAGAAATTCGCCCGGTTATCACCGAAGTAGACCTGGAGCCCGGACTTACCATCGTTATGTACACCGATGGCCTGACGCATGCCGGGAAGCGGCGCGGCAATCCCATGGACGTGTCCAATGCTATTCAGGCTATGCTGGAGGAACAAGATCCCTCTCCTCAGGAATTGGCTGATGCCTTGCTGACACATGCTGTCAATCTGGATGAAGGCCGACCTGCAGATGATATCAGCGTAGTGGCTTTGAAGGTCAGTATTCGGGAAGAGGATGACGTACGCCGCATGAGCGTACGCCTGCCCCTCCGATAGGTATTCAGGAGCCATTTTGCGTAGATCAAAACGGCGCATATTTCGCGCTTCCCTGCGAGACACCCTGCTTCTGCTAGGAGAGTTTCGTACGGCTCTGGCAGTGTTCTTATTTGCCATCGTTGGGGGCGGGGTTTTGTATTTTTCCATTGCTGCACAGGTTGGCGAGCCTGTCCAAAATCTCAGCGAAGCAATTTATATCGTCTTATCGCTGGCTTTTTTTCAGCCCCCGGGAGAATTTCCAAAAAGCCCTTATCTCGAGACTTTTTTCTTTATCATGCCTTTAGTTGGCATTGGCACATTGGCGCTTGGCTTAGCCGATTTTGGCTACTTATTTTTCAATCGACGCGCGCGCAGTAAGGAATGGGAAATGGCTATTGCTTCTACTCTAGAGAATCACCATATTCTGGTCGGTCTGGGTCATCTGGGATTCCATGTCCTTCAACACCTGAAGGGAGGCATGAACCAACCGATGGCCGTCATCGAACTGGACCCTTCAGCAGACCTGATCACCGCTGTACAAGAGATGGACATTCCCATCATCCATGCTGATGCCAGCCGCGAGTCTGCACTGGAAGCGGCAGGCATATACAAGGCAACCTCCATCATCTTATGTATCCAGGATGATGCGGTCAACCTGAAAGTTGCGCTCAAGGCCCGCAGCCTGAACCCCGGTATCCGTGTGATCATTCGTATCTTTGACGACGACTTCGCACACGCGCTCACCGATCAATTCGGCTTCACAGCCATCAGTGGCACAGGCCTGGCGGCCCCGGCTTTCGCAGCCTCGGCCACCGACTCTGAAATCACGCGCCCGGTCAGCATTGAGGGCGAGTCGCTCAGCCTGGCGCGCATCACCATTTCTCCCGGCTGCTTGCTGGAGGGAAAAACTGTCGGCTATATCGAGGATGGGTATAAAGTCAGTGTTATCCTTGTGCGCAACGGCGGCGAAACCAATTTCCATCCCAAGGATAATCATTCCATTGATGAATATGATATCATCGCGGTGCTGGGCCGCCCAGACAGGTTGCATCAATTGATCCATGATAGCCAGTAAGCCCTTTCTAATTGGCGTGGTAGGCCCGTGTGGCTCCGGCAAATCTACCCTGACTGAAGCGCTCGACAAACTGGGATATTCAACACGGCACATTGCGCAGGAGCACTCCTATGTGAAGGATATGTGGAAGCGGCTTACCAACCCGGATGTGCTGATCTTCTTGCAGGCATCCTTCGCGGTCACACGTGAGCGAAAAAGAAAAATGATCCACTGGAGAGAAGCCGACTATGAAGAGCAGCAACGCCGCCTCTCACACGCGCTTGCCCATGCAGATCTTATCCTTGACACAGATCCTTTGAGCATACAGGATGTGCTTGAACAAACACTGGTCTTTATCGGGGAATTTCAAACCAAAAAGTAACAAACCCCTCTACATACGCATGTTATCCAATCCCATTTCTGCTAAGATGATGGCAGTAAATACAACAATCAGGAGGAACGAATATATGAAAAAAGTATTCATCTGGCTTATTCTTAGCATTCTGTTTATCAGCGCCTGCCAATTGTTTTCCTCTTTCCCCGGCCAGGCAACCGAACCACCGCCAACCAGCCCACCAACAGAAGAGCCGTCTCCTCACAAACCGGATACACCTGTCGAAGATGATAAATTCGCGATCTTCCGTGACGGATTGATCAAGGCGCAGCAACCGCTGCTGGACAATCTTAAGGATGCTAGTTTCTACACAATTGAGTTCACCATCCAGGATGACATCTTCAATGTGGATGGCGTAGAAGAAGTTCGTTACACTAACCAGGAAACGGTTCCGTTAGATGAGGTTCACTTCCGCCTGCTGCCGAACGTTCTGAACGGGGAGATGAAGGTTGCTTCCGTGCGAGTAAACGATCAGCCTTTTGAGCCTGTCTACGAACTACAAAACAGCCTGATGCGTGTCCCGTTATATGAACCACTACAGCCCGGTGAAAGCATCGACATCAAAATCGAATTCTCGGTGGTTGTCCCTACCGATATAGAAACCAATTATGGCATTCTGGCCTACTATGACGGCGTGCTGACCCTGGCACATTCCTACCCGATGATCGCTGTTTATGACGATGAAGGCTGGAACGCCGAAATCACGCCGCCACAGGGAGACCCGACTTATGCTGACGCCAGTTTCTTCGTGGTGACTGTAGATGCACCGGGTGAGTTGGTGTTGGTCGGCGCGGGGCGGGAAGTCAGCCATGAGGAAAACGGGAGCCCCGCAGAGCGGGGTAACAGGCAGATCGTCACGTATGTTGCGGGGCCGGCCCGGGATTTCTACCTGGCTGCCAGCGCGGATTATGAAGTCGTAAGCCAGACCATTGGCGAGGTCACTTTCAACAGTTACGCCCCCTCAGGGATGGAAGAGGGTGCGCAAAGGGCAATTGACGTGTCTATTGCATCCTTTGATTTCTTTGGCGAAATGTACGCTCCATACCCATACACGGAATACGACATCGTCGCTACCCCAACATATGCGCTCGGGATCGAGTACCCGGGGATTACTGCCATCACAGACCGCATCTACAACGTGGACGGCTCGCTGAGTGGCACACCAAACAATATCATGATGGAGTCAACGGTGGCACATGAGGCCGGGCACCAGTGGTTCTACAACCTGGTTGGCAACGACCAGCTCGATGAACCCTGGCTGGATGAGTCGTTAACCCAATTTGTGACCTGGCAATATTTCGCCGACCAACATGGCAGCGGCGGTGCGAATGGCTATGAACAATCCATGCGTGGACGCTGGTCGCGTGTAGATGGCCAGCCGATCCCAATCGGTATGCCTGTGTCAGAATATGAAGGTGCAGCCTACAGCGCAATCATCTATGGGCGAGGCGCATTTTTCTTTGAAGCACTGCGTGATGAGATGGGCGAACGGGATTTTGATGCTTTCATGAAAGATTATGTGATAAGCAATTCCTGGGGGATCGGGACGGGAGAAAATATGAAGGAGTTGGCTGAGAAACATTGTGACTGTGATCTGACGGATTTATATGAGAAGTGGGTATATCCGTAAATTTGCACAAAAAGGGGTGAATTTACCACTTCGCCCCTACCTAACCACTTACAAAAGAGGTATAATCACTCCCGCCAGCCAAAGGCTGGCATTTTCGTGGACGGAGAAGAGTACCATATGATTCGAAATGTTTATACCCGCTTGATTTTCATTCTGGTCATCCTGGGCTTGGGGTTATGGGTGGACCTGAACGACTCACTGGTTATCTATAATCCTTTCAACGACACCCGTATCCTGGACCGAGATGTGACCACCCGCCTGGGCCTGGACTTGCGCGGCGGGCTACAGGTGCTGCTGGAAGCCGACCTGCCGGAAGACGTTGCAGTCGATTCCGATTCAATGGAAACGGCGCGCACCATCATGGAGAACCGTACCAATGCATTGGGCGTGAGCGAGAACGTGCTGCAGATCGCAGGCGAGCGCCGCATCGTGGGTGAGTTCCCCGGGCTTGACAATACCGACGAAGTACTGGGAACTATTCAACAGACCGGTTTGCTTGAGTTCGTTGACACTGGCGATATTAGCATGCCCCCGGAGGCTACAATCCAAACCGACTTTGCCACTGGTGGAGAAGCCGAAGCGCCAGTTACTGAAGGCGGCGGTGATGTACCTACTGTGTATCATACTGTTATGACTGGCAAGGATTTACGCCAGGTTGCAGTGACGCAAGATCAACTTGGGCAGTATGTTGTCCAGTTTGAACTGACGCCCGAAGGCGCAGACATTTTCGCCGCGCACACAGCTGCTAACGTAGGCAAATACCTTACCATTGTGCTCGACAAACAAGTTGTCTCATCACCCGTCATCAACTCTGCAATCCCTGATGGGTCGGGGATCATTCAGGGCAACTTCACACCCGAAACAGCCAACGCGCTGGCCGTGCAGTTGCGCTACGGTTCGCTGCCTGTCCCGCTCAAAGTGGTAGAGACGCGCATCATTGGCCCGACCCTGGGGGAAGACTCGCTCAACCGCAGTCTCATCGCGGGTTTGGTCGGTTTGACCATTGTTATCCTGTTCATGGGTATTTACTACCGCCTGCCCGGGATCACTGCCGACATCTCGATCATGCTTTTCGCAGTCATCCTGCTGGCAGTCTTCAAGCTGATCGGTGTCACGCTGACCCTGCCCGGTATCGCAGGTATCATGCTTAGCACCGGTTCCGCACTGGACGCCAACATCCTGGTCTTCGAGCGCTTGAAAGAAGAACTGCGCAGCGGTAAGACTTTAAAACAGTCCTTCGACCAAGCCTGGTCACGTGCCTGGCCTTCCATTCGCGACTCGAACATCGCCGCGCTGATCACCGCTGGGATCCTGTACTGGTTTGGCAGCACCTTTGGCGCTACTATCGTAAAAGGTTTTTCACTTACGCTGGCTCTAGGTATTGGTATCAGTTTGTTCTCCTCGCTGTACATCACACGTACACTGCTGGCCCTGGCATTGGATTGGTTCAAGCCCACGAATCACGAACGCTGGTTCGGAATTTAGGCAGGAGAGAAGGTTATTATGAATATTCTTGGAAAACGCTATTTATTCTTCGGGCTGTCCCTGATCATCATCATCCCCGGGTTGATCATACTTTTCACGGGCGGCTTGCCTCTCTCCATCGACTTCACCGGCGGCAGCCTCCTCGAAGTATCCTTCACTGGCGCATCGCCCGAACCGGCTGAGATCATTGCACTATACGAAGGTGAAAATATCAAAGATGTTCAAGTCCAAACCAGCGAAACGGGTAGTTACATCATCCGTTCGGAGTTCCTGGATAATGATGTCCGGGATGTTGTTCTAACTTCGATGACTGAAAACATCGGTGAGCCGACAGTTGTCCGCTTCGATAGTGTCGGCCCCAGCATCGGCGAACAGGTGACCTCACGCGGCGCACAGGCTATTGGGCTTGCTGCCGTTTTAGTGGTTCTTTTCATCGCCTGGTCATTCCGCGGCGTCCAGAACGCCTTCCGATATGGCATCTCCGCCATCCTGGCCATGCTGCACGATGTGGCAATCATCTTCAGCGTGACCGCATTCGGCGGCCTGCTCTTCGGCTGGGAGATCGACTCGCTCTTCCTGACCGCTTTGCTGACCGTGATTGGTTTCTCGATGCAAGACTCGATCGTGGTGTTCGACCGCATCCGCGAGAATGCCAACATCTATCGCCGCCTGGAATATGAAACACTGGTCAACCACTCCATCATCCAAACCCTTCAGCGCTCGATTAATACGCAGTTGATGACGGTTGAATTCCTGCTCTTGGCCCTGGCCATGTTCGGTGGTGTCACCCTGCAGGAATTTGCCGTAGTGTTGCTGGTCGGCCTGATGAGCGGAACATATTCATCCATTTTCGTCGCCGCACCCATCTTGGTGGTATGGGAAAACAAGGAATGGAAAACCTGGTTCCGACGCGGGGAGGCCACGACCTGACATTTTGGGGCTCACAAGGCGCATCGGTGGATGCGCCTTTTTTATTTCCTGTAAGCTATACGAGAAACAAACAACATGACTGATCCATCTGTGTTCTTCCGGGGACTCATCATCGGATTTTCTATCGCCGCGCCGGTCGGGCCGATTGGGGTGCTCTGCATCCGGCGGACATTGGCTGAGGGACGGCTGGCAGGCTTTTTGTCCGGGATGGGTGCGGCCAGTGCAGATATGTTCTATGGCGCGGTGGCGGCTTTTGGCTTGACAGCGGTACAAGAGTTGTTAATCGGTCAATCTAATTGGCTGCGCATCGTCGGGGGTGTCTTCCTGCTGTATCTGGGAATCAAAACTTTTTTCAGCAAACCATCAGAGGAGGCCGCAAAGTCAGCGCGCGGCGGGTTGTTCGGTGCCTACCTGACTACTTTCTTCCTGACCATCACCAACCCGATCACCATCCTGTCATTCATCGCCATCTTCGCCGGGCTGCGGCTGGGTGAAACCGACGGAAACTATCTCTCGGCCAGCGTGATGGTGCTGGGTGTCTTCCTGGGCTCCGCCGCCTGGTGGCTGACGCTCAGCACAGGGGTGAGCTTCCTACGAGACAAATTCACCTCCGCCCTGCTGACATGGGTCAACCGGCTGGCGGGCGTGATTATTTTTGTGTTTGGCGCGGCAGCCCTTTTCCTACAGGCGTAATTTCGCGCCGTTACTTTTCAACCACTTTCGTCGCCATTTGTAATCAGGCAAAATCGCCTCCACCTGTGCCCAGAAGGCTTTGGAATGGTTCAATTCCTTCGAATGACATAACTCGTGTACCACTACGTAATCGATGATTTCTAATGGAGCCATCACCAAGCGCCAGGTGTAGCTCAACGTCCCCTTGCTGCTGTACGATCCCCAGCGCGTACGCGCCGATGAGATGCGGATTTTTCCCACCTTGAACCCATATTTATGCGCAAAAAAAATGACCCGCTCACTCAAAACCTTCCGCGCCTGTTTTTTGTACCAGTCCTCGAAAACAGACTCGGCCCGGAGCTGCGCAGACTTTGTCAGCTTGAAGATACCGTCCATCATGAGAGCAGAATTACCGTTCGGGACGATGCGCAGCGTGACTTCTTTTCCTAGATACAAGAAGCTTTCCCCATCCACAAACTGACGGGGAGCCACCGCATCCTTCAACGCCTTAGCCTGCTTCTGATTGATCCAGCCTTTCTTTTCCTCGATAAAACGCCGGATGTCGGTATCTTTCATCCGCAGTGGAGCGCGGACAGTTAGCGTTCCATCCGTCTCGACAATCAGGGAAAGTGTCTTGCGTTTGCTGCGTACCAGTTTGTTGATTTCGATCATGACGGCCAACTATACCATGAGCGGTTATAATCGCCAAAAACTTTCCGGAGGATCTATGCGCCCTGACTGGGACTCTTACTTCATGAAAATCGCATCGGCTGTTTCCGAACGCTCCACCTGCGACCGCGCCTTTGTGGGCTGCCTGCTGGTGCGTGACAAGCGCATCCTGACATCCGGCTTCAACGGCTCGCCTGCCGGGCAGGAGCATTGCGACGAAAGCGGTCACCTGATGGTGGATGGGCACTGCGTGCGCACCATCCACGCCGAGACAAATGCCATTATCCAGGCTGCGCTGCATGGCGTTTCCACGCGCGATTCAACCTGCTATGTGACCCACCTGCCCTGCATCAATTGCACCAAGGCGCTCATCAACGCTGGTATCGTGCGAATTGTTTACGGCGAGGCTTATCGCACCGACGAGAACGCTATGGCATTTTTGCAGGCCGCCGAGATCGAGGTGGTGCACCATATTAACGGGTTTCAAAAGGTTGGGTAGTTTTCGATGCGCTTAACAAAGCCACAGCTAGAACCGATCTATCCCTACGAATTCACCATCCCCGAAGATGCGGTTGACGAAAACGGGCACGTCAACAACGTGACGTATGTGCAGTGGATGCAGGATGCAGCCGTCCGTCATTACGAAGCGATGGGAGGCAGGCAAATAACCCTGGACCTTGGGGCCACCTGGGTAGTGCGCTCGCACACAGTCGAATACTTGAGTCCGGCTTATGCAGGCGAGCGCATCAGAGTACTGACCTGGGTCGCGAATATGCGGCGGGTGCGGTCACTTCGACGTTATCGCTTTATCCGGGCGGCGGATGAGCAATTGCTGGTGCGTGGAGAAACTGATTGGGTATTCGTGGATATTAAAACTGGTTATCCGCGTGCTGTTCCGCCAGAAGTAACGGATTTATTCACGCTTGTATCAGATGGACAAGAACCTTAGTTCCACAAACGTGTTATCATTCTTGCAACAAGGAAGGTCAGGCCAACAATAACCACAGAAAACGTTATCTTCTGGCTAATTCTTGATCCAATCACTTTCGGACTGGGCTCCATCGGGGGCTATATCCTCTTTCGAGAGTTCGTCGAGCACGAACGCTTGCCCAACCGGGATGAGTGGCTGCCATTATTCAGGAAGCACTGGTTCGCCATTTTGGCTCTGGGTGTGGCGATCGGATATTTTTTCTACCGGTTATTTTATGTGTTGAACGGCAGATAAACCGGTCCGGCATAATCCCAGAATGAAATATTCGTGGTTGATCATTCTTTCCATCGTTTGCATGGCCTGCACGCCAATAGGCCATTCAATTCCAGGTGATACAATCTCTTCATCGGTAACTGTCGGTGAAACCAGACAATACATTGTTCAGCAAAAATTATCCCTGGTTAATGAAGGGGACAACCAACCAGCAAAACAAAATTTGTGGGTGGCGCTTATCCATGATATTCCACCCTACCAGAAAGTTTCATCACGCTCTATTTCACCAAACAACTACACATTGTTAGTCGATGAGTATGGTAATCAATACGCGGAATTCGATTTTTCAGAGCATCCGGCAGGCACAACAATTACTGTAGATATTGAATATGGTGTTGCTGTTAACGAAGTGGCTTATAATCTCTCCACGTGCGAGGGGGAGCTCTTAGATGATTTCACCCAACCTGAACTCCATATCGAATCAGCCAATCCGCAAATCATTTCGCTGGCCAAAGACTTATCAAAGGGGAAAAAGACAAGCTGCGAACAAGTACGCGCTTTCTACGATTATGTTGGCGATGAACTGATCTACACCTATAACCGCAACGCCTGGGGGGCACAGGCCACTTTCGGTTTGATGGGAGCCGACTGCACGGAATACGCTTCCCTAATCATCGCCCTCAGCCGGGCCGAAAAAATCCCGGCGCGATATTACGAGGGCTTGTTATATTTGGATGATGTAGAGAAGGAAACACAAATCGCCCAGACAGAACATGCATGGCTGGATGTATACTTGCCCGGGAACGGCTGGGTTGCCATGGATCCGACTTTAGGGCACTCAGAAAAGCATCGGAACACTTATTTCGCGCACTACACCCCCAACCACATCATCGTCACCACCGGACGCAATCCTTCTACTCTTCGAGGGGCAAGCTATTGGTCGCATCTATATTGGCCCGGGGATATCACGACGATCCGCATTGTAAACTCAGTATGGACGATTAAACCCATAGAGCCTTAAATCAGAAACCACCTTGCACAAGGTGGTTTCTGACTATTCTAGAATTCTTCGTTTGCTGATCCACCTCTAGACGGGTGCAACAGCATTAAACGTTGACCGCAAACTGGGATAGAGCTCACCATACAAAGGATAGATTTTATTATAGATATTCTTGTTGAGCCCAGGTTCGGTTGAATCAGTTATCTGAATGGTGGCATCGCAAGCTTCTTCCACGCTTCTAAACGCGCCCGAGCCTGTTGCCGCTAAAAGAGCTGCCCCGTAGGCTGCACCTTCCGCCGTGTTAACGGTGACGATCTCAGCATTAAATACATCTGCCAGTATCTGACGCCATAGCGGACTCTTCGCCCCGCCACCAGTCACGCGCACCTGGGAAATGTCCTCCAAGCCGGAACTCTTCATTAACTCAAAGCTATCACGCAAACCAAAGGATACCCCTTCAAGTACAGCCCGTGTCAAGTGAGGGAATCCATGGCGTACGGTGAGACCCACAAAGGCACCACGCGCCAATGGGTCGGGATGTGGGGTACGTTCACCTGTCAGATAAGGCAGGAAGAACAGGCCATCGCTGCCAGCGCAAATATCACTAACCGGTTCGAGCAGTTTATCAAAATCCATACCGGGCGCAAACGTATCACGGTGCCAAC
>WOR8_10006574_pt1 | contig 11144 bp, 10 predicted proteins | sample DeeMarSeWOR38_10_FD_19890 | JGI IMG/M metagenome (IMG submission 19890)
TGCTCCCTTACGGGGGTGATAGCCGTTCCCCTGGACGCAAGGGTGAAGCCTGATTTTGTCCGACATATTGCCGGAGAAACCGGTGCAAAGGTCGGCATCAAATCCAGGTACATGAATATCGAGTCGGACATTACCTGGTGGAATACCAAGGACCTTCTCCATCAGATACGGGGAATCCCACCTGTCTATAATGAACCCGATATCACTGGGGACGACATCCTCGAAATCGTGTACACTTCCGGCACGACGGCGGAACCCAAAGGCGTCATCCTCACGAATAAAAATATCGTATCGAACATTGCCTCCCTCAGTGAAGTGCTCTCCTACGATACGAACTGGAAGTTTCTTTCCGTACTGCCCCTCAGCCATATGCTGGAGCAGAATGCGGGGCTCTTTATTCCGCTTTTTTACGGCTGTTCGATCACCTATCTCAGGACCAGGAAATCAACCGCCATAATACAGGCCATGCAGGAAGAAAACAGCACCTCGGTTATTACCGTTCCTCTCATGCTCCAGACCTTTCGGGAAGCTATTTTAAGGGAAGTTGAATCAAAGGGTATGGAGAAGAGTTTCGACAGGATGCTCCGTCTTGCCCGGGGATTGCCGCGAGGATTACGGAAGATACTGTTCAGGTCGGTGCATAGGAAATTCGGTAACAGGCTGGCCTTCTTCGCAGTCGGTGGTGCGCATCTGGATGGCGTTGTCGAAAACTTCTGGAATACCATGGGCCTTAAAGTGGTTCAGGGATACGGTCTCACGGAGACCTCCCCCATAGTGACCTGTAACACTGTCGCGGATCCACGCCCGGGTACTGTGGGGAAGGTATTGCCGGGACAGGAAATCAAACTCACCGATGAGGGTGAGATACTTGTCAGGGGAGACAATGTAACACAGGGGTACTACAAACGGCCTGATTTGCATGAAAAGTATTTTATAGAAGGCTGGTACAGAACCGGCGATGTGGGCGAGATAGACAGCGAAGGGTACCTGCGCATCAAGGGGAGGACGAAAAACATGATCCTGAGCGCCAGCGGCATGAATGTGTACCCGGAAGATATAGAAGCAGAACTCAACCGGAATCCCATGGTCAAGGAAGCCTGCGTGCTTGGCAGGGAACAGAACGGCCAGACCGTCATCCATGCTGTGCTGCTCCTTGAAGAAGGTGAGAGCGACGGGAAATCGATTGTGGAAACCGCGAATGCGAATCTTGCCGACCACCAGAAAATCCAGGCATTCACTGTCTGGGACAAGCCGGATTTTCCCCGCACGACAACGCTGAAGATCCAACGTCGTTTCGTTCTGGAAGCCCTGCAGACGGAGAAGGAGGAGGGAACCAGCCTGCCGGCGGCGTATGGGACCTCGGGCCCGGTATACGACATTATTCGCTCGCTTGCGAATGTTCCTGCAGACCGGATAACAGCCGACGCGACTCTCGGGCTGGACCTTCAGATTGACTCTCTTTCCAGGGTTGAGCTTGTCGGAATTATTGAAGAAGAGCTGCATGTGGAACTGGATGAATCCCTTATAACCGACCAGACGACGGTTGGAGAGCTTGAAGAGTTTGTCGCTGCACAGAAGAAATCCTCTTCCACGAAATCCAAGCTATGGCCGCTGGCATGCTGGGCAGTCTGCACCCGTTGGTTATTGCAGGTTGGATTTATCCGTCCGATCGTGCGCTATTACATGAAACTTCGGGTTATGGGCAGGGAGAAATTCGACGGGATCGACAAACCCTTTCTCCTGATCGCCAATCACGTCAGCCATCTCGACGCAATAGTGCTTACCATGGCGCTGCCCTGGAAAATCAGAAAGCGGATAGCTGTGGCTGCTGCGGCCGACGTGTTCCATGAATGGGTCTCGAGCCAGGCGCCGTTCACGGAACGTTTGCTCCGAAAATTGGCGACATTTCTTGCCCAGCTGGGCCTCAATATCTTTCCCTTCCAGAGATATGCAGGCATTAAAAAGAGTCTCGAGTATACGGGAAAGCTCATGGACAAGGGGTGGTCCATCATGATTTTCCCTGAGGGGAAGCTCTCTCATGACGACACGGTGAAGGAATTCAAGGCTGGTGTCGGACTCCTGGTGAAGGAAATGGATGCCACCGTTATTCCGTCCAAAATTCAGGGTGTTTTCGAGATTATGGACTATCGATTCGCCTGGCCTCAAAAGCATGGTGAAGTCACAATACGCTTCGGCAACCCGATTCACTTCCCGTCCGACGCAACGTACGAAGAGGTTGCCAAGCGTCTGGAGCACGAAGTGCGGTTTCTGTAAAAATGCAAATTAAGCCGGTCCTTCATCGGCGCTGGGGCCGTAAATCGACGGTACGGGTGTTTCGGTGAGTCGGAGGTATACCGAAAGCTGCCCCCGGTGATGGATAATATGATTCAGAACGAAGGAGCGTATTACGGTAATCTTGGGCAGAGTCATTATGAGAGTTCCTTCGTTAAGCATGGACCAGGGTTGCATCAGCATTTCATCACTGGCGCCTTCGATCGCCTTCCGACTTTCCTCTACATTCCTGTCGAATGCTTCCAACAGCTCTGCTCGCGAAACCGCTTCAAATGGCTGATGCTCATCCGCCAGCTCGAGCGAATCCTGATTGATGCTGATAGCGCCCCAGGCTGTCATTTCAACTATATGGGAAGCAAGATGTCCTGCGTTCATCGACTTTTCATGAGGGGTCCAGTCGTATTTGTCTTCACGTAAGCGCTCGATTACCCTGCGGGTTATGGCCATTTCCTGATCGAATTCAGGTAATAATGAATCCTTGATTGCCATCCTGTTCCTCCTTTGTTTTCGGCATGACGGGCGAACACAAGGTTCGCCCCCACAGCAATGAAAAAGCCCGGGAAATTAGCCCCGGGCTTTAAAGATTTACACGGGCGTTTTATTATTAGTAAACGCCGTATTCTTTTACTGTGTCGACATACGCATGCAGGTTTTCTGCTTTTGCTTCGTCCAGCACTGCGCCGTTGACGACATAGTAACCGCCGTCGCCCGCGCAGGTGTCGATCAGTTTCTTGACTTCTTCCTTGACCTGGTCGACAGTCCCGGCCGCTAGAAGTGAAGAAGGGAAATTGCCGGAGAAACACGCCCAGCCCTGCAGATGCTTCCGGACTTCAGCCATGTCCGTTTTGTCGAAATACCAGATGGTGCTTCCAGCCGGGATATCGGGATCGGTGATGATATCCAGCCGCTGGTTGTAGCTTCCTTCGACAAACAGGAAGGGGATCATGCCGTCTTCGATCAGGTTGAGCATAACGGCCTTGAAAGAAGGCCAGTACAGTTCCTTGAAGTCTTTCGGCGACATGAAGCCGTCCGCGCCCTTGTGCAGCGGGAAGAATACAGTCGGCGGTGCGCCCCAGGTGTAGGCGCCGTAAGGCATCTTCGTCATGAACGGGATATTGCGTTCGGAGGCTTCCAGGATCTCTTTTCGTTTGCGGAAAGTGTCGAGCATGATCGCCCGGGTGCCGCGCATGGTGTCCGCAATGACGTCGTACGGAACTTTCGAGAATCCTCCCTGGTATTTCACAAGTCCCAGGCTGGTAATGATATCGTTATCGATTTCAGCGACTTTTCCGGCAAATTCCAGGGAAAGCTGACCGGCTTCCATCAGCTTTTTCAAAGTTTCCTGGATATGCGGCAGTCCGAAAGACAGCATGCCCCAGGGGATAAAAGGCAGTTCCAGGAGATTGGTGAATGGGGGAAGCTCTTGCCAAGGTTCCAGGGCTCCGAAAACACGGGGCATGTATGTGCGAATGAAATAATCCGTCGGGTCGTCCAGGTAAGTCCGGTATTCGTCCGGCTTCATGAACTCCGCTTCCGCGCACTGGTAGGACGTGTTTTCCGGCACGCCGTGCCCCGGCCAGTGGTAGAGCTTGTAGTCCAGGATTTCCAGAACCTTACCCGGGACATAAAGCCCTGCGGATGCGGCGGCATCCGGCATGAAATCCTCATGAAACTTCTTCATGGCCTTTCCGAGCTTGTCGGTGTCGTACATGGCGTCCTTGCAGCTGTATCCGGCGTAAAGGAAAGGATAGAATCCTGTCGCAATCGCAACGGGCAGCCGCTTGGGTTTCTTCATCTGAAATACGTCGGCAAACAACTGAGCGCGTTCCTTGTAACCTTTTTCCGCTTCCGGATCGGTAAATTCGAGGCCTTCGTGGTTTATCCAGGCTTCCAGACGCGCTTGACGTTTCTCATCGGGGGTTAATTTGTCGAAATTTTCCGGTTTTGGCATAGTATTTCGCTCCTTATTTCGCTCCTACCCATCCTTTGGAAAGTGTTACAGCTGCCATGGCATCTTTACCGTAGGCATCCGCTTTCGCGTAAGCTGCAACGTTGTCGTCCATCTGCCCGCCGCCGATCATAACTTTCACGCTGTCGCGCAGACCGGCGTCTTTCAGGGCCTGGACGGTGTTCTTCATCGGGTCATAAGCGAGTGTCAGGAATCCGCTGAGTCCGACAACTTGGGGTTTGAATTCTTTGACAGCTTCAACAAAATTGGCGGCTGGTACGTCTACGCCAAGGTCCATCACGTCAAAGCCGTTGATATCGAGCATGAATACCACGATGTCCTTTGCGATATCGTGAATATCGCCTTCGACGGTTCCGAAAACGATACGGCCGATTTTTTCCTGAGTGGCACCGCCTGAAGCTTCAAGCTTCGGTTTTACCAGCGCTCCGATCTGACGCAGCATTTCGCCGGCCAGGATGAGTTCCGGTACGAAGCATTCGCCTGCTGCAAACCTGTCTCCGATGATGCCCAGAGCTTCGCGGCAATCATCCAGAAGACCGAGCGGCTCTGCCCCTTCTTTCAGCAGTTTCTCGGCAAGTTTCACTGCCTCTTCCTCACGCATGTCAACGACGAGATCAACTAATTCTTTCGACATATGCTCTCCTTTTTACTTCCATTGGGTAAATGTTATTCAGGAATACAAATCTTTACTTAAACGGGTGTTACTTGTTAAAAACTCCTGCGCGAAATGCGCGAGTGTAATTCAGACAATGACGATCCTGATTCAGCAATAATTCCGTTGCCAGAATGGTTGTTTGAATATCCTGGCTGTTCGGATTGCAGATAGCGCAATCCATCCCCGCTTGAATGGATAGTGCGAGGAATACCCGGTTGATGAAAGTGCGGGCCGGAAGTCCGAACGAGATGTTGCTCAATCCGCAGGTAATGTGAACTTCGGGAAATTTTGCGCGTATTTCGCGGATAGTGTCAAAGAAGATCAAAGCGTTTTCCTGGCCTGTCCCTATGGTCATCGCGAGCGGATCGAAATAGAGGCTATCGTCCGGTATATCCATGGAACGCGTTTTTTCCAGAATTCTGCCGATGGTGTCTATCCGTTCTTCCTTTGTCTTCGGTATGCCTTTTTCGTCCATGGCGAGGGCAACTGCCGGGCATTTATGTTCGGCTGCGATGGGAAAAACATCCAGACGTCCCGGTTCAAGGCTGATCGAATTGATCATGGGCGTTTTTTTGACAACCTTAATCGCCGCTTCCAGGGCCTTCGGGTTCGCGCTGTCCAGTGATATCGGTGTGTCGGTCACCGCTTGGATGTTTTCGACAAGCCAGATAAGATCCTCGGGTTCACGCTGGGGGGCTGTGCCCGCATTGGCATCAAGCCAGGTGGCGCCGGCTTCCGCTTGTTCTTTGGCCAGATTCTGAATAAAGTCCGCATCACGTTCCTGAATAGCCTGGGCTACTCGCTTCCGCGTCCCGTTGATTTTTTCTGCGATTATCTTCAAATGAACTGCTCCTTTCCAGGATGTTTCTTCCCGCTCTGAATATCGAAAGCAGTAAAAATAAATGGTTCGCTGGATTATTATGTCCGGTAAACCAGAGCGGGTTTAACAGGGTAAAATTACATGCTGAATGCCAAGCTGCGCTAGTCTTCCTTTTTTCACAGGCTAAATGCTGCGGCAGCGGATCAGGCGCGATTGACGCCTCTACGCTCTCGATCTGATGCTGTCAACTAAAGGGCGCATCCGCGCTCGTCTACACAAATTTATTGTGAATGTCTGTGTGAAATTCAGACTAAAGTCTCTCATGGCCTTCGGAGAGATGTTATAGAACAAAAAACAAAATGAATCCTGTCTTATTCCTCCCGAATTTTAAGGGTACCTGTATCAAATATATCCTACTACGTTAAGTTTTATAGGACATTCCCGTCAACTTAACAAGGGATTTTAATGAATATTTAGGATTTAGTGTGATGTCCCGGAAATAACTTCAAATAGGATTTCCACTGGAGATTGCCCGGGATTGACTTTAACCAATCCATAAAGTACTCTCACTGATAGATGAAGCCGAATTAATTGGAGGTAGGGTATGCCGAATCTGGGAACAACCGAACTATTAATCATTTTGGTCATTGTTATTTTAATATTTGGCGTAAATAAAATTCCCAAGCTTGGCAAAGGTCTTGGCGAAGGCATTCGGAATTTTAAAGCCTCTCTCAAAGCGGGTCAGGATGAGCCTCAAAGCAAAGAAGGAAAAGGTTAAACCCTTTGAGAAACACGGATTAACTAGACGTTCATCGATATTATAATGCGGATTAAGGCTGCTCCAGCCGATTAAAAACGATATTCCCCTTTTTAATCGTAACTATGCAATGGTTGACGCCAAAGAATGTAGGTATAACCTCCAGCCGATTCCGCTCGTTAAGTGCAGACAGAATCCGAAGGCTTTTTAATTCATCATCCAGTGTGAGTCCGTAGCCGCTTTTTGCTTCTATGGTTGTTGTTCCGTGATTCAGGAATTGCCGGAAATTACGTTCGGTTTTTTCCAGAAGCTGTTCCATGGTTGCTTCGCGGAATTGTTGCACGCTTTTGATGATACCTCCGCCTTCAGCGGCGATCTCCTGATAATTTTTCCCCTGGCAGCGAAGATCATACTCTTCGATCCTGGCGCCGGCAAAAACTGGATGCGTATGTGAATCTACAAAGCCCGGCAGGGCGATCAATTCCAGGCCTACGCCGTCCAGGGTTTGGTATCGTATGCCCGGTTCGCGAACCGGTATGTCTTTGGTAGGGCCGACCCATACGATACGGTCACCATGGATGAGAATCGCGCCGTTTTCGATGATTCCAAGGTCGGACATGGAATCCCCGACCCTGGGGATTGGGCCGTTGCTCATGGTGATGACCTGAGATATATTCTTGACAAGAATCATTGGTTTCCTAGACGACGTAGTTATCGCTCTATGAATTCATGAATTTCAAAATGAAGACACTATTATAAAATCTATAACAATCTATGTGAAATCAGGATCGGCCGCGAAGTTCTCTTACGATTTTTTGTGCAATGGAGCGAGCTTTGTCCAGCTCTTTGGGGGCGAATGATATTGCACCAACAACCGGATGTCCTCCCCCTCCGTACAACTCACATAATGCTGCAAGGTTATGCGACCGGGGCGCGGGATTCCAGGGATTGGATCCGACGGAAATCTTTGTTCGATAACTTGACAGGCTTACGCCCACACAATAGACCGCTTCCGGAAAAAGGTAGTACGGAATAAACTTGTTGTAGCCTTCCAGGTTGAAGTCGCTGAGGTCGAAGTATATCGTGCTATCGGAGTACTGTGATTGTCTTCGAATTATTTCAATAGACTTCAGATGACGCTCGTAAAGGGGTCGGAATACATCCAGAACCCATGGAATTTCCATAATTTCATCCAGCGACTTCTTTTGAAATTCTTCGATTAGACTATAGACTTTACTATTGTCGCGTAAGCCTTCTATCACCATCATGAGTTTCATAGCCGATTCAGGCATTTCAACAGCGGTGCGTGCGTCTTTAAATTGTGCTCCATCAATGATATCCGCCCAGTGAATCAGTTCCGTCAATCGGCTGGAATCGAATTGGAAATGTTTAAGGAGCATTTCCGAGATCAATTTTGTGCAGGAACTGTATGTGGGATCGTGGAATTTCCTGCCGCTTCGGTCTGCTCTGAAGTGTGCCTCATCTTCACTGTTTAGAAAGGCGCTTTGATGATGGTCAAACCACCAGGTCAGGCGAGGATCATTGGAATATTTAAAATCCACAATGGCGTTTTCATCCCCGTCAAATTCCACATCAAGGAATAATTCGCCTGCTCGATGTGCGAGCCCCTCATATCGAAACTCGCAATTCTTGTCAATCGAATTGACATAGAAATTGCTGAAGACCGCGGCGGAAGCCAGGCCGTCAAAACAGTTGTTATGGAAAAAAACCTTCATTGTTTTCATAAAATTTCAGGATTACGACGATTCTCCTTGGAGTTTCCGCCCTGCCGAAGATCTGACCCGGATTGCTCAACTGGAGAGAGAGTTCCAGAGCCTCCTACAAGCGGTGAAAGAACCGAACACACTACCATAATGTCTTTGGTAATTCAAATTCTCTGCGTTGGATGAAATATTTATTTTAATTATAGTTATACAGCCAAAACGGGTATGACCGTAGGACTTGCAATCGTTTGTTTCTGCTGAATACGGCCTGCTTTTTTCAAGAACTCTAAGAAATTCATGGCAAGGAGCTTATATCGAATGCTATACTTAAGGATTAATTTAATGCAGCTCCTTACGGAGTTTGTTCTAATAATGAGGCTGAAATGAAAGAAGGAATTCATCCTGAATACCATAAAGTGCTTGTAACCTGTGCTTGCGGGAACAAATTTGAAACCCACTCGACAAAACCGGATATTCGCCTTGAGCTATGCTCCGCCTGTCATCCCTTCTTTACTGGAAAACAGAAGCTGGTTGATACAGCAGGCCGAATCGAACGCTTCGAGAGACGATACGGTCTGAATAAGACTGAAGATTCCACCAAAAACTGAGATATCCATGACGGATTCAAGATCTAAAGCATCCCCCGAAGATATCCTCGTCGGCGGCCAGGCGGTTATCGAGGGCGTCATGATGCGAACGCCGTATGCAAGTGCTGTTGCTGTGCGGCGTATGGATGGTTCTGTGGAGGTAAAAAAGAAACCGGTCAAACGGGTGTCCGATTATTGGAAGCCGCTTTCCTGGTATGTCATTCGCGGGTTTGCCGTTCTGCTTCAATCTTTAATCCTTGGAATGAGCGCGTTGAATTTCTCCATCAACGTTGCCATGGAGGATGAGGCTGAGCTGCAAGCGAAGAAAAATCCCGGTAAAGCTAAAAAAGAAGGATCGGTATATCCGATGGTTTTTTCGATGATTACGGCTGTTGCATTCGCCGTTGCCTTTTTTATTTTAGCGCCGCTCTGGCTTACCACCCTTTTGAAGGATTTCATACCTGCAGTTCACAACTGGTTTGTTTTCAACCTTATTGACGGCTTGATCCGCCTAATATTCTTCCTGGGCTATATAATTCTTGTAAGCATGCTGAAGGATATTCGACGTGTGTTTCAGTACCACGGGGCAGAGCACAAAGTTGTGCACACATGGGAAGCCGGTGAAGACCTTACGGTGGAAAACGCACGTAATAAATCGCCCCAGCACCCTCGTTGCGGAACAAGTTTTCTGATGTTCGTAATGGGTGTCAGTATTGTTGTGTTTTCCTTATTTAAGTTTGATGCATTTTGGGTCATTTTCCTTTCGCGCCTGATATTGGTGCCTCTCGTATCCGGATTGTCCTACGAATTGATCCGGCTATCAGCACCCCGCTGCCAGAAGGGCTTCTTCCGCCTGATTGTATTACCCGGCCTGGGTTTGCAGCGTATCACCACAAAGGAACCATCGGATGACCAGCTGGAAATTGCCGTTCATGCGCTGAAAGAAGCTCTCGAGCTGGACGATATTAAAGCTCGCGAAGCACAGACGGCCGCTTAGCGGGTACGCCCGCAAATCAATTCCTCACACGTTTCATTCATTCCTATAAATTTTTGATTCAACGGAAAACCTATGATTGAAAAACTAAACGCTCTGGAAAAGAAGTATGAAGAACTCAACAATGCCATGGCCGATCCCGCTGTGATTGCGGACAAGGCGGTATATCAGAAGCATGCCAAAGCGCACCGGGAACTGCATGAAATAGTGGAAAAGTTTGCGGAATATAAAGATATTTTAAATGAGATTGAGGAAACCAAGGTCCTGGTTCAATCTGAAACGGATCCGGAAATGAAAAAGCTTGCCGATGACGAATTGGCGGCGCTCCAGGAACGCGAAGCGGAATGCTACAACCGACTTCAGTTGTTGCTGATGCCCAAGGATCCAAACGACGACAAAAATGTGCTCCTGGAAATCAGGGCGGGAACAGGCGGGAATGAAGCAACCCTTTTTGCTGCTGATCTTTTCCGCATGTATTCACGTTTTGCAGAACGCACCGGCTGGCGTGTGGAGATGATGGATTCCCATCAATCGGAAGTTGGCGGTTTTAAAGAAATCGTTGCATTAATAGAAGGGGATCGTGTTTACAGTAAGCTTAAATATGAAAGTGGGGTTCATCGAGTCCAGCGGGTGCCGGATACCGAAGCCAGCGGGCGAATTCACACTTCCGCCGTAACCGTAGCGGTGCTTCCGGATGTCGATGAAGTGGAGGTCGTCATCGATCCCAAGGATATCAGGGTCGATACCTTCTGTTCATCCGGTCCTGGCGGGCAATCTGTAAACACAACCTACTCAGCGGTTCGGATTACTCATATCCCGAGCGGTTTGGTGGTTTCCTGCCAGGATGAGAAATCTCAGATCAAGAACCGGGCTAAGGCTATGCGCGTGTTGCGTTCGAGATTGTACGATATAGCGCTCCAGGAGCAGCAGCAGTCTATTGCAGAAGACCGCCGCAGCCAGGTTGGTTCAGGAGACCGCAGCGAAAAAATACGGACCTACAATTACCCTCAAAATAGAGTCAGCGAACACCGTATCGGGCTGACGGTTCATAACCTTCCTGAAATAATGGATGGGAGCATCGATACAATAATTGAAGCTCTGATCACTCATTTCCAGGCGGAAAAGCTGAAAGAAGCCGTTTAAGTCTGTTTATGCACATGTTTCTGACTGCACGATACGTAAAGGTTTTACGGGTCTGCAGACTTTACGGGATACAGGTTCCCCGTTCAGGATTTCCGGTTTCCCGTTGGAATCCTCGGCGAAAAACTTTGCTGAAGATGCGGATGACCCCGCATTTTTTTAACCGGGGGCAGGATTCATGCATACGATAGCAGCCGCGCGGGCTT
>WOR8_10009658_pt1 | contig 11144 bp, 6 predicted proteins | sample DeeMarSeWOR38_10_FD_19890 | JGI IMG/M metagenome (IMG submission 19890)
CTCCAAGCAAAACGCAATGGCATTGGTTCCAGCCCCACCACCAATATCCAGCAACCGATTGGCTCCATGAAGTGGGACCCGTTCCGCCAATCCCTGCCCGCTTCCTCGCCCGATCCGATCCAACACCGTGAGCACATGGGCACCCAGTTCGGGATTCGTTTCAAAAACGTGTTGGGTCACGGGTGAACGTCCGGTTCTCACGGTCTGTTCCAACTGTCCCCAATGACTCCACTCAGCGTCATGCAACAGTAATAAATGGCCGACATAATCGGAACCCGGTTGCACCAGATATCGTTCAGCGACCGGGGTATTGGCATACAGCTTATCTTCTTTCGTTAACACGCGCATCGCGACTAAGGCGTTCATCACTAACTCCAAGGCCCGCGAGTTGAGATTCAGTGCATTGGCCACTTCAGTGGCCGTGAGAGACTGTCCCTTGAGAGCGGTAAAGAGGTCAAGCTTAACAGCAGTGAGGAGTATTTTGGTTTCCCAGTAATACCCAATCTGGAAAATATCTGCGAGGGACAACTCACGTGTCACACGGGGCCTCAAACTCAAGGTACAACATGAAGAATCATTTTCGATGTCGATCTTAACGGGGTCACTTTGCGAGGTCAAATGCTTACAGGAAAGGAAAAGTGCCAAAGCCAACGACAAAAAACAAGGGCAACCAGCCCATAGCCAGTTGCCCTTGTCAGAAGAGCTATTCTCGAAGGAACCAGACTTATTTGATCTCGAAATTCGCTTCGACCGTTCCCCCGTCCTTTACATCCACATCAGCTTCCACCTGGCCGGCAATAGGATGCCAGGCCATCACTTTGTGCTTACCAGCAGGCACGTCCTTGATTTCGAAGGTACCATCCGCGCCAGCCACGCCATAATGGGAATTGGTCACCGGCAAATACCAGGCTTGCATAAACTCATGCTGATCACATTGCAACCGCAATACGGAACCCTTTTTGGACATTTTCAGCTTGACACTTTTATCCAACGAATCGCCTTTCTTGGCCAATCCGATATTGAACTCTGTGCTGTACTTGGGTCCCAACTGATCGAAGCTATGCGGATTGTGCAACACGCCTTCCGCCGATTTAGGATCGCTTGGATCGGCATCGTTATTGACAACCTTAAATTGGCCCTTACTCACGGCAATACCCGTATACGGTTTAAACTCGCACAATTCAGCTACTACCGTTTGCGGTGCCTCTTTTTCTGCTTTCCCTGTAAACCCCTTGTCTTCGATATCACGAACCGACACCACGGCGTTCTTTAAACCCTTGCTTCCATCCACTTCCACTTCCTTGAGCAAACGCGTATTCCCATCAGCACTTTTGCTCTCATTTTTTTTGCAAAATTCCGTGTTGGGGAATTTTTTAAACGCAAATTCCTTCGGTGGCGGAACTTTTCCTGTAAAGGTCACTTTCCCTTTAATCGTTCCGCCTGCCTGGGCGACTAATGGCGCGGCAATCAGAATGCCGCCAACCAACAGAGACAAAGTAAGAGACTGACGATTCCTCATGATGCTTCCTCCTAGTTGTTAAGAAAAAATTTGAGTTGACGAGGGAAACTACCAACTTGAAAGGTTAAAACCCACCCACCTGCTTGACCCCGGCCAGGTGAAAAAAGTTGATCGTGGAATGATTGTATGACAGCACCCACTTCCGTATATATCAGGAATAAAAAAAACGTGTCAAGGAAACTAACCTATACTAGGTCCTTTGGATCACCTTTTAGGTCTTTTAGTTCGTCAAAATGCAGGATTTGAGAGACCCCCTGTTCACAAAAACCACCACGCAAGCACAACTGGTTATCTGGACAATACTCATTTTTGATGCACGGGTTCCTTAAGTACCGCCAACATTTCAGCAATGCTCTCTTTCATCGCCTCTGCTTGAAAGACTGGAGCCGAACACATCCGATCGGTGCAGACAAAGGCCACAGGACGCCCATCGTAGGGAAAAACAATTTCACCCCATTTGGGTTGCCCTCCACGGGGATCAAACCACCTCACAATTTTCCCTGGGCAATAGAGCTCACGGCCTTTTAACAACAAGGCTTGGGCCATTGGATCATCGGGTCCCCCCACCACGGCAATATGAACGGGAATCCGAAACCATTGATCGATGGCTAAACCGGCCAACGCGACAGGGAGGGGTTCCGGAGAAGTCACTATGAACTGTAACGTTCTTTCGGCAATGGATTGGTATTCCGGCTTCCCCGTGAGATGAAAAAGAGTCAGATACCAGAGCGCGGCTTGCAAGTTTTCCGTCACCGGTTTCGTGGGGAACTTCAGAAGGCCCAATGAGTCGGACGTGCCTGGATGATCGAAGAATCCCCCGTTCACGGAATCTTGCAATAATTGCTGATTGACTTCAGCAAGAACTTCAGCGTTTTGCAAAAACCTTGGCTGTCCTGTGGCGCTAAACGCCTCAAGCAATGCTTGTCCAAAGAGGATGTGGTCAGACAATAATCCGTACAAGCCGAGTTCCCCTTCCACCTCGACATGGGCAAGCCCCCTTTTCACGTCAAAGCGTTTTTCAAACAATTGGGTGAGGGCCTGAAGGGCTATGTCCCGTATCTCCGTTTTTCCCAACACCGGAAATGCATGCAGGTAGGCCCATGCCATCAATGCATTACTTCCTGTGAAAATCCGCTGATCTACTCCAGGAATACCGATAGCCAATCGCTTGCGTTCACTCAGAGCATAGTACTCGGCACCCGATACCAAAGGTCCTCCTTCAGGACCCCGGACATCGGCGTCCTGGCTTTCATAAAACAGCCTCGCTTGCGGATCCGTTAAAAACCGCGAGACATACTCAATGAGAGCTTCGGCAACACGTTTGAACTGAAGATCTCCAGTGAGTTGAAAGGCTTCAACATAATTGCGGAGATTCCGGGCTTGAATGGTCAACATTTTTTCAAAATGCGGCTGAGTCCAGTCCGCTTGTTCAGCATACCGGTAAAACCCGCCCCAAACAGGATCGAGTAAGGACAGTTGTTTCTCCAAGGTTTGCAAGCCCATCTTGAGGAATTCAGGGTCGTTTTCAAAGAAGCCATGTGCAAAGGCCATCTGGATCGCTTCGGGTTCAAAAAATTTTGGCGCATTCCGAAACCCTCCATTAACAGCATCAAATTGCGCTCTCATGATCTCAACACTTTGCTTAACCATAGAGACCTGAAGCGCATTACCCTTGGAAGGGCTGGCTTCGACCTTCTCCTTCACTCGGTTCCATAACCTGGAGGCCTGATTGAGTAAAGCAGCCTTATCGGTTGAATAGAGAGACTGCATCTCAAGAAGCATTTCTTCCATTTCCTCAGGTTCCAGTGCGTTCGCTTGAAAGAGAATCTCCCCGGTCGGCAATAACAGATTGGTCGTCGGCCATCCTCCAGCTCGATAACGAGCCTCTAAATCTGGACGCTGATCGGTATCGACTCGAACAGGAATAAAGTTGTCATTCAGCAACTGTATGAGACGAGGATTGGCATACGTCGTCTGGTCCATCACATGACAGGCATGACACCATATCGCAGTAAGATCCAAAAGAATTAATTTATCTTCAGCTTGGGCTTGTCGGAAAGATTCCGATCCCCATTCATGCCATTGGATAGACGGCCGGACATCGGTATCCACCACAGAGATTGTTTCAGCGTAAACGGAATTTATGAGGAGAAACATACCAAGCCCACCTATAATCAACAATCTACGTACAAACTGAAGAAGGGGAGGACCATATCTCACAGAAACCCATGACAAGGAATGCCCTGTCGGGATTTTGTGCCAGGATGGCGATAGGTGGGAATATGTCATGAAAGCCCTACTTTAGGAGGGAACACACACACAAGGATTTGCGTGTTGCCTCCCGTCTTGAATGCCTAAGGGCAAACCAACCAAGCACAGCGTATTGATCAGGCTAAATACCGATCTCCTTATCCAGAATGGTCACAATAGCTGCCGCAGCGGTAACCCGCACCGCTTCATCCGTATCCCGAAGTGTGCGCTTCAAAACCGGCAACATCCTACGATCACCCATGCGACCCAATGCGCGGGCAGCCACGATCCGAGGCCGAGGCAGAGGATCATTGAGAGCCAACATGAGAGTCGCAATAACCTCCCGACCTGTTCCATTCCCAAGCGCCTTTACGGCAAGAGACCGAATGGCCGGATTTTGGTCATTGAGGAGCTGCTGAACCGTATCTTTGACCACGGCATAGGACGCACCCACGCGTAACAATGACGCCACTGCCGCAGCTTGGACACCGGGATTCGAATCGGCCAACGCCCTGGTTAACGGAGTGACTACTTGATGTTGTTCAAAATACCCCAGGCTCACAGCCGCCTCACTCCGCACCGCAGGATTAGGATTAAACAAAACTGCTTTCAAGGTGGGCAAGGATTCAGGAGCTTTCAGTTTCCCTAACGACGCAATAGCCGCAGCACGGATAGACGGTTGATCATCGGAAATCGTCTTTTCCAATATCGGTAGAGCACGACGATCATTCAGTTCGCCAAATGCACGGATAGCCGCTCCCCGTTCATAGCCCTCCTGACTTTTCGCGCCTTGCTCCAAACGAGCCCAATATTCTTTGTGACCCAACTCATACAACCCTCTCGCTGCGGCAATTTGGACAAGATGCTGTTCATCCTTCAACGACGGTTCAATTATGGGCACCAGGGTCCCGTCACCGGATTGTCCAAGCCCAATCAAGACTGTCGCTCGAACCAGACCGGCCCCGTCTTTTAATGCCTCACGAAACCGCTTGGAACGCTGTCCGGCCTTTTGTTTTCCCAACGCTTCAGCCGCCAAAGCCCGGATCATGCCGGATCCATCAGTCAACCCTTCCTCCAAATATTCCACAACATTATCAGAATCGATTTCCTTCAACGCCGTGTAGGCAGCCCCCCGCATCTGTTCGCGCATATCGGAACGGAGCGGCAAAATACTGGCAATGGCAGTCTGTCGCAACAGACTTTCATCTTCCTGTTTTGCCACTTTTATCACTGTTTCATAGGCATCCATGGCTTCACCGGTTTTGCCCAATCCGGCTAATGCGAGAATGTGCAATCGAGAAGCCTGAGAAGACGGAGACCCGTGATTGAGAAGAGGCTTCACAAGATCGACCACCTCTTGAAATTTCCCCTGGTCGTAGGCTCTTTGCGCTTGCACGATCGCTGAATCACTCACTTCCTCCGCCCGGGCAAAACCCGCGAAAAGAAAAATGATTCCCAGGGCAACTGTCAAATAACTCCTCATCTTTTTTTGTCTGACCCCATCTCCTATCCGCATCATACTCCTACCCTCTCGGAACCTGGGCTTCCTGTGCCTCAATGGTTCTGTAGCCCAAAGGGGCTTCAAAAAAATAATCTGGTTGCGGGGACAGCACCACATGATGATATTCCACGAACCAATCTCGATCCTGGCTTAAGAGTTTCAACAGTATGTTTCTGTCAGGATCTACCCACTCAAAAAATCGCTCAGATTGACCGAAGCGATTCTGCACCACCACTTCATAGAGCAAAGCAGGCTGATCACCTACGACCGAATCCCCAATAACCGTTCGACTCGTCTCCCCTTCCAACTGAACAGAAAATGGCAACAAATAATCCGAAGTTAAGGGAACGCTCACTACCATTCGTCGTTGAGACAGCACATACCAGATTTTCTGTTCATCCAACCGGACAATTGTCACAAACAGCAGGGCTTTGGCAATACGTCCACCCGTTTTCCACACCAGTCTTGCTGAAAATTCACGAGAACTGTCGGTAGAAAGATGCGGGGAATCAGCAAAAGCCAAAACCGACGGGCACCAGAGCACCATTCCAAAAATGGCCCATAAAGTCAGTCCCGCAAATCTCCTGTCACATGATTGGGAAGAAAGGGCAAAAAAGCCTATCCGCTTCATGGCCTTTGGTGTTCAACCAAAGGATCAATCAGGACAGGCCGTCCAAGCGCAGCGGAAGTAAATCGAGGTGGGGCTTGAAGTTTATGCGCAGTCCAACGCCCCACGGGCGATGCCAATGAAAAATCCATCCGAACGGTCTGATCGGCTTCCACGGTAAATGTTTTGACCTGCTCTTGTTTGACGCTTGGATGCCAGGCACGAATGCGATAGCTTCCTGGCGGAAGTGACGAAATAATATATTCTCCTTTGTCATTGGTAAAGGCGAAATAAGGATTATCCACGGCAATAGCCCAACTCTCCATGTAGGCATGAAACCCACATTGCATCACAAAGGTTTTGCGTCCCTTGCTCAATTGAAATTGATGAACCATGGATTTGCCAGGCAGATGCTCGTGGGTTGCGTGAATATTCTCCCGTTGATGACGGGGATTAAAGGGCAGAGGAGAATTAAATAACACCCGCGTCCCTTGGGTCAAAGAAGTTTCATAGGCCTGAATATCATGCATGACCGGATCCATATTCACCACTTCAATCCCATGCTCATCACGAACCACCGTCGTAAAGGGAAGAAACTGGCAGTCCCGGGCTTCTACTCGCGGAATGGACAGTGAAAATGGTTTTCCGGCTTTGACCCCTTCAACCACCATCACGACCCCTTGAATCTGACCTTCATTATTTACCACAAAATCTTTAAGCAGGCGCCAGCCTCGGCCATTAGAAATGCGTCCGCAATATTCAGGATCAGGGAACGTAATCAGATTATAGGCTTTCGGGGAAGGCGGAGTTCCTTCGAGGGTCACTGTCCCCCTAATGGTTGCCCCTCCCTTTACTTCAGCCACTTCGTAGGCTAAAGCAGTCGAATTGACGGCCCAGATAAGACTCACCAACAGGATTTTCACCATTCGACTTTTTTCCATTAGCACCTCACGACTTTAGGGAATTTGCCTTCGTAATGACGGAACGATCTCAACGCCTTCTCCAAGCAACTCCAGACCAAAATGCGGATTCTCCTGCATTTCATGCACACTTCGCCGTCCTTGGGGAGATTCATACTGAAAATCTAACTTCAGGGTTTTCCCCTCTTCCACCACCACTTTTTTCTCCAGATAGGTTTTCATCCCAGGATGCCAGACAGCAACCTCATATTCTCCTGCTGGAATATCCTTAATTCCGTAGGCCCCATCTTCTTTGGAAATGGCATAATAAGGATTCTCCACCACCACCCCCCAGGAAAACATATAGGGATGAAACCCGCACTGCATGACAAACACATTTCGTCCTTTTCGCAAATGGATTTTTTCCACCATCGGTTCGCCCGGCAGATGCGTGTGGGCATTTTTCCCGAACAGCCCAACTACCTTATGAAAGGGATTCATCGGCAAGGGACGATTAAACAAGACTCTGGCACCTCGTTCTCTGGCCGTTTCATAGCCCTGGATATCATGTTCTATCGGATCCATATTGATGACGGTGATTTCATCCTGATCACGTAACACATTCACAAAAGGCAAAAAATCACAATCAATCGCTTCAACTTCCACCTTTGGCAAAGAAAACGATTTTCCTTTTTCTATCCCTTTAATCATAACCACGGCATCTTTTAATTCCCCCTGTGGACCAATGATAAAATCTTCAACAATCCGCCACCCTGTTCCGGTTGATATCCTTCCGCAATATACTGCATCTGGAATGGTCACCAGATTAAATGCCATGGGTCTGGGGTTTTCTCCCGTAATGGTCACTTTTCCTTGAATGGATCCCCCATTTGTCACGTTGATTTCATCGTAGGACCACGCCGTATGTCCTAAAAGCGCCATAAGCCCCATCCCTACGATCCCTTGCCAGACTATTCGGCCCCTCATGCGTCCCTCCTCACCATGTATTGATCGCCAGACTTATTGTCATTTTATAGAAACATGCCCGCAAAAAAAAGCGGGGAAGCCGATGAGAGGCTTCCCCGCTTCCGCTGACCCTCTGAAATGAGGGAAAGCTTATTTCGCGACGGTAGGAATAATCCGCGGTTCGCCGTTGAATTCACCAAGAGCCGCCTGTTTGGAAGAAGACATGCCTCCTTCCAACGGCAGAATCCGTTGATCCGTGTTCGGCAACACCCGGAGATAGCCCCATTGCCCGGACTGGGAATAGGGTAACCGCCCGTTGCTCCACACATAATCCCCGGCCAGGGCCCATTTCCCTCCTGCGGCAGGAAGGAACACATCAAGACCTTCCGAACCCGAGAACTCCACCGTGCTGATCATATCCGCGCCCGGAAGGAACGGTTCAATCGGCCATTCATGTTTTTCCACCGTGAACATCCCGTTTTGCTCGCTGCTGGCCCCAAAGACGTGAATCCGGACTTTGTCGCCCGCATGCGCTTCAATCACCGGCGTCACAGGATCCTGCGGGTTGTCCACCTGGCACGGTTGGAACATCCGCCCCAACGAACACCCGGCTTCTTCCCGTTGCAGGTAGGGTTCGGCGCGATAATTGACGCCGGTTAACCCCGCCACATTCTGCACATATGGCATGAAACTCGTTCCGATGATGTTGTCCTCGTCCTGGAAGTACAAGGCCACATCACGATAGTTGGCCCGATTTTCATTTCCTTGAATAGCCCGATCGACGATCACATCGGCATTCCAACTATTCTTCAGCGAAATATCATCGCCAGTTTTTGGATCGCGGTAGGTCGAGCCTTTGGGCCCGATTATGATCCCCCCGAACAGGCCGTTGCGCGGATTGGTTGACACATTCCCCCAATCCCACACAAGCGTTTGGGTTTCCCCATTGAAGGGATCCGCATAATAGGTGTATGTCCGGGACTCGCCAGAGGCCACAGTTTGGTCACCTGGGTTACTTCCCAAATTCACGCCCTGTGAATCCTTCGGATCGAAAGCCAGCCCGAAAGCTGAGAACGATGCCCGACCCTCCTTGAGTTTGTTCGTCAATTTCACCTTTATACAATCACCCACGTTGGCCCGTAAGGTCAACGGCATCGGTTGCACATCGCCCGCCACCTTCTGCACCTCATCCTCGAGGACGTAGATCTTGGCGGCAGGATTGCGCAATTCAATCTTCCGTTCAAAGTCGACTTCAATGGCTTCCGGGGCGTTGGCATTAAAACTCATCCCCGGATGGTCCATGGCCACCACGTTAAAGCTCTTCACTGGAGCCTCTTTCGGACACACCGGCAAGCGTTCCGGCATCCCTTCTTTGCCATATGCCTTATTGGGCAATGGCTGGAGGTCACCCACAGGCTTATCTAATACCCGAATGATGCCCCACGCGCCTTCCGAAAACTTGGAGCTACGTCCATTGAAGAACATATAATCACCGGCTTGATGCCGTGGTCCACCCGCTTCAGGAATCACCAAGTCATACCGTTCGGCAATCCCGATATGCAGGGAATGCTTACGATTGGCTTCCTGCGCATACCGCTCAGACCAGAAGGTATGGCCGGATAACGTAAACACATTACTTTCATTCATGGTCACGTCCAACAGCCGGAACACAATGGCATCACCCAGGTAGGCCCGAATCATGGCCGTACTGGGATCGCCATGCACCGCACTGCTGAACAGCTTGGAGGGATCAGGGTTATTGGCCAACCGCTGCGCGAAAGGCTCCGCCCTGAAATTTAACGCTCCTCCCGTTGTATGGGTACCTCCGTTCAAGAACGGCATGGGTGTCATTTTTATTTTGTCGTTCGGGGGCATGATAAATGACACCGTCCGACCGGCTTCCAAGGCCACATCCACCGGTTGTCCCGGAGGATTACCCGCCGTCACGATATTCACGGTGTGTGGCACGGTATCCATGATATGCACCATCAGTTCACGGAAGCTGCCGGCCACATCATGGCCAACACGCTCCACGGCATGAATATCGGCCACCGGCCCGGTCCGAATCCGTTTGCCGGTCTTCGGATCATGCCAGGTTGAATTGAAAGGTTCCGCAATCATGGTCCCGACTGCGCCATGGGGCCACGTGGTGCCCCCGAAGGCATGATCATGCCAGAACACACTGCCCACATCCGCATCCACCCAGAACCGCTGTCGCACGTATTCCACGGTCACAATGTCATTGACCGGATGCGCATTCCGCAACGGCTGGGCAAACGTCAACGTCTTGCCACTGATTTTGACAATCCGTTGCACTTCTTGCCCTTTGACATTATCCGCGCCAATCAAGATTGGAATGCCCACATGATATTGCGTGGCATTCGAGACCTCCAAGGTTTTGTCGCCTTTTTTGGCGGCCTTGGTCACCTTGGCATTCATGGGAACCGGCAACCCTTTTTTGGTAGGTTTGTCAAATTGCGTGAACGGGCGCATGGACTGCTCATACGAAAAGCCAGAAATCACGCCATCGGAGGCTTGATTGTCAAATTGAAAGAAATGGAAATGCGTGTTGATCTTGGACGATTGGAAGTTGGTGATATCGTCATCGATCCACTCGCTGGTGAGCATCCAATCGATGCAATCATACACATTGGCCCGCACGACCAACGGGAATTTCTTATTATTGTCTGCCCGGACGGCCTCTTCTTCTTCATGCACGACATACAGCAGCCCATTGGGGTCCACAATCGCCGGCTCTTTGCCCTCCGCCGCCGATAATTCAATCGGCAACTTGATGAAATGCACCTTGTAATCTTGGGATCCGGCCCGCGTCGGGCACAAGCTCCACGGCCCGTTCTCGCCTGGTTTGGCCGGTTCGACTGACCGCGTCCCATCCGGATTCAACCGGATCATTTCCAGCCACGGCGCCGGATTATGATCGTTGGAGAACGGATTCCGTTTGCCGAAATGCGGCGTCAACCAAGGCCACGCCACTTTGCCGGTGGTGGGCTCAAACCAAATAGCCCGCCGTTCCCCAGCTTTATACCCCTGCCATTCCGGGCGGTATTTGGGGTTATCGCCCAGCGTGGGTTCCTTCTCGCTCATCGCCTTCGCCCCGTTCCAGACCCAATCAACCACGGTAGCATCATAGGCTTTCATTTGACCGAGTTCATCATCTGTGTGACCTGGTTTGCCTTGATTACTCAACTGCATTTCTACCCAGTCTTTAATATTCACGACAGCCGGCTCAGCATTCCAATTGCTCTTGCCATCGCCCACGATCTTAAACTGCTTGCCAAACCAATTGACCGTCTTGCCCACGAGTTGATCGGAGGTGACCGGCTTATGAATACGACCCAACCGATCCGGCAATTCCCGTAACGGGGCCATCACGTCATTTTG
>WOR8_10007128_pt1 | contig 11143 bp, 5 predicted proteins | sample DeeMarSeWOR38_10_FD_19890 | JGI IMG/M metagenome (IMG submission 19890)
TTCATTCCCACAGTTGGAAAGAACATAAACGGGCGTAAACCAGGAAGACGTTGGATCAATCCACTAAGACCAGATGCCAAGGGAGTATCAAGGTTAAGTGCCATCTCATTGGTAGCATACTTAACAGCCTCATCTTTGATCATTCCGGTTTCATCAAACATTTGCTTATAGTACTTATCAGCAATAGGTTTGACGTTTTCTTTAGTAATAGGGTTACCAGCAGCGATCAGCTCATCCATAGCACGGAAACGGGCTTCAGCCGATGCATTAAACACACCAGTAAATCCATCCAATGCCGTCATAGCATTAGGACCAAAACGAAGAACAGGATCCTTAGCAAGGTCATTTAGCATCTCAATTTGGTTCACAATGTACTGCAAACCTTCATTACCTTCAGCTGCTTGTCTACGTGCAGAAGTTTGTAAAAACTCCATTTGCTTTTCAGATTGAAGCAGCAAATCAAGTCTAGTTGCACCACGAACAGCATCAGGTTCTCGTGAAGCCTTCATAAATAGACTACCAGCATAAGGTAGAGCACGTTTCAAGGTTTCTCCAAGAGAAGTGTAGGCGACCCAACCACGTTGAACTGCTTTAAAATCTTTGTCCAGCATAGCACCAGCAAAGTGGGAAACAGGTTGAGAAATGATTCCACCAAAGTTACCAACAAGTGCTTGGATAGGAGTCACAAATGCAGACAGCATACCGTTATAAATAGTAGACCACACACCAGCAACTAGTTTGTTTTCTACTTCAGGATTTAAATTGATAAAAGCTTTACCCAGATCCAGAGTTTGACCTGAGATCCAGTTATTCATTTTAACAATGGTATCAATGCTACCGTCAGTAACCTCATAAGCCATCAAGAACTCTTCCATCAACCGTGGTTGGTTGTAGGCAATCTGACGCAAAGTGTTGGCAAACCGTTGGGAGTCTTGGAACACCTTTTGTGCTACTTCACCAGCCTGTTCAACAGAAGCAGCGTTGTAACCTTCGATGTTCTTAAATCCGTTTTTAATAAATTGAATTAGATTAGCTTTACGGTTCTTGTAGTATTTAGCAGAACCAGATAATTGAGAAAGATATTGCATCAAATCAATAACCTTCTCTTGTGCTGCTTCAACCCCAGCAGTACCTTCCATCAAACGGCTACCTTCTGCAAGGTCAGCAATACGTCCAGACAAGGAACCAGCCAGCAACGATTGAGCACGTGCCACATCCATGCTAGTAAGCTCCGAACCAAAGCCCCGGAGAGCCTTAGCAGCCATAGCAAACCCTTCTTCTGCAAGAACCTCTTTACCAGAGGCATCACGAGTCATGTACGGTTCAAGGATTTGACGTACTTCAGTTTTACTCATGCGAGGATCAAACAACTGGATAGCAAGATCTTCGTTTGCATCAATTACATCGTCAAACGTGACTTTCCAGTTAGCACCTTCCATACCAATACGACCGGCTTGATGGAGCTGATCAGCAAGACCAAGAACAATGTCTTGAGCATTCTCACCACTACGGAGAGCATACTTAAGAGCAGGTTCAGAGATCATATTACCAATACGACCATCAACAGTATCAAGGTTTCGAGCAATACGTGCTTGGTCAATAGACGCGCCAACAACACCAAAATCATCTACAGTACGAACACCAAGTTCACTGTAGTCAAACATGTCATGTACACCTTTAAGTGGTACATCCATGTTTGGATTTTCACTCATGTTGTAATAACCAATTTCATCTAATGCATCTTCCTGTTTAACAACTGATTGAAGCACTGCTTCTTCAGGATCATCAGAAAGAGCTTTAGGAGTGTTACCTTCTAGCCAAGCGCGGGCTTGAGGAGTTTCACCCACTAGACGATTAGATTTACGAAGACTGCTGGCAGCGTTAGCCATGGCTTTACCAAGTTTAACCATACCTTGAGCGAGGCTGGTAACAGTACCCATACCAACGTCTTCATACATATTCTTTTTACGCTTCAAGTCAGGCGACTCGTCTTTTAGAGTAGCTAACCAATCAGGAATAAAATCCCAAGTTTTAGGCCACGCTTGTTTCAACGAACCAGTGAGGTTATCTTCAGTGTACTCACTACTAACTGCGCCAACAGTGACACCAGCTGCAGTTTCTACACCAAGAGTTGAAACAGCTTTAACAAAAGCGTTGTTACCTAACCTCCATCCGATACGCCCATGAGCTGCAGCACCACCACCCATACCAAGCCTAGTTAGACCTAGAGTAGGTAGGACAACCGAAGAGATTTGTCGAAGTGCTCGAAAATGATCTGTTTGAAACTCTGGGAGTTTTTGAAAATCTTGACCACTAACTTTGTTAATGACATCTACACCGAAATCCAACATACCAGCAGGAGCAGCAAATGCACCTTCTGCAGTTTGACGAGCGTAGTCACCAAGATCGTAACCTTCTTCCCAGGGGAACTGTTGTTCTTTTTCGCTACCCGTAGGTTGCGTAGGTTGTTGAGTTGTAGTAGGTTGTCCCCCCGTAGGGGTAGTTTCACCTGGAGCTGTAGGCTCGGCTTGAGCAGCTTGTTCTTGTTTAGCCTGCCGCTCAAGCGCCATCTCAGCTTGGAACTCATCAGTAAGTTCCGTTTCTCCAGGATCGACCCTATACATCTCTGTAGGATCGTATTCCATAGTTTAGTTACTTAATTTGGAAGGGGTTAATACCCATTTGTCTAAAAAATTCGTGATACCAAGCAGCCTCAATATTAGGGTCATCACTTAGTTCTACGGGAGGAGCTACATCAATTCCACGCCAATCCCCGTGGGCACCAGGATCGTCCTCACGATATGTACTCGTAATATTATAAGGTTTACCGGAAAAAGGATCTATACGAACGTACTTGTTGTTTGCATCCTTTTCGTTAATCAAAGCCATTAACGCTGTAACACCACCTCTATCTGCAAATTCGGTATGCACATGTTCATTAGCACCATCATGCAGTTTACTATCAAAAAATACAGCCCGTTTGTCAGCTCCACCCCGATAATCTTGCATAGCAGGGTTACCATGAAGCATTTGTCTAATTTGATTAGTTAAACCACTACGTGGAATCATCTGTAAAGCTTCAATACCACCACCATATTTATACATAGAGACTACAAAATCCCTGTGTTTATTCAGCAGTGCTTGACCGGTGTAACCTTGATCAACGAGTAAAGAAATAGCCGAAGCCACAGGACTACCAGTCTCTTTCAACCGTGCAGCATAGTTGGTAGTCATGCCGCTGTTATAATTACCCATAACGTCTGCCAAAGCAGCACTGTAAGCAGGGTTAATACCTGCAGCTTGGGCATCTGTTTGAATTACGGGACCAAGGTTATTGGGGACAATAGCAGGTGTGAACATATTAGTACTCCCTAAACCTCTAGCTGATCTGTTAAAGCTAGGAGTTTTATACAGTAAAGCTTTAAACGAAGGGCTTACGTTTTTATCAACGTGATCAAGAGAAGGAGTTGGGGGAACTGCAGGTACGCCTTGTGCTTCAAGTTGCTTATTAATCATGACCATCATGTCATAACCATTAGTGTAACCTGCAATAGCTTTGAAGATAGCAGGAGGAGTAAACCCAGGTTTCATCATCCTAGCACGTAGTGCCAATGCTTCTTCTTTTGAACGAATAATAGATCCTTTTCTTTCTAAAGTTGGTTCAAGACCATGCTCAACAATGCTAGTACGGATCTCGTCATAGCGCCGTTTTGCTTCAGCTTGACGTGCTTCTGCACTTTCAGGCTGTTTCATCAACTCCGGGTAAACAGGGGGCCGCCCAGGTTCAGGACGCTCTTGCCTAAACTTACCTTTTTTGTTAGCTACCTCGTCTTCGATTTCTTTAGCAACCCTAGCTGCGGCTGTATTAAACTCTTCACCTTGAGCTACTGCTCGATCAACTCGTTTACGGTATTCTGCTCTCATGTGAGTTTGCAGAAAAATACTAGTGGCATTATTAGGTTTGTTAGAACCAAAAGCCGTTACACCGTTAGCGGTTGTTTTAAAAGCATCAGAGTACTCTTTAAAGACACCACTATTATATTTACGTTCTTGAGCTTCAAACCGTTTTTCTAACGCCTTACCTGCGGTGTGATCAAGAGCTGAAAGGGCATCAACTGCCTGTTGAGTAATAAAACCGTCTGGAATAGATTCAAACTTTTGTACTGCTTTTGCCTTTTCAACAGCATCGTAAGTGTAGTTTTTACGAATGTTAGTAAGGACTTGAGGTACAGGTCTAGTTGGATATTCTTTGCGGAAAAACTCTAAAGCTTTGTCAGCATTTGCACGGGAAGGGTCATTTGTAAGCCCAGTGACAATACGTTCTAGGTCTCTTTGATAAGATATTTTTTCAAGGTTGTCCTGAGTGTTTTCGTAATCAATCGTACTATTGTAACGTCTTGATTTCATTGCTGCAAAACGACCAGGATTGTCATCTGCAAACTGTTTACCGTTTTCTTTTAGAACTGCTTGACCAAGCTGCTCCATAGAATACATGTACGTACCATCAGGATTCCTAACAGTAGCTAAATCTTCAAACTTCTTCAACGCATATTCAAAACCACCTTTGTAGGGGTTACGTGCCCAACTACGAAAAGCAGGTAGAATGTTTTGATTAAAGGCAGCTGGGTTGTTTGTCAGAGTAGTCGTAGCATTCTCATCCATCATCTGGTAGAGATTTTTTTCTTCAAACGTTCTGGCGTTTGTAAGAATACCTTGATGAAGATTTTGAACTGCAGTTAGACCATCACGGATCATCTCAGGTTTGTACCTAAGAAGATCGTTGCGTTGTAAAAAGTCACGCTTAAACCTAACCAAAAACTCGGAATTATCAGCAGCGGTTTGTAGAGAATCAGCGTTCTCCATCCGTGCTTTCTGTAGCTCTTGGGAATAGACAGTAGTCAGAAGGTAATTAGCTTTAGCTTGTGCTAAACCATAACGATAACCTGGGCTCATTGCACGTGCTTGTGCAACAGCTAAAGGGTTACCACCTCTAACAAGAACACCATCAAGTGCACCTTGACGTAGTTCTTCATCAGCTTGAAGTGCAGCTTCTCCAGCAACTTGATTGATATTGGTAGGAGAAGTCGGATCAAATTCCATGATCGCCCGTTGACGATCTTCTTCAAACCGTTGGTCCTCAAGTTCCTTCAGCTTTTTACCAGCAGTAGCACTCAAAGTTGCTACACTTCCAAACATAGTTGCAGCAGCTTGTTGGTCAATATTAAATTGTTGTTGAGCTACTGCTGCCTCTGAACGTAGTTGAGTTAATTCATTTTCAGCATTCCTAGTACGAATGCCTGCATTTTTTTCTTCTGCCCGACGGGTGTATTCAGCATCCTCTTGCATTTGAGAAAGAATACGCTTACGATCTTCGATCTCAGCATTACGTGCTGTACGCATTCCTTCTGCAACTCGGGAGCTTTCTTCCCTCATTCGGGCGATATTTTGGCCGCCTACTTGAACTGGTTTAAACCCACCAGGCTGAGCGGCTCTTCTGTATTGTGCTCGTGCCATAGTTAATTAAAGAAAAGGACCATAACGTTCAGCCCCAGTTTGTGGGTTAAACCTGTAATTAGAAGAGCTTGAGTTGGAATAATTTTCAGTTGGCGGCGGAACGCTAGGATTACCACCCCAATTCACACTAGCTAGACTACCAGCAGCACTACTAATACCACCAAAAATAGGTGCCAAAGTACTTTGTCGCGTAGGTTCAGGGACGTACTGAGCTTGTACTTCCAATGGCTCCACAAAGATACGCTCAGGTGCCATAGTAGGTGCAGGGATATCAGGCAGCGTCTCAGGGCGAATCATCATCGCCGCACGTGCTTGCTCATCGGCTCCGTACTTACGCAAACCAATGTCACGCATGTTACGCTGCATCTGTTCCACCGAACTCGATAAACTAGCATCCATAACAGCGGTGTTACGTCCTAACTCTGCAATAGTAGATTGAAGAGCTTTAGTCCTAGAACGACCAGCTTGACCAAGACTAGCTCTACCTTCTGCCTTTAGTTGATCAATCAGAAGACCTTCACGAGTAAAGGCATCTTCAGACATGATTTCATTAAGAGCAGCCTGTTCAGACTCACGTGCTTGAATCGCAGCAATGTTATTGTACGTCAGTTGATTACGTGTGTTTTCAATAGACGTGCTGTACTGGTTGACTGCTTGTAGATACTGAAAATCTTGAAGACTTTGATTATACTGCCAACTTCTTACCGCAGTATCATATTCATACTTACGAAAGTTGTAGTAGTTTTGTTTCTCAGCTTCAAATACTTTTCGATTGTATTCGTTTTGAGCAGCTGCTGATTTCTGAGCTGCTTGCCTTTGAGCGTCAGCATTAGCTTCTGCTTGCTCGTTTTGGCTTTGAGCATTCTGGGAGGCAGCAATACCACCTACAAGACCAGCAACACCTGCTATAACACCAAAGATGTTCATCTCCAAGCCTGACTCAGCCAGCTGATCATCTAGAAGGCTGTGCCCTTTTGGATTAAATTCAAAGTCAAACATTAAGCCCTCCTATACTGTCGTGGAGAATAGTTACCCTCCCACATCATTGACACCAACGATACAGGATACGGAAAATCACTTGTCACTTTAAGTTCAAAATTAGTATTACGTTGATGGATGGGGACGACAAACAGAAACTCAGACTTAACAGGATTACCCGTTGCTTCGTAGTCGTTAATGGTAGTCACCTCTTTAACGTCAATCCATTCTTTGGAACTTCCAAGTCGTGTTTTAAACGTTAAAGCACCAGATCTACCTGCAGACAGTTTGACACGTGCAACAGTCAAGGGTGCAGTGTAGTCTGTGGTGGTTTCATTACGGCGGAAATAGAATGTAGGTAGAGTTACTTCAAAGTCATACCTGTAACCTACTACTATACTTTTTTCAAATTCAGTGATGTCACCTTTTACTTCAAAGTACCAGAAAGTACTACCGGCTATATCAAGAGATTTCGGTACTGCTTGAACAGAAAAACCTGCACTTGTGGAAGGTTTAGTAACTAAAACAGTACCCTCTTTATCAGCAATAGGTGTGAATGGTAGGAAAATTTGAGTTACATCGTTTGTCTCATCATAGAAAACAGGTATAATTCCTTCTTCATTATAATCAGGTAACGACATGAAATCGAGACAAGCGTTGCCTGAAATTATTGAAGGATAAACACCAGGACCTGTTACTTCAATCTCACCGTTAGGGATTTCATCCAACGTGATTGATTGAATAGTGTATTCATCCTCATGCTGACCGATAACAAAGATGTCATCGTTCACAATGGAAACAAACTGAATGGTACTAGTAATCTGCCACTTAGTCCATGCTTCAAGTAAATTCCGTTCACCATTATTATAGAAACGGAACAGGTACATGTAAGACGAATCTCTGTCCACCAACGCAACCAAAGAGTTTTGTGGACTAACGATAAGGTCGTCAATAGTATTAGGAATCCATTCCAATACTGGTTTACTGATGTCTACCACAATCGGATTCTGTTCAACGTCCTGTAGTTGAATAGAAAATACCTTACTGTATTGTGCGAGTTTGCTAACAAAAATAGCAGTCGTACCTACATCAACAGGTGAAATGGTCGGATCCATCTCATAATTAGAAATGGTGCGAACAAGGGTTGTTGATGGTGTTAGAATACTACCATCAGTTGAAAATACTTGGAACTGCTGTTGTTCACTAAATAGAGTAAGACCTTGTGGAGAAGGTAGAACGTCAACTAGTTTAACTGGTGTAATACTCGATACGTTCAAATCAATGGGGTCTGAATCAATCTGAGTTAATGCAGAACGACCAAAGAAGTTGTAAGCATCATTAGCTACACCAAAGATAACGTTATCTTCAGACAACAATCCTAGACGGTTATTGTAGAAGAACGTAGCTGTAACAGGTTTACCTGTATAAGTATGTGGTGTTACTGAGGTATCAACAGTAAAAATAGAAGGAGGGGGATTAGTAACATCATCTCCGGCTTCCCGAGTACTCCACGGGCTAGGTCCAAAAGTAAAGGTAGTTTCACCAGTTCTAATCAGTTGATGGGGCATGGATGATGCTACAACACCAGCAGACACATCACGTGCCCGTGCTTCTTTCCAGTAACCTCTACCTCGTTGTCCGTTGTATGCAACGTATTCAACGTAGTAATCATCAGCAGCAGAATCACTGTTGAGGATAGTTACGTGATGACCATGGAAGGATTCAACAGGAAGCTTAGAAACATCAGTTACTTCGTCTTCAAATACTTCAATAGCATCGTTGTTTAGACCACCTTTAACTTCAATAGTAAAGGCAGTAGGATCAAGGTAAGAGCCGTAATCTGTAATTACTTGATCGGCTGCGTTAGACTGGTTCCACCGTTTGATGACAAGACTATTGGTGTAACCTTCTAAACCCCATTGACCATCAAAGTCAGGATTATTAGCTGTTTGTTGTGCCAAAATGGTAGCTCTAATTGCATCAACTAAATGATGATTAGTGTTGACATCTTGTGAATCGTACAGCAACATGTCATCAAATGTTGCCCCATTTTGAGCAGTAACTGTAGTTGTAATACCTTGAATAGTTACACTGTACTCAAAAGTTTCAGTTAAATTAGTCAGCTTAATAGTAGCTACAGAATTAGCAACGTAACTACCAGGTGCTTGCATGGTAGGCGTCACACCCCGATTAGTAACAAGGGTGGTATCTTGAATACTACGGAAGTGGTAATCAGAACCACTCAGATAACTTGTGCTATAAGCACCTCCACCAGGAGCTGTTACGGAACACGGTACACCTTCTGTAGTCCAAAGATAAATATTGGTACCTTTAATAGCACCAACGTAAGAAGTAGCCGCTCCACGGTTAATAGAAAACCACGTACTATCTTCTAATTGAGATTTAGTGTAAGGTGTACCATAAACGGTTCCAGCGCGGAGAAGGTTACGGAATTTCATACCTGGTCTTTTAAGAAGACCGTAGGTCGGATCAGGATACCCGTTAATACACTCAGATACCTGACCTTCTAATTTTTTGTCGTCGTTTTGTCGTGAGACACCACCAAGAAAATTAGGTGTCAGTTGAGTTACTGCGGGCATTATCGGAGTAGTGCGTTAAAGGGGCTATAGCTACGGTAGTAATTACCATCCTTAGGTGAACCAAAGATGGTTACATCATTTTGATTACATTCGTATTCAAGAGCCATCGCCCTTGTATACGCTTCTTTCTGTTGCAGCATTTGATATTGATTAGGATCACCAATAGTACGACTACAGAAAACTGCAGCTGCACGTGCTACAATGTAAGCTTGAATTGGTTGAGGAAGATATTCATACTCCATTTCCCAAACCATATCTAGGTAAATAGTTTCGTTAGTATCCCACACATCAGTGTGACCAATAGTGTCGTACAGGTAACCACCACGGTTTACCGCATTACGACCAAAATTAGCTACGTAGTCTTGACTAAGGTCTACTTGAATAGCATTGTTAGGGATAGCAATTTTTTTAGTAGAGCTATCAGGTTGGAGTTGAGTATAATTACGTTCTCTATTGAAGGACCAACCTTCTGACTGTACTTCCCGTGAAACTTCCGTTAACGTGTTATAAGCAATCGCAACGTCCGGGTTGGTTTGAGTTTCAACTTTGTAAGAGACTTCTGATTTAATCAGAGTTGTACTAGCTACTGTCTGAGAAATGTTAACAGTATAGTTATATGTTTCTGGATCAGTACCTTGAGCAACACCTGCAGTAGCAATAGAAGTACCTTGGGTTACACCTGTACCAGAGATATACGTACCAACAGGAATATTATCTTCTTCTGTAGTAAGAGTGGTTCCACTAATAGAGCCAACAAAACTGTCAGTTTTTTCTAGTACAAAAGTTTCTTCAGTCGTTAACGTGTTTACAGGAGCCTGACCAACTGACGCCAGGATCTGATTAACAGCTTGTAGCTCAGTGTTGGAGCCAGTAGTAGGGTAAGGCATAGTTGATAATAAGACTAATTCTCAATAAGGAATTAAAAAAAAGGAGCCCCCGAAGAGGCTCCCATAAAAAGCGCTAAAACCTTATCAGGCGTTAGCAGGATAAGTAGTACCGAAGGCAGCACCTGCAGTACCAGTGTGAAGTTCCACACAAGCAGCAGGGTTCAGGAAGTCAGCACCCATAGCCAGACGACCCAGGATCACATCACCCTGATAAATCACGGAGACATCACCCGAGGTGACTTGAACTTGAGGAGAGATAGCTTCCACACAACCAGCAGCTTCACGTTGGAAGATCAGACCGCAGGAAGTATCGAACGCAGCCTGAGCACCGTAGTTGTTGTTGAGACCGCCACCAACAGTACCAGCCTCCAGCTCAGAATCGCTACCAACAAAGTCACCAGTGTTACCAGGAGAGGTCACACCAGTAGCACCACCGTACTTAACACCGTAGTTACCCAGGAACGGAATGTTCATGGACTTGTAGATCTTGATACCAGCGATCTCGATAACGCCCTTACCGGACTGCAGTGCAGCGCCTTGGACATCACGATTGATCAGACCAGAATCACCAGTTTGCTGGATCAGAGCGTAGTACTGACGGGGGTTCAGAACACCCACACGACCATCTTGGCTAACACCCTTTTCATCAAGGGCAGCAGCAGCATCGTAGAAGGCGTTAACCAACTTGGATCTGAGTACCACCGGGCTCTTCCATGCTCACCAGGCCAGCACCGGTACCAACGGATTGGACAGGGGAAGCCTGACGTGCACCTTTAGCGATAGCACGGAAGATCAGACGGTCATACTTTTCAGCCAGAGCATAACCGATCTTACGGGAGATCTCGCTACGCAGGTCGTAATGGCTGAGAACTTCATCCAGCTCATACACAAAAGCCGAGCTGATCAGCAGGTCATCACAGGTGATGGTCTTCTCAGCCACAGGGGGACGACCATTGGTGTCACCCAGGATGCTGTTACCGCCCTTGAGGGTACGGCGCATAATCAGGTCCCGAGCAATAGTATTGTTCTGGAAACCTTTGAACATCTCACCGCTAAAAAGCTTGAGATACAGAGCACGGGCGTCACCCGTACCATTAAGTTGACCACCACGGGTAAGCCCGGCGGTCATATCCGAAGATTGAAAAGCCATTGTTTTAAAGAGAG
>WOR8_10006579_pt1 | contig 11137 bp, 10 predicted proteins | sample DeeMarSeWOR38_10_FD_19890 | JGI IMG/M metagenome (IMG submission 19890)
TCCACAGTACCGTCAAAGCTGAAATCATCTTCAATGAATTGTTTAAAAGGAGTAAAACTGATATTTTCGAGGTATAATCCAAATTGCATATCATCATTAATCCGGTCCCAATATCCACGAATTTCTATGATTCCTTCATTGGATTCTCTGAAAACAGCACTCTCTACAACATATTCATCAGGTGCCAGCCGAAAATATATTACCTCCTCATTTTCTAACCAGGTGTTCTGATAGTTCATTCTGAAAAAATTAAATTTAATATCTATAGTATCGCCAAGTGCCTCTATGGATCCTGTACTCGAGACATAGTTCAGCTTATTAGCAAAAAGCAAAGTATCAATTTCCACCCGGTTACTATCAAAAATAATGTTGGCAATCGTCTGATTGATTACCAGACTGTCGTAGTGCCAATGTGAGGCTTGAGCGAATGCATATCCTTGACGACGCGTTAACAGATTTTTCAATTTAATTTGCAGGATCATCGAATCGAGTACAAATGCATCCTTTTCGAGATGCGGGATCCATAAATATCCCTCCAAATCAGGATCGGATAGATCTCCGCTTATGAAAAAATTTCCGTCGAACGATCCAAACACTTCAGGAAAATTAAGAGCCGAAGTTAATGTCATTATCGAATTGTTTTCAGTTGAAAGTTTAATATCAACAGTCTGATTTTCAATCAATTGACCGGAGAAATAAAAAATGGAACCGCTACCCATCCGAATATAGCTGGGTTCAATAATTCGTGTCAGATTATCCTTAGACTGGAATGCAAAATTGAGAGTATCTAAATAAGATGTATCAATTAATGATTGATAGAGTCTTACACGAGCGAGTCCTTCAAGAAAAGGATCTCCGAGAGACTTTGTCTTCAGATATAAAGAGCCATTAAGATCGGTTGAAACAAAATCGGCTTGTATATCTTCCAGATTTAGGTTAGTAAAACTGAGGTTCAGGTTGTTGTCGTTCCGGGCAATTTTACCCTTTACCTTGATGATCGTTGTATCCTTGATAATTAAACCATTTCTGAGAATAATTTCACCACGATGATAATCCCCATCGACCAGCAGTGAATCAATCTGGTACTCGTTCAGTTTACCTTTACAGTTGATGATGGCAGAAAATCTGTTGGGATGCCCTACAAGATCTATCGAAAGGTCAATATATCCTGAATCAGCAAAATTTGCGGCAGAGACTGTTTGTACATCTTCGTAGGCAATGTGACAATCCTCCATCCCTAATATCACCCAGAGGCTATCACCCAGTGTTATTTCTGTATATGCGTAGATGTGTGATAATGGTGTCTGAATTTTTAACTGATTCAGATTAATTCTCTTTTCGTTTCCAACAATCTTCGCCTGGAAAAGTTGTAAGTCAAAATTCTTCTTCTTTTCCTGCGCACTAAGCCGCTTAATATCCAGTTCTAAAGATTCACCCTTCTTTAAAGCAGTTAAATGTAGCTTAATATCCTCAAAGGAGCGGTTCAGATCCTCCAGAATAAGAGTTCCGTTAGACAGTTCAAGATCATCAACACCAAACTCCGGAAGATCATTTAAAAACTCTTTTAGCGGTATCGAAGAGGCTAAATGATTTAATGTTTCCTGTATCGATCTGTCTTCTTTTTCATTCGCAGTCTCGTCAGATTCTGCCCCTCTTGGAACATAGACATAGAGTGAATCGAAGTGAATAAAATCAAAAAAATAGCGACCGGAAATCGTCTCATCCAAACTATAGCGAAATTTTAAATAATTCGATTTAATAATGACGCCACTTGTAAAAGTAATTCTCAGATCTCTGAGAACCATGTTCTTAAGTAGATCACCTGTCAGGGATGAATATTCAAAGTGTGCCACTTCACCAAGATTCGCATTTAACAGATCTTTACTGAGATCGGAAACGATATCAGTTTGCCAGTGGAGAATAACGACAGTGGCAATCAGGAGAATAAATATAATCGGTATAATAATAAGTATCTTCTTTAACATATTGTTAACACGACATCTTTGATCGATTTAATAGAAATCTAATAAATACAACCTTTTGTCTCTACTTTTTTCTTATGCAATTAAATATAAAAAGTTTCGGTCAGACATAGAAATAAAATGAGGTATAGGAAGTCTTTTTTTAACCGCAAAGAACGCAAAGATTTTTTAATTATAAATTATTTACGACTCTTTTTATACCATTTTTTATAAAAATGTTATTAAAGTTTATGATAAAACCTAGCTTACATTTTGATAATTTTAGGTATGTAAGAAGTTGAGCCATATGAATATCAGTAATTTTTTCATATGAAGATTCTAAAAGTCCCGGACCAAGAGTGCGATGGACCTTAAGACAAGATTAGTACAGCCACAATTGTCGGTCGAGGCTACGATATTGAATCGCTTCACCGATATGTTCCGGTAAGATTTTCTCTGATTGTGAGAGATCTGCGATTGTACGGGAAACTTTCAGTATTCTGTCATATGCGCGGGCTGAGAGACCCAATTTTGATATCGCTGTTTTTAATCTCATCCAACCTTCATTATCCAAACGACAATATTTTCTTATCTCTCTGGATTGCATATGAGCATTACAAAAGAGATTTTTCTCATCACGAAAACGATTTGTCTGCAGTTTCCTGGCCATAAGGACACGATCTCTGATGGTGGATGAATTTTGACCTTCTCTGTCCGAAGTAAGTTCCTTATAATTAACGGCAGGTACTTCCACATGAATGTCAATCCTGTCCAGCAAGGGTCCTGAGACCCGAGACATATATTTTTGAATTTGAGGAGGATTGCAGGAACAATCATGGACAGGATCGGAATAATATCCGCAGGGGCAGGGATTCATCGCCGCTGCAAGCAGAAAATTTGCCGGATAGGTTGTCGTCATACTTGCCCGTGAAATAGTCACATGACCATCTTCCATTGGTTGACGTAAAACTTCCAGTACATTTTTTTTAAACTCCGGTAATTCATCCAGAAAAAGAACCCCATGATGGGCCAGGCTTACTTCTCCCGGCCGGGGATATTTTCCGCCGCCAACTAAAGCAGCATCAGAAGTGGTATGGTGCGGTGAACGAAAAGGCCGGGTGGCGATTAAAGCCTCACCGGCGGGTAATAAACCTGCCACAGAATGAATCTTCGTCGTCTCCAATGATTCGTCAATTGTCAAATTAGGAAGAATCGTCGGAAATCGTTTAGCCAGCATCGTCTTTCCGGATCCCGGCGGTCCGATCATCAATATATTATGGCCTCCCGCTGCAGCCACTTCCAGGGCACGTTTGACATGCTCCTGCCCCTTCACATCTCGAAAATCAAGGTGATACTGTTGCCGTTGGCTAAAAATGGCCTCCAGATTTACCTCAACGGGATCGATCGGTAATACATTATTCAAGAAGTTTACCGCATCGATCAAGGTCTGAACAGGAAAAACTTTGAGTCCATGGGCGACTACCGCCGCTTCCCGGGCATTCTTCGCCGGAATCATCAGTCCTTTTTTACCCTTTTTTCTCGCTTCCAGTGCAGAAGATAAAACACCTCTCACCGGTCTTAATGAACCATCTAAAGCAAGCTCACCAAGAATAATAAAATCTTCTAATTTTTCCTCACTCAGTTCACCCTTGGCGCTGAGAATACTTAAGGCAATCGGTAAATCATATGAGGAGCCCCCTTTTTTTAGATCGGCAGGAGCAAGATTGATCGTTATTCGCTTGTTAAATGAAAAGGTTAAACCGGAGTTTTTGATTGCCGATATGACACGTTCACGGCTCTCCCGCACCGTATTATCAGGTAATCCAACCATATGAAATGAGGGTACATTACCTTCCATATGTGTTTCCACTTCAACGATATAGGCATCGATGCCACTGATGGCAGTGCTTTGTACTTTCGAAAGCATAATTTATCCCTCTAATGATTTCTCTCGCAACGACGCAACGACGCAACGAATTACAAATGATTTACAATTCTTACAATACCATCTTTTAATAAATTTGAATTGAAGTTTATAAGAAATCCCAGTTTACAATCAGTAATCTTGAGATATGTCAGTAATTGTTTTTTGTGGATTGGTAATATTGATTCAACTGATTTTAATTCTAAAAGAACCAAATCTTCTATTATAAAGTCTATTCTAAAACCGACATCTAACGTAATTTCACCATAAGTGAGCGGTATTGCCTTTTGCCTCATATATTTTATTTTTTTAGAAGAGAATTCATATGCCAGGATTCTCTCATATACCGATTCAAGCAATCCTGGCCCTAGAACTCTATGGATCTTGAAACAACAATCCAATATCACTCCTGACAGCTCATTTTCATTCATTTTAATAATAAATATTTTTTCGTTGCGTCGTCGCGCCGTTGCGAGAGGACAAGTTTTGAATATTAAGAATACAAGAATTATGCCAGGTGGAGATTATAAGGCGGGTAAAAAAATACCCCCTTCAGAAAATCAACTAAAGCGAGTATTGAATAAAGTCGACGAGGGACGAGAAGCGAGCAACGAGCATCGAGTATCAGCGAAGCAAAATCATCTTCTTCACATCCTGAAATTTATATGCGATAAATCATCCAAGTATAGCATCATAACCATTATTTCATTTCTTCAAATTTTTTCTTAATTGTTCTCATACCATACCTCCTCAATCCCCCATCCTCCAAAAATTTAAACTATATCAAATAAGTATTACATATTTGCACTAATCCATCACATTAATAAGCCTAATTACTTTGTAGGTTTTAAATATCTATTGGTAGTTGCCGCTCTAAATATTCCACGTTTCAATATAAATTCATCTTTTATCATTTCTTTATTACGACGAATATTAATGCTTATCTTATTCTTTTCGGCTATCCATGTTCCTGTTTTTTCAGATACTTTTTCAACACCACCAATACCATGATCTTCAAACAACATCCATTTTGCATTACCATTTTCATGCAATATATATACTTCTGCTATGTTCCGAATAGTTATACCTGAAAACTTAATTATATATTCACCGGCATATTTTGATAAGTAGGAGCCTGAAGGTTTTTCGTCCGCTGCAGGTGTCTGGGGCACTGTTTGTACCGAAGCCGTCCGTTCACTGTCTCTGAAGAAACCAACATAAACTACCATCGTAAGAAGAATCAAAATTACAATTATGGGTACAATAGTACTGGCTCGAGTAATTACATTTTTTCTTTTCATATCAAACTACCTTTGAGTATTTGCACTACTGTTGACAGCAAATGTTTTAAATTATATCCATCCGCCAATTCTTTAGCTAACTGATAAGGGAACTCAGGAGGTGATAATACAAGCCAAACTATTCCAACCCCTACGCCACAAAGAAATAGGTATGATCCTACATCATGAATATAAGAAAAATGGGGAGATATGAAAGAGAAAAATGCAGTATTTAATCTTCCCAAAGTTGGTTCATTATTCATCTTCATTCTCACTATCTAATAAATTTCAACCTGAACTTTTGTTAGTTTCATCTTAATAATCCTTTACTCATTTTTGACATTTTTATGACAACTTCCCCTATCCAGTATAATATAATTGCATAGGGTTAAGGAGACAGTCATGAAATCGATTATGTTTATCTTTGTATCCATAGTTTTCCTTTCTGGGTGCGAATATCCTACAGATCCAGATAAAGACATAGATATCGATATCCATAAAAAAGTATATTGGTTCTTTGCAAATGTAAAAGTAGAAACTAAGAGCGGAATCCCTTGTCCAGATGCAACGCTTAAATATATATACTTTTCGGATTATAGCCTTCCTTATACTGCAATCCGTGAAGCCGATTCCCTTGGAATTATTCGTGCTCGTTATCATGCTAATACTAACTACCATTATATATCATTCGAATCCATAATCTATAAATATGGAGACATCTCCGATGATTCGCCCCGCTGGAATGGGTATATTACATTTTATAAGAGTGAAGAAGAGGGAAAAGATCTCGATCCATTCATTGTTGTATTCCCTGACGATCCCTGATTTACCTTGATGCATTTTACTGTTTGTGGGTATTATTAGAGAGGTAGTCATGAAATCAATAAATTCATTCTTAGTTCCCATATTATTGCTTTGGGGGTGTGAGTCGGTTGGTCCGATGTTTGATGATACTCCTTTTACCGGTACTTGGTATTATAGAGCCAAAATTAACGTGAAATATGAAAACGGTGAACCGTGTATCACAGCATACGCAAAATATGATAATACGAATGTTGATGCAGACACCAATGGAGTTCTGTGGTTCAATCATCGTGTGAGATCCAAAGAACGACCCCCAGAGACAAAAGAATATTATTGTATGGTCTATAAAAACAGAGACAATGCAAAAATTTGGGAAGGTGACATTGAGATGATTAGATGTGGTGATTATTTAGAATGTGGATGGCCTGAACCTTTCGTTGAAATTGTGATCCCAGATTAATTTTCTTGAAATAGCTTATTTATCCTAACCGCCAGATCTGTTATCTCCCTTTGTAAGTCCTCTTTATCCTACGGCATGTTCTCAATCTTGCCTCGATCGTTAATACAATTTGATAAGTGTTCAATTTACAGGTCAAAGAGTTTCTGTTTGATAGTCTTCAACTCATTCTTCAAGTCATCATCAAGAAACTGATTCTCACACTTCTCAAGAAGAGCTTTTACTTCTTTGATCATTTGGTGGAAAGTTAGTTCGGCAGGATGTTTGTCAGTTGGGTTCATTTATATCTATAAATATTATTTTGTCACAAAATTATCACCAATAATTATGCTATCCTCATCAGATTTTGATAGTATCTTAAAGAAGCTGGTTTTGGAAAAAGTTTTATCAACTATTATTTCAGCTATTATTTGTGTCCTATGACCTAATATATCTCCTGTTTCAGGATGTTTTATAGGTTCTCCTTTTCTGAAAATTAGGCATTTTCGACCTGCTACTAATCCTTCATTAATGCCAGCATCTAGCTGCAAGAAATCCCCTATTCCAGAAATATTTCCCTCAACATGCGGTATTGAATTAATTACCTTTAGTAACAAATTCATTACCATATCGTTAATATCTTCTTCTGTAAAACTTTCTAAGTTAACATCCCGAGCCGCAAGAATTTGAGCATCTTCTGATTCAATCACTCGGATATCTACATTAACCGCATCTTGGAGAGAGGGTGTTACACTTCCAATAATTATTGCGTCAACACCTATTGTTTTTCCAATTTCAGCAGCTTTTTTGGAATCAATAAATTTGGAGTTATCAAAAATTAGCCCTTGTATCGCATTGCCAACTTCAAATTTATCCATAATCTTCCACGGCATGATGTTTAAAATCACTGTATCCAAAAATAATACCTGCATCTTATCATAAAGCAGCTTCTCAAGGTTTTTTTGTGCACCAAGATTGGTGAATGGTAAAACTGCTATTCTCATCGGATCACCAACCAAGGTAGCTGTTCTTTTTTCTTCATGCTGAGTGTTAGCCTTAATAGGTTTCCTTTCTAAGAAATACCAGAAATAAAAAACGGTAAGGACTATTATGACAATTAAAGAACCTAAGAATATAGATTTTCTTTTTTTGTGTTTAAATTTTGCATTCTCCCAATATTCGTCCAATCTTGCTTTCTTTTTAAAAGCAAGGGCATGATATTTCCCGGATAAATTTTGTAAATCATTTATAAAGTCAGAACATGATGAATGGCGTTCATTTTTATTCTTCTTCATGGTTTTGTGTATCATACTAGCAAATACTGAATCTATTTTCTTATTATGTTTCTGAATGGGTTCTGGGTTTGTATTTATTATTGAGTATATTATTGCTTGATCATAATCCCCTCTAAACGGCAATTCACCCGTTACCATTTCATATAGCATCACCCCCAACGACCATATATCTGTTCTATGATCAATCTCTTCCCCTTTCGCCTGTTCTGGTGACATGTAAGCAACTGTTCCGACAGTACTCCCGGTCTTTGTAAGTTTAGATTTACCTTTAATCTTAGATAACCCAAAGTCCAGTATCTTAACTTCACTATCGGTCGTGATCATGATATTGGCAGGCTTTATGTCTCTATGAATAATCCCCTTTTCATGCGCTTTCTGTAGTCCCTTAGCAATCTGAATCGTATAGTCTATTGCTGTATCTATATCGATCTTTCCTGATTCCAATTTTTGTTTCAGTGTTTCGCCTTCATAATAATCCATAACGATATACATCTGACCGTCTTCGCTCTCATTGATCTCATGGATCGTGCAGATATTGGAATGTTGTAAAGCAGAAGCTGACTTTGCTTCATGTATGAATCGTTCTTTGGTTGTTAGATCAGTGGCAAAGGCTGGTGGTAAAAACTTAAGGGCAACGGTGCGATCAAGTTTGGTGTCTTCGGCTTTGTAAACGATGCCCATTCCGCCACCGCCAATGCGTTCAAGAATTTTATAATGTGATATGGTTTTACCGATCATTAAGAACCGTTCTTTTTAGAATTAATTAAACATGGATTATGCTTATTTGGAGAATGGAAATCAAACAAAAGGAAGTATGTTTTCATACTACATTTCGCCTGACTTGGATTTAACAAAATCGATATATCTTTCGTCCTTTCTTAATTCCATTAAATCAGGAAGAAGTTCAATCTCAGACAATGAATAACCGCTATTTACAGCCTTTTCTATCCACTCTAATGCTTTCTCACGATCATCCAACATTTCAAAAATTGCTCCTATCGTAAACATTACACTTGGTTCTAGATTACCATATCGAATTGCTTTGTTCAGCAACTTTATTGCCTCATTCTTATTTCCTACCGCCACGTTATAACCGGCCAGATCAGCTATCACATAGGTGTTTTTAGGATTTACCTCTAACAGAGGTTCACAAAATTTAATTGCCATTTTATAATATTTGATTGCCTTTTCCTTTTCGCCTGACCAGAAATACGAATTAGCTAAATTACCCCATAGTGAATAATCTTCACCTGAAAAGTCCGTTGCGGCAAGAAACATTTCAGCAGCTGCAGAATACTGTTTTTGATAAAAGTAATATACACCCAGCTGATAATATCCTTCGAGGTTAGGTTCAATCTCTATCGATTTATTCAATACCATTTTAGAGGAATCAAATTTTTCTACAAAAAAATACATGCCGCCTAGATTATTGTAACCCTTTACATTGTTCGGCCTAAGCTCAACTACTTTTTTAAATTGTTTTATTGCACGACTATAGTCTCCTATTTGATAATAATGGACTCCTAAGTAATTATAATTTGCCCAATACTCAGGATTTAGCTGAATAGCACGCTTAGAGGTCAATTCTGCAAGGTCGGGCTTATTCATTTTACTGTATACTCTCGCAAGTTCTCTATATGCTACATGATTCATCATATCAATTTTAATAGCATTCTCAAAATCTGATATAGCCTCATCATAAAGACCTTTTAGACTATGAATCATACCTAATGTAATATGTGATTCTGCTAAAGTATTATTTAATCTTATTGCTTTATAACTGTACTTCGTGGAGCTATCTGCATACTGTGTCTTCTTTTCATATTCGTACTTTCTATAATACGCTTCAGCTAACCCGACATAAGCAAGTGCATAATTTGAGTCATAATTAATAGAAATATAAAAGTGTTCCAATGCTTTATTTATGTTATCAATAGATTCATAATCTTGCAGAAAGTTTTTTCCTTTAAGGTAATTTTCAAATGTATTTGGCTTAAGTGTAGCTCTGCCATGAATAGACTGATTTAGGTTCTCGTCTTCAACATTTAGTAATCCGGCTATTTCTAATGCTATCTCAGCCTGAAGATTTATTTTACTTTTTGAAGTATCTTGTAATGTAGCAGAATTAACAAGTCTTAATTCATCAGCATCAATGATGTTAACAGTTAATTGAACGTAATTGTTAAAAAAATTTACAGTCATTTCAATTGCCATATTAATATTAAATAGTTGTCGAGCCTGTTTAACGCTTATGACATTCTCACTTCGTATTTCACTTGAAGGAACTACAGAAAAAGTTTTTTGATATCTCCTTAACATTCCTATCTGACCTGTCAAGTACTCAAATAAACCGTCACAAAATTTTCTTTCTTCAGGATTCTCTCCCACATAGTTAATAGGAAGGATTGCAACGTGGATAGCATGAGATGGATATGGTTTCTGATAAATGATGTAAGATACTAATAGAAGTATTAAAACACTGATAAAAAGAAATATCTTACTTTTGGTTGACTTTAAATTTTCAGCTAATACTATTTTTAGATAGTGGATTATATTCCGATCCAATACTAGTTTATATTTTGATGATGATTCCTCAGATTTTTTTAATTCTATAATTAGCTCGGCAACTGATTGATATCTCTTGTCAGGATTTTTTTCTAAACATTTATAGACAATATTCTTTAAACCATACTTCTCATCTCTATCTATAATTAAATCCCAAGTTGGAGAATCATTTACTATTGCATAACTCACTGCTTGTTCATACTGTCCTTCAAAGGGCTTTTCTCCAGTTAGTAATTCATAAATTACTACTCCAAGTGACCATATATCACTACGCTGGTCAATATCCTTTCCTTGAATCTGTTCCGGTGACATGTATTGAATCGTACCAAGCGTTGAAGTTTCTTTCGTAAGTTTACTCACTCCCTTTAACTTGGCTAAACCAAAGTCCAGAATCTTTACTCTGGCATCCTGATCGATGATGATGTTTTCTGGTTTGATGTCTCGGTGGACGATGCCTGCATTGTGGGCATTTGATAATCCTTCACTGATCTGAGTGATGATGTCGATGATCTTATCTGTCTCCATTTTGTATTCATTGATAAAATCTCGAAGAGATTTTCCATCGACATACTCCATGACGATACATATCTGATTATCTTCTTCTATTACATCATGAATGGTAACAATGTTAGGATGATTAAGAGCTGCTGCCGCTTCCGCTTCTCGCTGGAAACGTTCGACATTTTCTTTGTCTTTGGTAAGATGTTCAGGAAGGAATTTGATAGCAATTTGACGTTTCAGTTTGGTATCCTGAGCAAGGTAGACCTCACCCATTCCACCTTCGCCAAGTTTTTCAAGTATTTTGTAGTGAGATATAGTATTACCGATCATAAGGGTGCTTAACATTTAGGGTATTTTATTAACCACTGTAA
>WOR8_10008406_pt1 | contig 11137 bp, 8 predicted proteins | sample DeeMarSeWOR38_10_FD_19890 | JGI IMG/M metagenome (IMG submission 19890)
CTGGCCAAGAGTTGATTATATTACTGATTCATGCGAGGAACCCTGCTATTATGTAATAAATAATACCGTTAACCTGAAAATCAAGTATTACTGATCATCCCTGAATAAAAATCCATGAAATATAACCTTAAATACGGGAAACAAAGTATTGACCTTCACGTACCAGAAAACATTCAACCCATAAGGGTGAATCTTCCAGCGGTCGAACCTGATAAAGGTGCCCTACATAAAGATCTCTCTGCCTCCATAAAGACTGATATAAAATCTGCAGGAATAGTAATTTCAGATAAAACGAGGCTTTGTGGATACGATAAGTACTTACCCTGGTTGATTGAGGCTCTTCAGAGTAAAGGGCTGGATGAACATTCTGCAAAGTTTTATATTGCCTATGGTACACATCCCAGACAAACTGATCTGGAAAGCCTGAAGATATATGGTGATATCTACAATAAATATAAGTTCATCCATCACGATTGCGATGATAATGATATCATGATTAATTTGGGGTTGACAAAAAGAGGTACTGAAGTAAAAATAAGAAAGGATATTTTTGACCATGACCTTCTCATATTATTTGGTTCTGTTTCGCATCACTATTTTGCAGGATACGGAGGAGGCAGGAAATTACTTTTCCCGGGGCTGGCAGCCCGAGAAGCTATTTATTCAAACCACAAACTTTTTATTGATTTTGACAATATGAAACTTCATCCAGGATGCAGCTCCGGAATTTTAAGAGACAATCCTGTAGCTGAAGATCTATATGAAATCGATAGATTGATGCCGGAAAAGATAATAATTAGTGGAATTCCCGATGCCAGTGGTAAAATTATCAGCTTGATGTTAAATAGTACTTATGAGGATTTCCTTTCAACTTGTACGATTTATGATAATTATTTCAGGAAGAATTCCATGACTAAATATGATAACGTGATTGCAAGCTCTGGTGGCTATCCAAAGGACATAAATTTTATCCAGACCCATAAGTCGTTGCATAATGCTGCATCTTTTGTTAGGGACGGCGGTAACTTATATCTGCTGGGAGAATGCATCGATGGAGTCGGCAATGATGAATTCCTAAATTTATTCACACTGAATAAGAAAGATATTTTCCTTCAACTCAAGAAAAAATATTCAGGGAATGGTGGAACAGCCCTCTCACTTCTTTCTAAAACTGAGAGAATAAATGTATATATGATGACCAGTCTTGATGAACTGACATGTAATACTCTTAATATAAAGAAACTTAATAGTGAGGAACTTTGTTCTGAAACAGTAAAACTTAAAGGAAGAACAGCTGTAATAGAAAATGCGAGTATAGTATATTGTTAAACAGGAACTGTCATCAGATGAAATATGTAAATAAAATAATTATACTCTTTCTGTTCATTTTATCACAGACAGCAGTATGTCAGGGATATATGGAAAACCTGAAAGAACAGATAAGGAATAACAGTGATTATGATGAAGTGGAAGAGATGGCCCTTGATATCCTTAAGAAGGGTTTTAATGCCGGTGACGGATATAACCAGGTATGGGCCAGGGATCTGAATACCTTCATTAAGTTTTCGTGCAGGATTTTACCCAATGAAACTGTACGCGATGCTCTTTTGAAATTCTTCTTTTTTCAGGGTTTTGACGGAAATATGATAGATGGCTATGAACAGGTTCCTGATGAATATATTGTGGATAATTACGGAGTTTTTGAAAGATACGATATGCCCGGATATGTATTCCATAAGAACACAGTTGAAACAGACCAGGAAACATCACTAATTCAGGCTGTATATAAATATATCCATGAAACCGGTGATAAGGATTTCCTCAACGAGGATGTGAACGGGATCAGGTATAATAATGAATATGGACTACTGTGGGGAGCTACTACTGCTGACTGGGGCGATGTCCAGCCAGTCCATCCCTGGGGAGTTAAACTGGATGACCTCTCAATTCCCAGTATTGATATATACGATAATGCCATGATGCTTATAGCAATTGATAATTACATCGATTTATGCAATGATGGCGAAACAAAAGAGAGGTGGAATGAGGTTTACGATGAAATTAGAAATAATATAAGAAAATATTTATGGAATGGTGAAGAAAATAAATTTATCGCCCATCTATATATAAGATGTGAAGAATTTGAGGGATTGAACGAATCAGAAATATATTATCACGGAGGAACGATAGTTGCAATAGAAGCAGGTGTATTAAACAGGAATGAGGTATGGACAAGCCTGCTGACAATGAGAGATAATGTTATAGCAGCCGGTGCTCAATCCATTGGATTGACAATGTACCCTGCCTATCCCGAAGGCAGTTTTGAAAACAGTGGGATGGGACCATACAGTTACCAGAACGGTGGTGACTGGACATGGTTTGGGGCAAGATTGATACCGCCGCTTGTAAAAATGGGATTTGTTGAAGAGGCTATTTCTGAACTGGAACCTTTTATAAAAAGGGTAATAGAAAATAATGGTTTCTTTGAATGGTATACTATTGGCGGCGAACCCAAAGGTTCGGGCACATTCAAGGGATCAGCAGGTGTATTACTCGAAGCAATAGAAACGCTTAGGGAATTATGAACCGAGCCCCGAGAATTCGGGGCGAGCTCGCGAGTACCGGATCTTCGATTCGAGGATCCTCGAAAAGCAGGGCTTTTCGGGACGGCAGGTGATTGTGGCAGGCGGAAGCGAGCAGTTATGAGTTATTAAATTCATAATTCATTATTGTCTTTGTAGTATACTCTCAGTTCTTGAAGCCTATCCTTTAATTCGTCTCTGATTCCCAAGTAGTCAGGATCGTTAAAAACATTGTTCATTTCACTGGGGTCTTTTTCAAGATCATATAATTCCCATTCGTCAATATCATCGTAGAAATGAATCAGTTTATACCTGTCTGTTTTTATACCATAGTGTTTTTTTACCATATGAACAGCAGGATACTCATAGTAGTGGTAATATAGAGCATCCCTCCACTCTTTTTCCTCTCCTTTTAAGATTGGAACCAGGCTTTCTCCCTGCATTTCGGTTGGTACTTCAACACCTGCCGCATCAAGAAAAGTTTCAGCAAAATCAAGGTTCTGAACAAGGTGCGATGAACGACTACCGGCTTCCACTTTCCCGGGCCACCTTACGATCAAAGGTGTACTCATTGATTCTTCGTACATAAACCTCTTATCAAACCATCCATGCTCGCCCAGGTAAAAACCCTGGTCAGATGTATATACTATAATTGTATTCTCTGCCAGGTTATTATTGTCAATGTAATCAATTACTCTTCCTACATTGTCATCAACAGCGGCTATGCAGGCAAGGTAATCCTGCATATAACGCTGGTATTTAAACCGCATCAGGTCTTCCTCATTCATGTCCGGATATTTGGCCATGAAATCCTGGTTCATAGCCCTGTATACTTCTTCCCAGGCAGCAAGTTGTTCTTCATTATACCTTTCCAGTTTACTGGTTAGAGCTCTGAAATCCCAGTCACTTTTAGGTTCAATACCAAGTTTCGTCAATACATCTGGGTGTATTTTTATATCACCTGCCATATTCATGTGATCCAGTATTGACATCTCTGCTTCTCTCGCCGCTGCCCCTCTTCCCTGGTAATTATCAAATAACGTTTCGGGTTCATCGAAGGTTTTATTAATATACTCTTTGTAATACCTTTTCGGGGGTTCCCATTCACGATGCGGTGCCTTATGATGATACATCAGCAGAAATGGTCTATCTTTCTCCCTGTTGTTCAACCAATCAATAGCGAGGTCGGTAATTATATCAGTTACATATCCTTCTATCCTTTCTGTACCATCAGGAGTAACAAAATCGGGATTATAATAATTACCCTGGCCTGGTAGTATTCTCCAATAGTCGAAACCTGTGGGCTGCGACCTGAGATGCCATTTCCCAATCATTGCAGTCTGGTATCCAGCTTCCTGCAATAATTTTGGGAAGGTAACCTGTGAACTATCGAACCTGGCGCCCGAATTATCAATTTTACCATTGATATGACTGTGCTTGCCGGTAAGAATTACAGCCCTGCTTGGGGCACATATCGAGTTGGTAACATAAGCATTCTCAAACAACATTCCCTCCTGTGCCAGCCTGTCAATATTCGGAGTTGTATTCCTGTAAGAACCATATGCTCCTATGGCCTGTCGTGCATGATCATCACTCATAATGAAGATGATGTTAGGTTTTTCACTTTTATTGTTGCACGAAGCCAACAATACCAGGATAAACAGAAAAGTAATTTTTTGCAGGTATTTCATAACATTCAGTTCATATTATATTAGTTCCTCTGATAATTTCTTCCTTAAATCATTTAGGTTAATGTTCTCATCCATTGCGCCAAACTCAACCAGGGATATTTTACCCCGCTCTTCAGACACAACGATAACGATACTATCGGTTAGTTCGCTTATACCTATAGCTGCCCTGTGTCTCATACCAAATCGGGGAGGCAGGTTAGGATTATCTGTCGCAGGCAATGGACATCTTGCAGCAAATATCTTGCCTGACTCAATAAGGACAGCACCATCATGAAGAGCACTGTCTTTTTGAAATATGCTCTTCAATAATTCGGCACTTACTTTGGCATTCAGTACTTCACCTCCTTCAGCATATAATTCAAGTGTACTTCTTCTTGCTACGACAATAAGGGCACCATGCCCTGTATCAACAAGCCATTCTACCCCCCTTACAATTTCTTCTATATCAGTCTGCTTCTGTCTTGAAGACACAGTTCCCCCACTGAAAAACTTCTCGATGGAGTAACTTCCACCTCCCATATAGCGACTTCCTATCATCAAAAGGAAACGACGTATCTCCTGCTGGAAAACAATTATAAGTATTATTACTCCGCCACCAAATACTGCTGTCATTATTGAACTGATTAGCTCCATCTGCAATAATTCCACAACTTTCCAGAAAAGGTAGACTACGAATATACCCATGAAGATGGTAATGGCAGCTGTGCCCCTTATCAGACGGTATAACTGGTAGAGGATAAAAGCTACCAGGACAATGTCTATTACATCAAGTATGGTAATGGGAGGCATATTTTATATTTGGTGTCTTATGCACAAAAGTAAAAAATATAAGTGAAATAAAACTAAGAACCCTGTAACCGACTTACCAGTCTGACAGCCTCAACAGCTTCTGCAACATCATGCACCCTAAGTATTGATATACCTTTCATCAGCGCTATGGTGTTGAGGACAGTAGTACCGTTTAGGCTCTCTTCAGGTCCTATTCCAAGGATTTTCCATATCATTGATTTCCTTGAAAGGCCTGCAAGCACAGGTAAATCAAGTATGCTAAACCGCTCAAGATTGTTCAGCATTATAAAATTGTGCTCAATTGTTTTTCCAAATCCAAAACCCGGATCAATAATTATATCCTTAACACCTTTGAGCACCAATTCCCGTTTCTTTTCAGAAAACCATCTAATAATTTCTGTCATTATATCTTCATAAAAGGGATTCTTCTGCATATTCTGCGGATTTCCTTTCATATGCATAATTATGTAAGGAACATTGTGTTTTGCTATAGTTCCAAACATTGCACTATCAAGTGATCCTCCAGAGATATCATTAATGATATCCACACCATATTCACTTATACAGATATCGGCTATAGATGATCTGAAGGTATCAAGTGAAAGAATAGCCGAGGGAAATTCCCTTCGCAGGTTTCTGAGAGCTCCAGTTACCCGTTCAAGCTCTTCCTCTTCTGTTATATCATCAGCTCCAGGCCGGGAAGAATATCCTCCAATATCTAGAATATCTGCACCTGACTTTAGCATCTCAGAAGCCCTTCTTAGTATTTCAGTTTCATTTTCAAGCCTGCTGCCTGCGTAAAATGAATCCGGAGTTATATTTAATACCCCCATTATCCTTGGTACAGATAGATCAATTAACCGACCTCCTACATTAATTGTGCTACTCATGTTCAACTGTTATTTTAGGCGATCTTATCTGACAAAAATAAACCTTTAGTTCTGAATATGCACTTCAGTATATACAATAGATTTATATAACAGGTTAATATCTATTGCTCAGTGTTAGTTCTTTTAGTTTTCTGCTGACAGATTAATATGCTTTACTTATTATATTTGTACCTGTCAAAGAGAAATAAGATGAAACTTTTAGTAATTGAAGGGCTTGATGGTTCAGGGAAATCTACACAGATCAAAAACCTGAAGGCTTATTTCACTGAAGTGGGTCTTGAATACGAATTCATTCATTTCCCCAGGACAGATACTCCATATTTCGGGGAGCTAATCTCCCGCTTCCTGAGAGGAGAATTCGGCCACATCAATGAAGTGGATCCCTACCTCGTAGCAATGCTTTACGCAGGCGACAGGAAAGACATAGCAGATAAAATCTATTTTTGGCTCAGCGAAGGTAAATATGTGGTTCTTGACAGGTATGTATATTCAAATATCGCATACCAGTGTGCAAAAATCAATAATAAAAAGGAAAGAGATGCTTTGAAGAACTGGATTCTTAATCTTGAGTTCAAACATTTCAACATCCCTGTTCCTGCCCTGAACATTTTCCTCGACGTTCCATTTGAGTTCACAACGAGCAAGCTGCAGAACAGCAGATCGGGATTTGACAGGAAATACCTCAACGGCTATAATGATATCCACGAAAGCAGTCTGGAATTTCAGAAGAAGGTCAGGCAGGTTTATCTTGACAGTGCTGAAGAGGATGAGACACTGAAAATAATAAATTGCGCAAATACCGACGGAATTATATTATCGACTGTTGAAATTTTTAAACAAATTTTGATCCTGCTTCAAAAAAATAAAATAATTGAATGATAAGTATTAAATCAATAAGCCGCTATATCTCGGGTTTTGTATTTGTTTTCTCCGGATTGGTAAAAGGTATTGATCCCATGGGGTCAATGTACAAATTCATTGATTATTTTACAGCATTTAACCTTGACGCCCTGGAACCACTTGCATATAAACTCGGGATAATTCTATGTACCTCAGAAGTTGTTATTGGTTTTGCCATCCTTACCGGCATAAGAATTAGGCTTGCAGCCTGGGGGTTATTGATTTTTATGCTTGGATTCACACCTTTAACCCTCTTTCTGGCTATAGTTAACCCTGTAGCTGATTGCGGATGCTTCGGTGACGCAATTCATCTTTCAAACTGGCAGACATTCTTTAAAAACATCATAATCTCTGCATTTGTTATCATAGTTTTTGCTAACAGGAAAAAATATAAACCACTTTCGACAGCCGGCAATGAATGGATGGCCTTAGTAATCTTCGCCGTCGTTTTCGTCCTTTTTACCCGGTATAATTACAGACACCTGCCTGTTGTGGATTTCAGGCCTTACAAAACAGGAACTAACATCCCTGGAAGTATGATTATACCAGACGGAGCCCCTGTTGATGAGTACGAAACGACGCTAATCTACGAAAAGGACGGTAATCAGAAACAGTTCACCCTTGAAAACTACCCGTCGGATGATACAACATGGACATTTGTTGATTCAAAGACCAGACTCATAAAAGAAGGAGATAAACCACGGATATATGATTTCAGCCTCATAACACCGGATGGACAGGATCTCACTGATATAGTGCTGACCGATACAGCTTTCAGTTTCATGATGCTGAGTATTGAATTCGGTGAAGCAGACTGGGATCTTGTTGATCAGGGAATTGAGGCAGGTTTGGAATGCCAGGACAAAGGTATTGGTTTTTATATACTCACATCCTCCTCACCGGAGATGATTGAAAGTTATCAGCAGGATTTGAATGTTTTTTATGTTGATGAAACAACTATGAAAACTATCATTCGTTCAAATCCTGGATTTATGGCTTTGAAAGAAGGTATTATCACCAAGAAATGGGCTGGCAGAGACCTGCCCGCTGAAAAAGAACTGCCGGAAATTATCAAAGACTCCTTTCCAGTAAATAGAGATCATGGTACAATGGTGCTGATACTCATAATGGCAGGTATTTTGTTGTTATCTTTCGTGACCAATTTAATATTACGCAAACTAATAAAGGACATATAAAAATTATGAGAAGGAAAATTGTTGCCGGCAACTGGAAAATGAACATGGATCTTGCTGAAGGTATATCCCTGGGAAAATCGGTTGATAATTTTATGCTCACTAATGATAATTCTGAGGTTGAAGTAATATTATGTACGCCTTTCATTCACCTTGCAACTGTCAGCCGATCATTGACTGCTAAGAAAATCAGTATCGGGGCACAGAACTGCTCCCATAAAGAATCAGGAGCATATACAGGCGAGATATCGGCCTCAATGATAAGATCCACAGGCGCTGATTATGTTATTATCGGACATAGCGAACGAAGAAGTTATTTCAATGAAAATGATGAGTTGCTTAATGCGAAGATAAAAGCTGCACTGAAAAATAAACTCAGCGTGATATTTTGCTGTGGTGAAATACTAAACGAAAGAGAGAAAGGGATTCATTTCAGTGTAGTAAAATCACAGATTATTAACGGCTTGTCAGGTATTTCCGAAGAAGATTTAAGAAATATCATAATTGCATACGAACCTGTATGGGCTATAGGGACGGGAGTCACCGCAAGCTCAGAGGAGGCACAGGAAATGCACTTATATATAAGATCAATGATCAATGAGCTTTATGGCAAGGAACGCTCAGCAGAAATCCCAATATTGTATGGAGGCAGCTGCAAACCATCTAATTCAGTTGAATTATTTTCAATGAATGACGTTGACGGGGGACTTATAGGAGGTGCATCCCTGAAGGCTGATGACTTCTGTGAAATAATTGATTCATTCCCTGAAAAATGAAACAGGCACTGATAATAGCAGTATTCAGCTTCTCACTTACTTTGAATTTCAGTGTCGATGCCCAGGTAAGGTCATCATTTTCAGGCGAGACTGAATCATTCAGCAGTGAATTGGTCAGCTTCATGAGTCTTAACCTTAACGAAGAGCAGGTATCTTTGCTTAACAGATTTGTTACAGCATGGGATAGTACCCTTATCAATCCCGGGTCTAAAAATCTCATCATAGCAGCATCCAAAAATATCGAGAATAAAAGATTGAGACCCAAACCTCATTTCATAGATTTCGTGAATACACTCATGGCATTTATTGATTATGACGTCAGGACTGATGAATTCAACCTATGGCTTGAGGGTTTGATAGATATATCACTAAATCCCGATTTAAGAGTTAGCGATGTAGCTTCATTCATCAATTCTGCTTCGGAGCTTATAAAAGAAAATATCATTTTCAGTTCCAATAGCGTTGAGTGGAAAACAACGAGCAGCAGGTTCTCCTTCAGCAATGACTCTTCTTTTGTAATAACATTTCCGGAGTCTGATATTATATGTTTTGCCCAGAGAGATTCTACAATAATTTATGATACCCGGGGTTCATATTACCCAGTTTCAAAAACCTGGCTGGGTGAAGGTGGTACTGTTACATGGACTAAAGCAGGGTACCCCGCCGATAAGGTGTATGCCAGAGTCGGTACTTACTCAATAGACCTAAGCACCTCATCTTTCGAGATGGACTCAGTATTGTTTACTAATGATACTTATTTTGAAGAACCTGTGTACGGGAAGCTAACTGACAGGGCCATAAACATTACAAGACCTGAAAATGCACGCTACCCTAAATTTGAAACCTACCAGAAAACATTTGAGCTCGAAGATATTTATGAAGACATAGATTTTAGTGGGGGACTTGCGTTTGAAGGTGCGGTTGTTTATGGCAGAGGTGAGAGTTACATGCCTGCAATAATCAAAGTATACAGAAATGATACGCTCTGTGTTAAAGCAGAAGCAAACAGTTTCCTGTTTAACAGGGAAAGTATCCAGACTCAAAGTACTGCATTCACATTATACCTTGGTAATGATTCAATTTTTCATTCCGACATCGCATTCAGTTTTAATGTCCCGGAAAGAGAAATCAATACTTTCAAATCAAGGTTCCCTACTTCCGGCAGCCCTTACTTTAACTCATATCATAGTATGGATATGTACTTCGACTATCTTACATGGGATATTGATGAGTCAGTTATAAAGCTCTCCAGAGCAAGAGGGGCCAGTATAGGACAGGCATATTTTGAATCTACATCGTATTTTAATGAACAGGAGTTCCTTTCATTAATGGGCATAGATGACAACCACCCTCTTTTCAGACTTAAAGAGTTTGCTGAATGGTATTATAATGACACCTTCCCTGTAGAAGAGCTCTCCAGATGGATGAATCAGCGCAATGAATATGTAATGGCACTTTGTGTGGATCTGGCCAACAAGGGATTCGTATTCTTTGACAGGATCAATAACGAGGTGACCCTTAAGCAAAAACTATATGATTATATAAGTGCTTTCAGAAAAGACAAGGATTATGATGTGATGAGCATCTTCAGTGAGACAAGAAGCCCACTGGATAATGCTACTCTCAATATACGCAATTATAAAATGAATATTGAAGGAGTACCAGGAATTTTCCTCAGTGACTCACAAAATGTAAGGATATATCCATACGATAGAAGCATAGAGCTTGAAAAGAACAGGGCATTTGAATTTGATGGCGTGGTTCAGGCAGGTATGATTACAGTTTTTGGTAATGATTTTAAATTCAACTACGACACATTTAAAATCAAACTTACCGGTGTAGATTCTATTATGTTGTCAATAGAAACGGAGGAACTGGATGAAGAAGGACGTGCTATGGCCCGGAAAATTGAAGATCTCATCCAGATGACAAACGCAGAACTCCTTATCGATCATCCGGATAATAAATCAGGCCTGGCAAGCCTTGAACAATACCCGGTTTTTTACGCATATAGTGAATCTTTTGTTTTTTACGATAGAATACCCGGCCTCCATGGTGTATACCCGAAATCAGATTATTATTTCAGGCTCGAACCATTTACGTTTGAGAATACTGACAGGTTAAGACAATCAGACCTTGAACTTAGAGGTACTTTTATCGGCGGAAAGATATTGGAACCTCTGAATCTGACTCTTACACTACAGCATGATAATTCGCTTGGTTTTAAATATGATATCCCGGAAGAAGGTCTGGTCGTTTACGGGGGGAGAGCAAAGACCTTTAATAACATCGAAATGAGTAACCTTGGCATGAAGG